>OERB01000028.1_pt1 | contig 35731 bp, 30 predicted proteins | sample 1539881 | NCBI WGS metagenome assembly OERB01 (sample SAMEA3891887, study PRJEB23780) | metagenome | biome: terrestrial biome; feature: animal house; material: Caecal content | place: Italy | collected 2015-05-05
GATGCTCGCTCTTGCCGTTCCGGCGACCTTCCAAAGCATACTCGAGCACCGCTTCATCGCTCAACTGGGCATAGGAATAAATACCCGACAATAAAAATCCCGATAATAAGAAAATACTGAAAATCCTATTCATCAATACTTAGTTAATTTTTAGTTTAGAGACTCATTTATAATATATTACGTCATATATACAGCACCTCTGACAGGAACTTGTACACCTGTCAGACAACCATAAACAACGAATCTTAAAATAGATGGGAATAATAGCCTGAAAGACTGAAAATAAGCGTCTAAAAAAATTGGCCAAGTCGCTAAAAATTAGTAAATTAGCAGTTGCCAGACAAACCAATTTGCTAATGGAAATTCAGCCACTTGACCAGCTCACCAAGATCATCAATGATGCCCTTGATGGCACTGCAAAGTTACGCAAAAGTTTTAAAACTTTCTTCGTCATTACTTCAATTCTTTTCCTAAGCATGACGAAACGTAAGAACTTCACCCAAATGGCGCTGTCCAGCGACTGCTGCGAGAGCCGTTTCAGACAGAACTTCCGGAAGAAGTTTGACTGGGTGGGATATAACCTTGCGTACTGCAGGGAGAAACTCCAGCACAGGATTGCCATCGCCATCGACCCGAGCTACATTCCCAAGTCGGGAAAGCACACTCCCGGCACGGGATACTTCTGGAGTGGATGCGCATCTGCCGCGAAATGGGGGCTTGAGATTCTGGGCATAGCGCTTGTTGATGCCGATGAGCGTGATGCCGTACATCTCAGGGCTGTGCAGACGGTGGACATCGTGTCCAGAGGCCGTCCTCCCAAGTACCTTGCGGGAATGGATGATCCAAATTCACTGCTGGCATGGTATCTTAAGGTCATTGCCTCTCAGAAAGATGCACTTTGGAAAGTCTGCAAGACGGTAGTTGCTGATGCCTATTTCTCGAAGAAACCTTTTGTGGATGGTCTCATTGCTTTGGGATTCAACCTTATAAGCAGATTCAGGAGCGATGTAAGACTGCGTTATCTTTATGATGGTCCCAAGACCGGCAAGCGTGGAAGACCTAAGGTCTATGGTGACAGGGTGGACATCAGGAATCTCGACATGAATGCGTTTGTGAGTGAAGACATCACCTCGGATGACAAGGTGGTAACACTCTATTCTGCGGTTGTCTGGTCGGCAGGTCTCAAGCGCAAGGTCAAGGTGGTCATTGTTGACTGCCTCGAGCCAGGCAGGAAGACTCAGGAGAGGAAGGTGTTCTTCTCTACAGACACCTCGATGTCTGCCAGAGACATCATGGACATCTACCGAACCCGATTCCAGATTGAGTACCTTTACCGCGATGCAAAGCAGTTTACCGGACTCGCCCACTGCCAGTCACGGAAGAGGGAATCACTGGACTTTGCGTTCAACATGTCGCTCTCCTCTGTCAACGTGGCAAGGGCTTTTGCCCGGAGTTGCGGCGTGCATCTTTCTGTCTCCAATGTAAAGACGCTGATTCATAATGCGGATATGATACAGAGATTTATTCGTATGTCTGGAAAGCACCCACACAGGCTATTAAATACCAACGATTTCAAAGAACTCTTATATTATGGCGTCTCGGACGCTGCGTGATTATCCAAAATTTAACGAACTATTGATTCATGAATTGTCCTGTTGTTGGCTGATCTGTATTTTGTCCGGATGTGACCGTCAGAACTTTTTCCCGAACACGATCGAGCCGAACGTATTCGCGAGAACCTTGAAGTCGAGCCACCAGGAACGATGGCCCAGATAATAGAGGTCGTATTCCAGACGGCGCAACATCTTCTCCATCGTATCCGTATATCCGTTGTATAGCGTCGCATAGGAGGTTACGCCCGGACGAATCTGGTATAGATAGACATAACGCATGTCGTGTTCGAGAATCTGGTCGATATAGAACTTCCGTTCGGGCCGGGGGCCGATGAAGGCCATGTCGCCGCAGAAGACATTCCATAATTGCGGCAGTTCGTCCAAATGGTGCGCACGCAGGAAACGCCCCACTTTCGTCAGACGCGGATCGTCGTCGCCTCCGCTATGGCTCAGCTGGGGGCCGAATTTTTCGGCATCGAGCCGCATCGAACGGAATTTGTAGATGTTGAACGGCCGTCCGAACCGCCCGATTCGCTCCTGTTTGAAGATCGCGGGACCGCCGTCCTCCTGTTTGACCGCGATGTAGCAGATCAGAAACAGCGGTGAGAATACGATCAGTGCCACAAACGCCAGAATGCAATCGCCGATGCGTTTCACCTGCCGCGAGAACGACGACATGCCGTCCGGAATGAACCGGTCTTTGGGAACGTACCGGCTTACGGGGGTTGAAATTTCGATGTCTTCATCGAATTTCGGATGCTCCCCCCCCCTCAGTTTGTCGGTCCACCGCGCATAGGCGCTCCGATCCACCGCATCCGGCATCCGGACCAGCAGATACGATGCGGAAATATGTCGTACGACGATCGCCCGCTGCAACAACAGCGGCACGGTATCCTCCCCGACCTGCGTGCAGGGCATTTGCAGTTTTTTCGAAAATCCACGCAAGCTCATACAGCCCTCAGATTTCACGAACAGCCGCAGCCCGAAAGCCGACAGACCGTATGCAATCCACGTGCTCGCCGAATCCAAAAAGTAGAGATGCAGATAGCTGCCGTCGTTTTTGCACTCGTTGGATGTTACCATATCGGCATTCATTATCAAAGGAAATGTATTAAGATGTTGAATTTGAAGCGGGCTGGATCCAGAGACAACCAACTGTAGCTGTTCTTGCTCCATTAAAACATATTCCTCGGAATAAATCAAAAATCCGGATTAAGGATGTAACTTTTTTCAAAGAAACTTTTATAAAAACTCTTTCACCGTATGTTCATGCCATGCACGGTATTCCGGGGCGGAGAGTTCCGCGGCCAGCAGTTTCTTGTAGTCGAGCCTGTCGCAAACCGGAATATGCTGCCGGAGGTAAGACCGCAAGTCGCTGTCAGGAATGCTGACCATCACCACTGGAAAGGGATAGTCCTTATGGCTGAAAAGTGCCGTTTCACATTCCGTGAATATCCGGCTTAACTGAAAGGCTGACTCTTCGAAAGCATGCCAATATTCTCCTGCAGTATATAGCCGGATGTATTTTTTGTTGCCATGTTCCTTGCGGAGTACCTCAATCATACGGGTTTCGACCAGACGTTTCAGCGACATCCAAGGAGGCTCGACATTCGGTTTGCCGTTCATAGTTTTCTAATTCGATTGTATCTGCTTTGCTTGACGGATGAACTCCAATCAGGAAATAACTTCAATCAAGTCGGGATGTACCTCCGCAGCTACGGCCATGACACCTTCCAGCAGGACGACGACCCGGCGGTTTCTCTTGCCTTGCACCTGCATGAATATGCCCGTTACTCCATTAAGCTTACCTCCGTGGATACGCACCCGTCTCCCTTTTTGAAGGTCGAGCTCATCCGGATTGTAGTAGGTGATATTTTCCTCGTATTGGGAGGAAACCTTGATGAAACTCTCCATCTGGTCATCCGGAACAACGAGATATTCCAGACCTGTACTTTTCTCCCACATCACGAATTGCAGGAAATTGTAGTGTTTCTTGAAATCTGTGATCTGCGTGCGGCTGGCATGCACGAATACGAGATTCGGAATGACCGGAACAAGGCGTTTCGATTTTACTCCGTGATAAACCCTTACGGCATAGCATTTCGGAATAAAATATTCCAATCCATCTCTGCCTTTGAGTTTCTCCTCCGCTCTCTTTTCGCTTTTGTACGCCCGCATGACGAACCAGCGGGCGACCATGACTTCTTCCGTATTGGGCGAGGCGATATCCATACATGTTTATACTTGCAGGGCACATACCCCTAGTTCATGCCAATATGTGTATTGGTATGTATTACAGTTGTTTATGTTTATCTCAGCCAGAATATCAATCATCTATTCCGCAAATCCGTAAAAAGATGTTTCTGTCTGTTTTACGCTCTTTCTCTCCGTAAGAGAAATATTGATGAGCACAAAGTTATGTAATTTAATGGAAATAACGGCCTAAAACAGATAAAATTTTCATCTGACGGACTTGCCAAAATACTCTTATCTGAAAAATGTTGTGCAAACGAATGCCTTTCAGAGTATAGTGTCCGATTGTTTTCCAAGTAGTTATAACCAATCGAACCAATTTTATTTTCTCTTACGGAGAGAAGTAATTTGTCATACAACTTTTTAATCTGTTCATTCTTTCCGTTATTCAGCCGGAATCGTCTTCGGGCTCGTTCGCCGAGCCGTTCTTGCCACTCGCAGAAACATACGATTTTCTTTGGCATACCCCGTCAGTTGATACATCTCTTTCTGAGAGAAATAGCAAAATGATAAGCGCTTATTATAAGCGTCTTATACTTGAAATGGTTCGAATTGGTTCAACAAATCCCCGTGGTTGCTCGACATTTCCTTATTGAACGAGCAGGGTAATTTTATTTTTCATTGGATTCCGTTGACGTATTTCATATTTTTTATAACTTTGCAGCAGTGTAATATTTCTCTCAGAAAGAGATGTCGCATCTATCTGTCAGTCCGTTAAATGCTATTTCGGAAACTTAACCGACGTTTATTTCTTTAATTATCGCTACCGAATCACCTATTCCTTCCGGAGAGAACGATTTTCCGGTGGATTGATCCGCCGGAAAAAATATCTCTTTCAAGAATAAATCCTGAAAGAGATTTCCGAATGAAAGGCGATTGAATAAAAATCTTTGTACGGCTACAATGCTTTTAGAATCTGGCTGTTCGCTTTGTCTACAGAGGAGGTGTCCAAAGAGGCGAGATAAATCCGCGTGGTCTTCTCCGAATCGTGCCCCATTGCTTCGCTGATAGTCGCAAGCGGGATGTTCCTGCTCTTGGCAATAGAAGCCCACCCGTGGCGGGCGACATAGCTGGTCAGGGGAATGGTAAGTCCCAATTTCTCGCCCAGTTTCTTCAACTTGTCGTTGACCAGATGCGCTGCGTTCTTGTATTGTCGGCGAGCGTCGGCATTCATGTCCCGAATTATCGGCAGCAGATAAAGGGTGGCCTTCGTATCATATTTATCGACGATCTCCTGCATGGGCTTTTCCCATTTGACGAACAGCTGTTGTCCCGTTTTCTGCCTGCGATAAGAGAGTATGCCGTTTTGAAGGTCTTTCTTCTTCAGGTAAGCCATGTCGATGAACGACATTCCACGGGTGTAGAATGAGAACATGAAAATGTCGCGGGCGAAATCCATCGCCGGAAATGAAGCCAAATCCAAATCCCGGATCTGGCGAATAACTTGCAAAGGTACGGCCCGTTTGACCGTTTTGCCGATGCCCGTGTAGACGTACTTGAACGGATCGCGCTGCACGGTCATCTCCTTATCAACAGCCCTGTTATATATAGCACGCAGCCCCCGCATATAGTAGGAGGAGGTATTCGGGCAGACGCCTCTTGATTTGAGATAAGTCTCGTATTCGATCATCAGGTCGGAGTCCATCTCATCCCAAGTCACCTCGACATCTCCGCGGAAACGCCCGAAGCTGTTCAAGACGGTCGTATAGCGTTCGGCCGTCCGGTTCTTGCCGAGCTGCCGCAGCTGTCCGATAAGGCTCCGGGCAAAAGAGAGAAAGCCCCCGGTATCGGAAGGCGTAAGGAAGCGCGTCGCCACATCCCCGGCGGTGTAGCTTTCACCCGTATGCTCCAGCCGGGCGACAATGCGTTCCAGACGGGCTTTGTCGTCCGCTATCCGGCTCTTCAATGCGACAAGGTAAGCGTGTCGGGGGGCTTCGCAGTTCGGCGGGAGTATGTTCCGATGCAGAATGTCCCATTCCGACGGAAACAGTTTATAACCGCTGTTGATCTGTCGGGTTATACGGTTATGGATTATCTGATAGAACAGTCGGCCTTCCCGATCCGCAATGGATGAGGCCCGGAATTTTACTTTTACGGTTGCCATACGTTTGTTGTTGTTAAAGTTGCCAGGTCAAGGTAGCGAACAAGCGTGCAATTCTATATTTGACTCCGATAACGCTGCCCGCCGGGCGAAGAACCCGACCTCATATTCGCAACCATTCCGTAGCGCATTTGGCAAGATTCAGAATATCGAGACTCAGGGCTTTCAATTCCCTCGTGCGCTGTTCCAATGCGGCGATCTGATGCGGGATCGAGACGTTGGAAAAGTGCGCATTGACGACCTTTACGCCCTGATTATAATTCGCAGCTATACGCTGAAATTGAAAATAAAAGTCGTTCAAACGGGTGACGATAAGCCCGTGGAAGGTCGCGGAGGACGATGATGAACTCCTCGCCGAAGATTCTTTCGACGATAAAACGGCTGCGGTCGTGCTCCAGTCCGGCCTCATAAAGCAACCGCTTTAAGCGGATGTTTTGCTCTTCATTAAGCCGAAAAAGAGTATTTATAACTCGGCATTCGGGGCTTCTTGCCGGTCATGTCGGTCTGTTTTCGGTTGGTATCCATAGACAGCTTAAAAAAGGGTCGCGATTCGGGAGCGGACCCGGCCTCGCAGAGCAAGCACCTTTGTATGTCGAAAAACTTTTCGGCATACAAAGGTACAGCTCGCTACCCTCTGACGAGGGTAAGAATCCGCGCCGGAGCATCTCTTCCCGAAGTTTTCGGAATCCTCCGCTGCGACGGCTGATGCCGGGTCGGTTCCGGGTGCAATATTACGATGGTTTTCAGGGATAAAAAAGCGCCGTTACCGGCCATAGACGGCCTGGAGAGGACACTCGGAAGCAGGGGCCGGACGACGTATTATCTTGCAGACGGATTGATGCGAATCAACGCTTCTGTCTGCAAAGAGAGAAATATCGGAGCGGAGGAATCTCCGGTTATCCGGCTCACTCCGGATTTACAGATTTCCGGAAATCAAGAAATATATATTTCTGTAAATCCGGATATCCGCGAATCCCGCAATGAATATGCAACCACTTAAATACAGAGAGAATGGAATCATCGAATCGGGAACCGGAGAGGTACATCAGCTTTTCGGTCTGCAACCAGAAGGGCAGCGTGGGGAAATCGACCTTCACGGTGCTTTTGGCCAGTTGTCTGCATTACACGATCGGCCATGATGTGCTGGTCGTGGACTGCGACTATCAGAGTTCAGATATGCGTGCTGTGGAGCAGCCGCCCGTTGGGTAGCGTCCGGGCCGCAGAAGTCCGCCTATTCCGGCGGTCGCGACCGGCAAAACGCCGGGAATGGAAATACGCAAGGCTCGCCCCTCGGGCGATTCGCACGGCCTTGCGCATTTCCATCTCCGGCGATAAATTCCCTGTCGGCGGAAAGGAGTTACAGGGATATTGGATATATACGATATTTCGGGATAATGCCGGGTTCCTGCGCGACCTTGAAAACGCGGTCGAGTTTCTCGCTCAACGCCGCCATATCCTGTCTGATCTTATCGTTGGTGATTTTAGCATAGATTTGGGTCGTGGTGATATGTTTGTGCCCCAGCATCTTGCTAACCGTTTCCAGAGGTACGTCCTGCGTGAGCGTGACCGTCGTGGCGAAGGTATGCCGCGCCATGTGGATCGTGGGGTTGAACGACAGACCGGCATGTCTGGCAACCTGTCGCAACGACATGTTCAGCGTCTTGTAGTTACCTTTGAGCGGAAAAACCTTCTCTCCTGCCAAGTGCAGGTCCTTATAACGCTCGTAGAGCATTTCGGCGACGGAAAGAAGTTTGACACGGAACTGTGTACCCGTCTTCTGACGCTTGTCGATGATCCACCGCTCTCCGTTGTCGTCCGTATGGATGTCAGCATGGGTAAGTTTCACCACCTCTGCATGTCTCAGGCCCGTAAAGGCGCAGAAGACGAAGACATCCCGGTTGATGCCCGTCCGATAGTTAGGGAGCTTGACATCCATCACGGCCTGCAATTCCGAAGCGGACAGATAGCGACGTTCGGCGTATTTGGGCCTGACATGGAACCCGGCGAAAGGATCGACGGCAATCCAGCCGTTCTTATACGCCGTATAGGTCATCAGCTTCAGTTTCTTGACGGTCGAATGAATCGTCCCGGAACGCATACCTTGTATCGAGGAGAGATAGACCACGAATTTTTCGATAAAATCCCGTTTCAGCTCTTTGAACGCAATATCCTTGACGTGGTATTCGTATTCGAGGAAGGAGGCCAGACGGCGGCGGCGTTTGCAGTAGTCCTTATAGCTGGAATAGGTGCGGTCTTTGCCTACGCGTTTGAGGAAACCTGCAAGGTATTCGTCGAAGGTCTGCAATAGCAGGCGGCAGTCGTCGCCCATACCGAGGAAAGCGTTGCGGACTCTTTCGGCCGAGACATACGAATCCCGGTCGCAGAGACGCTGGTACTGCTTGCCGATATTGGTCTTGATGTTTTCCAGTTTCTCGTTGAGACGTTGGGCTTCGAGGCTTTTCCCGGAGGCTTTGTTTGCTTTGGCATCCCAAAGCGAGGCCCGAACGGAGAGTTTGCAGCTGAACTGAGACATCGTGCCGTTGATGGTGATACGACCCATAACGGGAACCTGGCCATGTTTTTCCGACTGCCTTTTCACATAGAAAAGGACTTTGAACGTACTGCGTTGCATGATAACTTGAACTTTGTGGATTCGTTAAACGTTTAGTCAAGTTATTTGTTACGCAGAATTTTGATGCAAGAAGCTGAAAGTAAATACCTTAATGCAAAACAAAGCATTTCGGGCAGGTAACGGATAAGTAACTGAACTTACCGTTAAACCTGCCCGAGTTTGCTGTTTCCATTACTCCGAGCATATGCAGAACAGAGAATTAATCAACTGTGAACTTGATATTTACTCTTTTCTGCACTCTCGGTATCCTTCTGACCCCGAACCGAGGCGGACCGGGCCAAAGAAAGAGGCGGTACAGACGGCCTTCCGGACGGCAACCGCTCTATGGAGCGGGACCGCTTAGAATGAATTGCCGACACATTAGAGAGCGGGCCGCCCGGCTGTTCGCCTCAGCGACCGGGGAACAGACCGACACGGGGCAGGGCAGGTTCCCGACGGAAGAGTATTAGCATAGGCGGCACTTGTGCCGCCTATGCTGCCGGGTTTCTCTTCGATGCCCCGGGGCCGTATTATCCGCGGGGGCGTTCCGTCTCGGTGGTCGCACCGTCGGGGTTGAGAGATAACCGGGTATTATCTGGATACGAACGGGATACCGTCCGAAGCGTACACGTTTTGTCACTTCCTTCAGATCGTAGGTGTTAAAGAGTCAACGCCGCCCGTACCTCGTCGGCCTTTTTCTTGGGAAACACCCAGCCCGCGCCGCATGTCAGGCGGGAATTGAATCGGCCGCCGAGCTTCCGCAAAATGTCCTTGACCGGCTTCGTGTCTCCAACGACGGCGACAGCCTTTTCGGAATAGTCCACGATCCGGAGCGATCCGGCCGCGGGCGCTGCGGGTTCCGGTCGGTTTTCTGCTTGGCGGCTTCCATATCTGTAATATGCACAATGGTCATTGCGACGAAACATTACACCCGACATCATTTTTTCCCATGCGTCCCGATTTTGCAGTGCGTCGGAATTATCAAAGCGCTGCGGGCGTTCGAAAAAGTCGCGCAACATATCCCGCGCTGTGCTATCGTCATCCCACGTGTAAAGGTAGAATACCACGGGTTGGCCGTCAATATCCATACAGTCGGAAAAATACCCCTCTTTCCCGTTTATTTTAAACGTTCCGGGGCCGCAGTCCAAATAGTCGAGTGCGTTAAACCATTCAAAATTATGATATTCAATATCTTTCGGCGTGATAAGTCCGGAGGCCTTGCAGTAATTGTAAAAACACGGCAGATTTTCGGCTTTATATACGTTGATATATTTGCGTGCTGCGGACTTCGTTTTCGTATAAGGCTTGTTCCACTTGCCCACCTCGTAATGGTCATAAAACCCGCGGTCGTAGTAATCCATCATTCCGTTGCTGTCGTCGTGGTTGTAGGACATCGCGAACGCCTTGACCTTCGAGATAACGCGGAATGCCTCCGGCGTTACGGCCTTTTCACAGTCTCCGTGCTGCGTGTATCCGTTTTTCACGTCGTAGGGGTGTTTTTCCTTCCACTCCTCCGAAAAGACATCGAACGGCCCGGCCATGAGTGCGACCGTAAGGGATTGACAACCCGGGGTGCTTTCGGTCGTTACCGACCATTTGCACGCGCGTAACTCGGGATCGCTTTTGATATATTCGCGAATGTATCCGGCCACTTCCTTGACGGGCAAAAACCGGTCTTTCGGGCAATTCGACCCTACCCACGCGTTGGGCGTGTATCCTTCGGGGTCCTTGTATATCCCGGGCTTTTGGTATTCGGATTTGGTGAAATAGCCGACGGCCGTACCTTCGGGATAGGTGAACGTCTTGACGCCGTTCTCTTCGGTCGAAGCGGTTTCCCGATCGCCCGCAATCAGTTCTGCCGGTTCGCCGATCCGGTCCATTACGGCGTAACCGCCATCTTGCAGCGGTTTCACATGAAACAAGTCATTTCCCATAATCGTAAATGTTTAAAGGTGATTTCGCGCCTCGCCGGGGTGTCGCTCCCCGCAGCTCGTCGTCCTCCGAGCGAAGCTCCCGCATGTCAAAGAACCATTCGGTCCGAAATCCCGATCTTCATCCTCGTCACGCCCTTTATCCTTTCTATGGGACAAACCTTGTTTTTCGAAGGCAGGCCGGGAGGAAAATCCCCTTCCTGCCGGGACGGACGGTATCGAGATTTCAAAGAACGGGGGTCATCCCCTTACACGTTGCCTTTAGAGCCTTTCTGCTACGGACACCGAGAGCCGGATTTTGTCAAATAAGCACAGGCTGCCGAAAAAGACATAAAACGGATTCTTTGTGATTCATCACAAAGAATCCTCCTCACGGCAGCCGAAAACCGATGAACCGGACGGGGGTTCCGGAAATTATTTTTTAAGAAATTTCTTCAGCGTGCCCCGGCGTTGCCGGGGTAAATTTCTTAACCCGCAGGGCCCGGAGGAAAATAATTTCCGGGTTCATCGAGACGGCAAAATCCGGTGATCGACCTTTGTAGCAGAAAGGACCTGAAGGCAACGTGTAAGGGGAGGAGAACCGGGCGTAAATCGGGAACCCGCCGACCGGCCGGGATGCGCATCCCGGTCTGTCTGAGAAAAACTTCCGCTCTCCCGACCGGAGGGAGGGGCGCTGACGGAACAGCACGCTCCCCGGACATGAACCCGGAACGGCCGGAGCAGGGAAAACAGAAGGAGAGCCGCCAGGGGGGCTCTCCGGGAATCAGGTCAGACCTTGATTTCCTGTGTGATCTTCAAGGTCCCCGCATACCCGCGTGCCCGAAGTTCGTCGATAAGCACCCGGGCAGGATACCCTGCCAGCTCCGGATTCCCGGAACCGCGTCGTCCCTGAACCCGCTGCGCCCGGATGCACTGCTTGCACATTCTGGAATAGCCGTCCGAAGAAAACGGGGTCTTCCTGAAATGATCCAGCGTGAGCGTGAGACCGCACGAAGCACACTTTTTCGCTTTGTTTTCCATAAATTCCAGCCGACTTTACCCTCCTGGCGCCGGAGTTCTATGCTGCCGAAACGCTCGGAACAGCGAGGCTGTGTCAGCCGATCGGGGCGACTGCCCGGAGGCAAGGAGCCGGAAGGAAGTATTTGACGGCGGGGACCGGCGTGCGCGGAGCGCGGACAAATAGTTCCGCACCGGACCTGCGGACGGCCAGGCTCCTGGCCTGGCCGGTCCTTGCCGCTGTCGCAACGATTTCGGCTACCTTCGCCGAGTGTTGTGAGTGAGAAGGCATACCGCTCTCCCCGGGCCGCAAGCGAGCTTGCCGAGCGCAGAGGACCGCGAGCCGGGGCCGGCGGGATATTCGCCGGTCCCGGCGAGTTCAGGGGCGCGGGCTTCTTTCTTTGCCGCCGGTTTCTTTGGAAGCGAGACCCAAAGAAAGAGGCGGTGAAGCCGGGTACTGCCCGGCAGCCGGTCATGGCCGGATCCGCTGCAAAAAAAGAGAACCTTTACAGGTTCTCCATCAGAAGAGCAGCAACTGCCGGGGCCGGGCCGCCGCCGAGCCGTCGCCGGGAGTTTCTCCATGCGTGCGAAGATGCTCCCATACAGCACAGCAACGGGTCTGACTCCACTCCAACGGACAGACAATCGGAAGGCCGTTCAGGAGAGGCAACGGCCGGACACGCCAGGCGCCCGAGCAATGATCTGCTCCGGGTTGCAGAGAGTCATGCCAGATGACTTCCCCATCGACACCGTGCAGGATAAAATTGCAGACGGTCATCAGGGCGCAAGTACGGTCAATGTCCTCGCCACAGCAAAAGTTCCCCGGATACAATGCGTGGAACGCTATCAGGAAACGTCCGCTACCGCAAGCAGGGTCATTGATCGACATGCCGGCGCCTGTAAACTCGCGGCCGCCCTGCATCCGAACCATCAGATCCACGACGTGCGGAGGTGTGAAGAACTGACCGGAGCACGTTTTGCGGCTCTGAGACGAGACATACGTCTCATAAAACAGGCCGAATGGATCATACCAGTCACCGGCATTCTGAAGCCGGCTCTGCATCAGGAGCACGATCTCCCGGAAAAGCTCGAAGAACCGGCTGCGGACATCCGGCATTCGATAATGCCCGCGGGGTTCCCACGGACATTCGAAGCTGAAGAGTGAAATGATATAGGTCAGCAGATCGTCGAATACCGTTCCGGCATCCTCCTGCCGGGCCAGTGCTGCGAACTTGTCATTGAATCCGGGGCTATTCATGGCTGACCTCCTTTCTGCGAGTGCCGATCTCGCCCTGATCCACCATCCGCCCGTCGATCCATAACTCGACGGGACCCGGCACGAAGCCCCGGCACAGGACCCAATGCCCGATATAGTCGTGATACCTCGGCCCCGAGAAGTTTCGGCCGACAATATTTCTGAAGATCATCTGAAGATGCTCTTCCGACCGCAGGATCGTTCTGCCGTTCTGTCTGATTTCTTGCTTCATGGCTACTGGTTTTTACGGTTATCTGCAATGAATCGGTGATCTCGGGTGAATACCTCGATGGTGGCTGATCCTCCATTTTCATCGACGGGCAGGATCTCAGCCGTTTCGTAAAGGGTGTCATCCTCCTGCAGGGGCGTGATCCGGCAATCCTCGATGTCGTAAATACTGTCCGTGCAGCTCGCAGCGATGCGGTCCGCCTCCTCCTGCGATTGGGCGCAGACCATGAATGGTTTGCGTTCCCAGACTGTGATCTTCACATCCTGGTAATACTGGAAATCTGCCATAATATGAAAGCCGTATTTATCCTCCCGACCAGAGTTCAAAGCTGCCGAAACGCTCGGAACAGCGAGGCTGTGTCAGCCGATCGGGGCGACTGCCCGGAGGCAAGGAGCCGGAAGGAAGTATTTGACGGCGGGGACCGGCGTGCGCGGAGCGCGGACAAATAGTTCCGCACCGGACCTGCGGACGGCCAGGCTCCTGGCCTGGCCGGTCCTTGCCGCTGTCGCAACGATTTCGGCTACCTTCGCCGAGTGTTGTGAGTGAGAAGGCATACCGCTCTCCCCGGGCCGCAAGCGAGCTTGCCGAGCGCAGAGGACCGCGAGCCGGGGCCGGCGGGATATTCGCCGGTCCCGGCGAGTTCAGGGGCGCGGGCTTCTTTCTTTGCCGCCGGTTTCTTTGGAAGCGAATCCCAAAGAAAGAGGCGGTGAAGCCAGGGGGGGCCGGCAGCCGGCCATGGCTGAACCCAAATAAATAATATTGATATTATTTATAGTTAATTATATCCTCTTTCAAAATGGTTGTATGCGGGTAATATTTTGTAATTCATTTGGTTACGAATAAAATAATATTAATATTATTGTTTGATATAACTTTAGAATTTTGTTCATGTTGATCCCTTGTGTATTTTTGTAGCGAAGGGAAGAGATCCACTTTAATGAGTATGACTCTTCATTGCGGCCCAAACTTCGGTTTGGGCTTTTTTTGTTTTGCTATATTTTGCTCAATATTATTGAGTTATAAAAAACGGGACAAAAAAGGAACTTTTCCCATATTTTAGCGACGAAAATTTCGGTCGCTCATCAAAAAACGGGACAAAAAAGGAACTTCGGGGAAATTGATTTTTGTCTCTTCCCTTCACTATTCAACGTCATTTCCTGTTTCTTTATCGAATTTTAGGCGAAAAATAGGATATATTTAGCCTAAAATTCCTTTTTTGCTTCGCGTGCGCGCACATGCGCGCGCGAGTAAAGAAGTTGGCTTATTTATCAGTTGTTATAAAATTTATCAAAGTTGTATAGTGAATTTATCAAAGATAAATTCTTTGATAAATATAGATAATAGGTATAGCGGGACAAAAAAGGAACTTTTTTGAGGGGGCGCGGGACAAAAAGGGAACTATGCGCGGGACAAAAAAGGAACTTTTTTATCCCTAAAATTGGACTGCGGGACAAAAATGGAACTTTTAAACCGGCCATTTGAAGAGTTCAAGAACCTTACGATTCGCTTCCCAGATAACACTCCAGTCCTTTTCGATATACATATCCGTGACACGCATCTTGAGATCTACATGGTTTAGGGCCTCATGTACGGTCTCTTTCTCAATATTGAGCAATCTGGATCGAGCTATGGTAGCCCAAGTATGGCGTGCGGCGTAAAACTGCAGGTTGGGAAGGCCCAAATCGGCAGCAATCATTTTCAAACCTCGATTCAAGGCCCTATTAAACGCATCTGAACTGATATAGTCTCGATAGAATCTGAACACATGGCCATGTGTTGGGTCCCGATATTTGGCCATCAAGGTTGAGATCACAGGCTCTATTCTCACCTGCATTTCGGCACGATCGGATCGCCGGGTACATGTTTTCTGTCGTTCATAAAATAAAATCGTCCCATCGAAATTCTTGCATGAATACATATCGGCTGAGTTCATCCCGATGAGCCCAAATGAGAGGAGGAAACAATCCTTTGCAAGATTGAACCTTTTCGCTCCTGGCATTGTGACCTCCCGATATGGAAGATCTATGATCCTCTGCAAAGTCTCCGGTGATATGGCGCGTTTGGCTGCGACATGTTCCGGTATCTTGATCTTGGCAAACGGAGCTCTGGAGATAGGCACATGCCCATAGTCCTCGTCATTGAACTGAAATTTTGCCCGATTGTAAATGGATCGCATACATGCGAGGTATAAAGATACGGCCCTGGTCTTGGATGAGCTATTGCCTGTTTTGGCTCGCAACCTGTTTGAGCCTCGCTGCGACGGTTCCTGCTTGATAAATGTCAAAAAATCATTGACCGTATGTGAGGTTATTCGCATGATATCGTATGATTCTGCATGAATGAATCGCTGAAAGGCATTGAGAGCTGATATGTAAATTCCACGGGTCCCAGGTTTCATCGTCTCTGCCTGTTCTCTCCAGAATTTGCAAAAGTCCAAACGGAAATCGCCTCCGCCCTGCAACTTCAGTTTGAGGTAATGGACAAGCTCGTCAATAGTCATGCCGTTGATTTTATAGCCTAACTCTCGGGTGATTCTTCGGCATTCATGACAGAGATCCTCACAAAGATCGACAAGTTCATCATCCGTGATCTGAAGATCCGGGGAGAGATTTTCCTCCTCGACGTAAAAGGGAGTGCTTATTTTTCGGGTCTGGCAATTATGCGTAATCCGTAATTTCACATTGTACGTCCCATCCTTCCGTAAATGATTCCTGAAGACACAAACCTTGAAAGTTGCCATTGTTTAATTTTTTTTGGACAATTTTTGGACAATTTTTTGGCTCAAAAACAATCATTTTTTGGCCTTTTTTGAGGAATGTACCAGCCGGAGTGGGAAGAATACACAAAAAAAGACACCCATAGCGAATTGTTTAAATCGCTATAAATGAAGTAGATAGAAGTGGGGATTCCTATTGTGATTCCGTTGGGATTCGAACCCAAGACCCACAGCTTAGAAGGCTGTTGCTCTATCCAACTGAGCTACGGAACCGACGCTCGCATCGTCGTCGCGGCGCGATGCAGGTGCAAAAGTACGAAATTTCGGGGCTTCTGCAAACTTAATCGTCCGATTTTCCGCTTTTCGGGACGCGGTTTCGGTCTGCGGACTTTTCGTCTGCGGATTCCGCCGGGGCCGGCGGCGGAGAATCCGGTTCGCGCAACTGCTTTCCGAGGCGGCTATCGCAGCACGTAGGGGACCTCGGAAAGGAGAACCTTCCTTTCGTTCTTGCGGAACTCCCGAGCCTTGTGGTACAGCATGGACTCGAGCGCGCTCCGGGAAAGTGCCTGGTTCGTGCACGGGCCGATGACGAAGTGCCGGATGACCTTCAGCGGCAACTCGATTTCGTAGTAGGGGAGGATCAGCCCGTTCCGTTCGCGGAACTGTTTGGGCAGGTCGGGCCGGTCGTCGAAGACCAGCCTCCACTCCCGTTCGGCGGCATAATAGCGGTTCTTGACATGGCTGTACTTGTCGTGCAGGAAGTCGTAGTCGGCATAGCATACCGAACAGCCTCCGTCCTCCCGCGGGCGGATCGCTTCGTAGGCCCGCGCCATGTCCTCGTCGGAGAACATCTCCGCGAACTCCCCGCCGGTCCTGTAAGCCATTTTCAGGAAATGGCAGTAGGGGTATTCCGCCGCCGCCCGCGCGAACTCCTCCGTGTCGAATCCGATCGCTACGCCCTGGCCGTTGTTGCCGTACGCGACCCACATCGGCAGCGAGTCGGCGTGTTCGGAGAGCGAGAAGGCGTAGAAGGTCTGCCGGTTCAGGTTCAGTGCGGTGAATGCGAACGGCATGTATCCGGATTTGTCCGGAAGATCGTGCGCGGACTGGTAACGCAGGAATGCCTCGTGGAGGCATTTCCGGAAGAAGACCCCCTCCAGCGGATCGTTCATGTAGTCGGCGCAGGATACCCATATCCGGAAACGGTAGTCCGGGGTTTGTCCGTCCCCGCGGTCGGTCACGCCGTTGAGCATGTTGCAGAGGGTGTTCATCGTCGTGTAGTGGTAGAGCACCTCCGGTCTTTCGGTATTCATGGCGGCTTTCTTTTTGGGGTGTTGTCCGGCGTGTCAGCGTACGAATTCCGTTTCGCAGCGGGTCGTGTTGCCGCAGGCGTCGGTCACGCTCAGGCGCACCGTGTGGCGGCTGCGGGCGGGCGGCGTGTCGAAGAAGTGCACGAGCGTTCCCTTGATCGGGAACCGGTCGCAGGGAACCCACTGTCCGTCGATTTCGAGCGACCAGGCCGCGATGCCCGAGAAGTTGTCCCCGGCGCCGAACCGCAGCCCTTCGGCCCGCGAAAGGTCGGCGCCCCGTTCGAAGAGGGGCCGGACACGGGGCGGCAGCGTGTCCGCCACGACGACGAAGTCGCCCGTCGAGCGGGTCGCGGCGCGCACGATGCCGTTGTTGCATCTCCCGCCGGCGGGCGAGAGCCGTCCGTGGCGGTTGCGGACCGCCAGCAGCGTGCGCAGTTGCAGCGGCCGCGGGATGTCGGCGCGGATCTCCGCGGTCGCGGCCAGCCGCAGCGGCGTGGTGCAATCCAGGAATCGGTAGGCGGGCGAGAGGACGACGACGCCTTCCGGGGCTTCGGGGGCCGTGCGGATCTCCGGGCGGACGAAGAGCGGTTCGTAGAGCGCCCCGGCCGGAATGGTGACGTGCGCCGTGCGGCCGATGCGGAGCGTCGAGGTGCGTTCGGGCCGGAGCGCCGTGGCTGCCGGGTCGGCCTTCGCGCGGAAGGTGTCGGCGCGGCCCCGGATGTCGAACTCCAGCGCCGAGCGGTTGCCGCAGTCGTCTTCGGCCTCGATGCGGACGCGGCGCACCTCTCCCGGCGCGGTACGCACGATGCCGCGCTCCTCGGCCACGGGGTAGAAGCATGCCGGCGAGCGCTCCATCCGCGCCAGCCGGATCGCCTCGTTGCGCGAACCGAGCTGCATGGGGTAGCAGCTCACGGCGTCGCAGCAGCGCGAGAGGTCGTGCGTGAAGCCGTCCATGCGGTATTCGAAGCGGGGTTCGCCGTCCACCGCGAGCGAGACGCGCCAGACGCCGAACGTATTGTGCACGCCGTTGCGGCGGTCGGTGACCTCGGCCACGAAGTACCCCTTGCGGCCCGTGCCGACGGGCTCTTCGCGCGTCAGGCGGTAGCGGCCTTCGGCTTCGCGCACCACGGCGTAGCTGACCGGACGGCGGTGTACGGGAATCCCGTCCAGCGTATCGACCTCGATGTAGTGCAGGCGCATGATCCGGGGCGGGAGGTCGTCCTCGGGGCGGATCACCCCTTCGCGCACGACGTTGCGGAGCCGTTGCGTCGGCGTGTCGCGCAGTTCGAAGTGGAGGTGCGGGCCCATCGACGAGCCGCTGTTGCCCGAAAATCCGATCGTGTCGCCCTGCCGGACGGGCCACTCCGCGGCGTCGAACCGGAGGTCCGCGCCGTTCGAACGGTTGCGGTAGCGCTCTTCGCGCACGCGTTTTTCGATGTCGTCGCGGAACCGTTGCAGGTGGCCGTACACGGCCGTCGTGCCGTTGTCGAGCGTCAGGTAGATCGCCCGTCCGTAGCCTCCCGCGGCCAGCGAGACGCGCGACACGTAGCCGTCGGCCACGGCCACGAGGGGCTTGCCTTCCACGCCGTCGGTCTTGATGTCGATGCCCGCGTGGAAATGCGCGGGGCGCAGTTCGCCGAAATTGGCGGCGTAGAGCCGCGACACGTCCAGCACGGGATAGACGTAGTCGGCGGGGTCGAGCCGCTGGCCGTAGGCGGCCGCGGCGAGGGCGGTGGCGAGAAGCGGGATCAGAAATCGTCGCATGGTTCCGTGTTTTTGGTCATCTCCGAGGCGGCGTCGAGCACCGCTTCGTATTCGTATCCGAGCGAGAGGCCGTATCGGACGAGTTTGGCCTTCAGCTCGTTGGGCGTCGCATGCCGCACCGTGCGGGCCTTGCGTTCGAGCTGGCGTTTCAGCCGGCCGGCCGTGTCGCCGCGGTCGGCCTCCGCCAGTGCGGCGTCGATCCGCTCCCGCGCGATGCCCTTGCGTTGCAGGGCCGCGCGGATCTTGTATTCGCCCCAGCCGCTCAGGCGGAACTTTTCGCGGACGAAGGCCCCGGCATAGCGGGCGTCGTCGATGAAGCGGTCGCTCACGAGGCGCGCGAGCACGCGCTGCGCGTCGCTCTCCGCCAGCCCCCAGCCGCGCATCAGGCGCAGGGCGTCGCTTTCGGACTTCTCGGCCCGGGCGCAGAGGCGCGTCAGCGCGGCATACGCCTCCTCCGGGGTTTTGGTGCGCCGCGGCGGCCGTTCGCCGCGGACGGGGCTTTTCTTTACGTCAGCCGGCTGCATATCATGCGGGGTTTGCCGTTGAGGTCTTCGCGCAGCTCGACGGCGGAGTATCCCTCCTGCCGGAGCATTTGCGCCGTCTCCTCCGCGGCGTGTTCGTAGATTTCGAAATAGAGCCTGCCGCCCGGAAGCAGCAACCTCCGTCCGGCGCGGGCTATGGCGCGGTAGAAGAGGATGCGGTCGTCGTCCGGCACGAAGAGCGCCATACCCGGTTCGTGGTCGCGGACGTTGGGGTGCATCGCCGCACGGTCGCTTTCGGGCACGTAGGGCGGGTTCGAGACGATCGCGTCGAACCGCTCGGGAAAGGCGTCGGCCAGTCCGTGCAGCGCATCGGCGCGGCGCAGCGTGACGCGGGCCCCGAGCCGGCGGGCGTTTTCGGCGGCCACGGCGAGCGCCTCGTCCGAGAGGTCGGCGGCGAACAGCTCCGCGCCGGGCAGCCCGAGCGCCAGCGAGACGGCGATGCAGCCGCTGCCCGTTCCGACGTCGAGCAGGCGCCGCGACCGGACCTCGCCGCGCAGCACCCATGCCACCAGCTCCTCGGTCTCCGGACGCGGGATCAGCACTCCCGGGCGCACGACGAACGGGCGGCCGCAGAACCCGGCCTCTCCGAGCACGTATTGCAGCGGCTCCCCCGCGGCGAGCCGCTCGGCGGCGGCTTCGAGCCGCTCGGCGGCGGGCAGCTCCGCGCCGGGGTCGGTGAGCAGCGCCGTCGTCGTGAGGCCCGAAATTCCCGCCGCGGCCGCGAGCGCGATGCTGTGCGCTTCGCGCGGATCGTAGAGGGGGACGAGCCGTGCGGCGAGGTGTCTGATGGCTTCGCGGCGTGTCATGCGCGGCAGCGGAGAAGCAGGTCCTCGAGGGCGATGGCGACGGCCGCCTCGACGACCACCGCCGCACGCAGGGCGATGCAGACGTCGTGTCGTCCGCGGATTTCGAGCGGCTCCATGCGGTCCGTCGCAAGGTTGTAGGTCTTTTGTTCGCGGGCGATGCTCGCCGTGGGTTTCACGGCGGCCCGCACGACGAGCGGATTGCCGTTCGTGAGGCCGCCGACGATGCCTCCGGCGTGGTTCGTCGCCGTGAGTCCCGAGGCGTCCACGATCGGGTCGTTGTGCTCCGAGCCGCGCATCCGCGCCGCGGCGAATCCGCTGCCGAACTCCACCCCTTTGACTGCGGGGACCGAGAACAGCAGGTGGGCGATGAGGCTCTCCGTCGAGTCGAAGAAGGGTTCGCCCACGGCGGGCATCACCCCTTCGGCGCGGCACTCCACGATGCCGCCCACCGAATCCTTCGCGGCGGCCGTCTCGCGCAGGAGGTCGTCGAAGCGCGCCGGGTCGGTGCAGCCGCCGATCTCGACGATTTGCGTCGAGAAGCGGACGCGCTCCCCGAGCATCTTCTTGGCCACGACGCCCGCGGCCACCAGCCCCAGCGTGATGCGCCCCGAGAAGTGGCCTCCGCCGCGCGGGTCGTTGAACCCGCCGAACTTGCGGACGGCCGTCAGGTCGGCGTGCGAGGGGCGGTAGTGGGTCTTCAGGGCGGCGTAGTCCTGCGAACGGGTGTCGGCGTTCGTGAATTCGACGGTCAGCGGCGCCCCCGTCGTGTACCCTTCATAGACGCCCGAGACGATCTGCGGCGCATCGGCCTCGCGGCGGGGCGTCGTGCCGGGCGCGCCGCTGCGCCGCCGGGCCAGGTCTTCGGCGAAATCCGCCTCCGAGAGGGGAATGCCGGGACTTACGCCGTCGATCGTGACGCCGATCTGCGGGCCGTGCGATTCGCCCCATACGGCGAGCCGGAAATTGGTTCCGAATTGATTCATGGAATTTCGGTTGTTCGTTTATCGTTGCCGCAGCCGGCTTCGTGCCGGTACGGTTTCGGCCGCTGTCGGCCGGGGATCAGATGCGGACCCGCTCCAGGTCTCCGAAGAAGTCCGGGTAGCTCTTGGCCACGCTCTCGGCCCCTTCGATCTCCACCTCTCCGTCCGAGCGCAGCGCCGCGACGGCCAGCGACATGGCCATCCGGTGGTCGCCGTAGCTGCGGACCCGCGCGCTGCGGATCGCGCCGCCGCGGATCCGCATGACGTCCTCCTCCGAGGTGTCCACTTCGATTCCGAGCTTGGCGTACTCGTCGCGGATCGCCTCCGCACGGTTGCACTCCTTGTACTCCAGCCGCGACGTGCCGCGGATCGTGCTCACCCCTTCGGCCGCCGCCGCCAGCGCCGCGAGGGCGGGGAAGAGGTCGGGACAGTGGGTGGCGTCGAACTCGAAGGCGTGAAGGGGGCGGTGCGCCGCCGTGACTGCCTGCCCTTCGTGGATGACGGCGGCTCCGGCGCGTGCGAGGGCCGTGCAGACGGCCGTGTCGGCCTGCTTCGAGAGCATCGAGACGTTCCTTACGGTGATCTCTCCGGCCGTGGCGCCCATCACCAGCAGCATCGCCGCGGCGCTCCAGTCGCCTTCGATGGCGAAATCCGCCGGCTCGTAGCGTTGCCCGCCGGGGATGTAGAACTCCTCGTAGTCGCGCTGGCTGATCTCTACGCCGAAGCGTGCGGCCGTCGCCAGCGTCATATCTAAATAAGGTGTCGAGACGGCCCGCCGGACGTAGAGCGTCGTGTCCCGCTCCGCCCGGGGCAGCGCGAGCAGCAGCCCCGTGATGAACTGCGACGAGACCGAGCCGTCCACCGCGACTTCGCCGCCGCGGATCGGACCGCGCACCCGCAGGGGCAGCCGCCCGCCGGTGTCCGCGATCTCGACGCCCAGCGCCCGCAGCGGGGCGGTCATCATGTGCATCGGGCGGCTTAAAAGCGTCCCTTCGCCTTCGATGGTGACGGGCATGTCGCAAAGCGCCGCAATGGGGGTGAAGAGCCGTGTCGAGAGCCCCGACTCCCCGACGCGGAGGATGCTGCCCCGCGGACGGAGACCGCCGCGGATCGTCACCGTCCCTCCGTCCGCGCCGCGGACGGAGGCGCCGAGTGTTTCGATGCAGCGCAGGGCCGCACGGGTGTCGTCGCAGTATTCGAGGTTGCGCAGGCACGACTCCCCTTCGGTGAGCAGCGCCGCCGCCAGGGCACGCTGTGCATAGCTTTTCGAGCAGGGCGGCGTCAGCGTGCCTTTGACGCGGCCCTGCGGAACCGTCTTGTCCATAAGATTATCCGTTTTTCCGCGGAGCCGCGCCCGTTCCGGGCTTTTCGTCCGCTTCCGCCGGAGCGTTCCCGGCGCCGGTGCCGGCCGGAACCGACTGCTCTCCCCGCGCCGTCCGGGTGTCGGAGGCGGCCTGCGCCTGCAACTCCTGTCCCTTGCGGTTTTTCATCTCCTGCGTCAGTTGGTGGCTTTTCTTCAGCTCGAAGTGCTGTCCCAGGTAAACCTTGCGCACCATCGGGTCGGCGGCCAGTTCCTCGGCCGTGCCGGTTTTGAGTATCTTGCCCTCGTAGAGCAGGTAGGTGCGGTCGGTGATCGCCAGCGTCTCGTCCACGTTGTGGTCGGTGATGATGACGCCGATGTTCTTGTGCTTGAGCGTCGCCACGATCGACTGAATGTCCTCCACGGCGATCGGGTCCACGCCCGCGAACGGCTCGTCGAGCAGGATGAAGGCCGGGTTGATGGCCACCGCCCGCGCGATCTCCGTGCGCCGCCGCTCGCCGCCCGAGAGCTGGATGCCGAGGCTCTTGCGCACCTTCTGGAGGCGGAACTCCTCGATGAGCGCCTCGACGCGCTCCCGCTGGTACTCCTTCGAAAAGTCGGTCATCTCGAGTACGGCCCGGATGTTGTCCTCGACCGACAGGCGGCGGAAAACCGAAGCCTCCTGGGCCAGATAGCCCACGCCCAGTTGCGCGCGGCGATAGACGGGCAGCCCGGTCAGCTCGGTGATCTGCTTTTCGTCGTTCTCGAGGAAGATGCGCCCGTCGTTGGGCTTGATAAGCCCCACGATCATGTAGAAGGTCGTGGTCTTGCCGGCGCCGTTGGGTCCCAGCAAGCCGACGATTTCGCCCTGATTGACGTCGATCGAGACGTGATTGACGACCGTACGGGCCTTGTATTTCTTGACGAGTTCGCTGGTGTATAGGCGCATGGCGTGTTTTCGATAAATTTTTCACAAAGTTATGTTTTTTTCCGAAATCTTTTTTATCTTTACAATGAATTTTCTAATCTTAACGGAGCAATAGCGTCGAAATGGAACAATACGATTCGGCCTCCTTGCACGGCAAACTGAAAGAGTATTTCGGCTTTTCGTCGTTCAAGGGGAATCAGGAGGCGGTCATCCGCAATGTACTGGAGGGGAAGGATACGTTCGTGCTCATGCCCACGGGCGGGGGCAAGTCGTTGTGTTACCAGCTCCCTGCGTTGCTCATGGACGGGGTGGCCATCGTCATCTCGCCGCTGATCGCCCTGATGAAGAACCAGGTGGATGCCATGCGCACCTTCTCGGCCGAGTCGGGCATCGCCCATTTCCTCAATTCGTCGCTCAACAAGACGGCCGTCACGCAGGTACGCTCGAACGTGCTGGCGGGCAAGACCAAGCTGCTCTACTTCGCTCCCGAATCGCTCACCAAGGAGGACAACGTGGCGTTCCTGCGCAAGATACGGATTTCGTTCTACGCCATCGACGAGGCGCACTGCATCTCGGAGTGGGGCCACGACTTCCGCCCGGAGTACCGCCGTATCCGGCCGATCATCAACGAGATCGGTCCGGCGCCGCTGATCGCCCTGACGGCCACGGCCACCCCCAAGGTGCAGCTCGACATCCAGAAGAACCTGGGCATGTCCGACGCCGCGGTTTTCAAGTCGTCGTTCAACCGTCCGAACCTCTACTACGAGATCCGGCCCAAACACGACGTGGACCGCGAGATCATCCGCTTCATCAAGCAGAACGAGGGCAAGAGCGGCATCATCTACTGCCTGAGCCGCAAGAAGGTCGAGGAGCTCACGGAACTGCTCGTGGCCAACGGCATCCGCGCGCTGGCCTACCACGCCGGCATGGACGCCGCGACGCGCGCCGCCAATCAGGACGCCTTCCTCATGGAGCGCGTCGAGGTGATCGTCGCCACGATCGCCTTCGGCATGGGCATCGACAAGCCCGACGTGCGCTACGTCATCCACTACGACATTCCCAAGTCGCTCGAGGGCTACTACCAGGAGACGGGGCGTGCGGGCCGCGACGGCGGCGAAGGACACTGCCTGACCTTTTACAGCTACAAGGACATTCAGAAGCTCGAGAAGTTCATGCAGGGCAAGCCCGTCGCCGAGCAGGAGATCGGGAAGCTGCTGCTGCTCGAGACGGTCTCCTACGCCGAGAGTTCGATGTGCCGCCGCAAGACGCTGCTGCACTATTTCGGCGAGGAGTACACCGAGGAGAACTGCGGCAACTGCGACAACTGCCGCCATCCCAAGCCCAGGATCGACGCCCGGGCTGCGCTCCGCATGGCCCTCGAGGCGCTGCGCGACCTCGGCGACAAGTTCAAGACGGACTACCTGATCAACGTGCTGGTGGGCAAGAATACGGCCCTCATCAAGAGCTACGGCCACAACAAGTCGAAGTGGTTCGGCGCGGGGGCCGAGCACGACGCGCGGTTCTGGGGCGCGGTGCTGCGGCAGGCGCTCATCATGGGACTGGTGGACAAGAATATCGAGAATTACGGCCTGATTTCGATCAACAAGCGGGGCGAGGACTATGTGGCCATGCCCTATCCGGTCACCGTGACCCTCGACCACGACTACGACGAGGAGGAGAAGGAGGCCGAGGCCGTGGCTCCGGTGGGGCGCGGCGGCGCGGCCGACGAGGAGCTCTTCTCGATGCTCAAGGACCTGCGCAAGAAGGTCGCCAAGCAGCACGGGCTGCCGCCTTTCGTCATTTTCCAGGACCCGTCGCTCGAGGATATGGCCGTGCAGTATCCCGTGACGATCGAGGAGATGCAGAACATCACGGGCGTCGGCGTGGGCAAGGCCCGCAAGTTCGGCGCGGAGTTCGTCAAGCTCATCAAGGCCTACGTCGAGGAGAAGGAGATCATCCGGCCGCAGGACATGGTCGTCAAGTCGGTGGCCAGCAAGTCGGGCAACAAGATTTTCATCATCCAGTCGATCGACCGCAAGATGGACTTCGAGGACATCGCCCGGGCTAAGGACCTCGATTTCGACGAGCTGCTCACGGAGATCGAAGGCATCGTCAATTCGGGTACGAAACTCGATATTTCGTACTACCTGAAGGATTTCATGGACGAGGACAAGGTGGAAGACATTTACCTCTACTTCAAGGAGGACGCCGAGAGCGATTCGCTCGACGCGGCCATCGGGGAGCTGGGGTCGGACTATACCGAGGAGGAGATCCGTCTGGTGCGGATCAAATTCATCTGCGAGCAGGGCAACTGATCCGGCGCAGCGCCGGCGCGGCAGCCTCGGGGAGTGGAGAAGGACAACCTGGAACCTTAAAAATAGATGCCTATGAACAAGAAGACTTTTACGTTGGCCGTATTGTTTTTCTGTGTGACGCTGGTGTGGTTCGGTGTCAATGTCTATTGGGACTGCGTGCGGAGGGTGGACGTGTACAACACGCTGCTTTCGCTGCTGTTCGTCGTCTTCGGGGCCGCCATGGTCTGGAACGAAGCGAAGAAGAAACGGCGCAGACACGTCGCCGAGGCGGACAAATACAGGATACCTTAATTTTTACCGTGTTATGAAACTCAATCTGATGCAGGTCGTGCGCCTGGTGTTGATGGTGTTGGCCGTCGCGGGGATAATCTATGCGCTGGAGTACGTGCCGCACGGGATCGCCGTGTGGTTCTGGGTCGCGCTTCTCGGCGTCGGATTCGTCGGACTGCTCTACACGTTCCGCCTGACGCAGCGGCGGCTGCGCCGGGAGCAGCGCGAGGAGGAGCTGCGCGAGAAGCGCCGCCTCCGCCGTTCGAAGCGATGACCGGGCGTCTCCGGTCTCTTTCTTGTCTCCGGGCCGCTTTTCGGCGCGTGCTGTTGCGCTTCCCTGCGGGAATTGCTATCTTTGCGGCACTATGACGGAAGTAAGAGCCAAGAAGGCGTTGGGACAGCATTTCCTGACGGACCTCAATATCGCGCGCAAGATCTGCGACGCCCTGTCGGGCGGTGCGATCCGCCTGCATCCGGCCGCTCCGGGGACCGGAGTTCCGGATGCGGCGTTTTCGGAAACGGCCGCTCCGGGGCCGGCGGCTTCGGAGCATGCCGTACCGTGTGCCGGGGCGGCCGGGGCGGATGTCCCGGCCGCAGACACGGCCGCGGAGGCGTGCGACGTGCTCGAGGTGGGGTGCGGTATGGGAGTGCTGACGCAGTTCCTGCTGCGCCGCACGGACCTTGTGACCTGGGGCGCGGAGATCGACGCCGAAAGCGTCGCTTATCTTCATGCGCACTACCCGGAGTTCGCTCCGCGGCTTATCGAGGGCGATTTCCTGAAGATGGACCTGCGTGCGCGTTTTCCCCGCGGGCTGCGGATCATCGGCAACTTCCCCTACAACATTTCGTCGCAGATCTTTTTCAGGGTGCTCGAGTACCGCGACCTGGTTCCCGAGTGCGTCGGCATGGTCCAGCGGGAGGTCGCCGTACGGATCGCCGAGGGGCCCGGATCGAAGGAGTACGGCATCCTCTCGGTGCTTCTGCAGGCGTGGTACGACATCGAATACCTCTTCACCGTCAGCGAAACGGTGTTCAGCCCGCCCCCGAAGGTCAAGAGCGCCGTCATCCGCCTGCGCCGCAATGCCACGCGGCGTCTCGCGTGCGACGAGGCGCTGTTCGTCCGCGTCGTGAAGGCCGCCTTCGGCCAGCGGCGCAAGATGATCCGCAATGCGCTCCGGGCGGCTTTCGGGGATTTCGGCGGCGCCGAACATCCGTTCTTCACCCGCCGTGCCGAGCAGCTTTCGGTCGCCGATTTCGTCGCCCTGACGAACTGGGTCGCCGAACACCGCGCCTGACGGAATGCGCCCGGGCTTCCTGCGCCCGGACTTCCTGCGCCCGGATCGTCCTGTGCCGGTCGTTTTATGCCTGCCGCGGATCCGCCGCGCCGGCCACCGCCGTCACCAGCTCTTCGCGGGCGAGGTAGCGTTGTGCGAGGCGTTGCACGTCGGCGGGCGTCATGGCGCGGATGCGGCGGATGTTCTCGCCGATCGAGGCGTTGTCCGTGCCGCAGAGGATGTTCTCGATCGTCACGTCCGCAATGCCGAACGGTCCGTCGAGTATGCGCATCATCTCGCCCGTCATCATGTTCTTCACGATCTCCAGCTCCTCGGCGGGCATCGGCTCCGTGCGCAGCCGTTCGATCTCGTCGTAGATCGCTTGCAGGGCCGCGCGCGTCACGTCGGTTCCGACCTGCGTGGCCACGGCGAAGTAGCCTTCGCGTTCGAAATTGACCATCGCGGCCACCACGCCGTAGGTGTATCCGTGCTCCTCGCGCAGGTTCCGCATCAGCCGCGAGCCGAAGTAGCCGCCCAGCGCCGTGGCCACGACCTGCATCCCCAGGAAATCGGGGTGCTGGCGCGGAAAGAGCAGCCGTCCGATCCGCAGCGACGACTGCACGGCGCCGGGGTGTCCGACGAACGCTTCGTGTTCGGTGACCGGGGCGGGAAACGCTGCCGGGACCGTATCTCCGCCGTGAGGAATCCGTTCGGCCAGGGCCGCTACGGCCTGCCGCTCCCGCTCGCCGATCCGGCCGCTGCATACCACGAAGCAGTTCTCCGCCGTATAGCGGCGGCGGTGGAACTCCTCCACGTCGGCGCGCGTCAGACGGTCGTACTCCGCCTCGTCGTACGACGTGCCGTAGGGGTGCTGCGGCCCGAACAGGGCCCGGGCGAAGGCTTCGCGCGCCTCGACGTCCACCTTCGTGCGGTCGATGGCCAGCCGCTGCTTCCGCTTGGCGCAGTAGGTGCGCAGCTCCTCCTCGGGAAAGGCGGGGCGCAGCAGGATGTGTTCGGCCACGGCGAGCGTCTCGGCGAAGAATTTCGAGAGGGTGGCGAAATTGACGTAGGCGTAGTCGCGGTCGATGTTCACGTCGTACCACGAGCCGTAGTAGTCCAGCCGTTCGGCGATCTCGGCGGCCGTCATCTCCGGCGACCCCTCCGCGAGCAGGTTCGCGGTGGCCGAGGCCGAGAAGGGCGTGCGCTGCACGGCCGATCCGGCGCGGAATACGAACGAGATGCGCAGCACCTCGAAATCCTCCGAGGCGAGCGTGTAGAGGCGGATGCCGTTTCCGAGGAGGGTCTCCGCCGCTGCGGGAACCTCGACTTCGGAGTGCGTTATGCGGGGTTGTCGTGTCATTTGCGCGCTTTGTAGATGAGTGTGGAGGCGTTTTCGGGCCGGAGCGTGCTGCGGCAGAAGGCGCGGATGTCCTCGTCCGAGACGGCGCGGTAACGCGCCACCTCTCCGTTGATGAGCGGCAGGTCGCCCAGCATTTCGTAGAAGCCGAGGTTCATGGCCTTGTTCATCACGTTCAGCTCGCCGAACAGCGTGTTCGCCTCGAATTTGTTCTTGACCTTTTCGGTCTCGTACTGCGATATGGGGTCGGTTCGGAGCGCCTCGATCTCCTCGCGGAAGGCCGCTTCGGCCGCTTCGGGAGCCACGCCCGGCAGCAACTGTCCCGTGAAGACGAACAACCCCGGGTCCAGGTCTCCCGTCACGTAGGCATTGACGCTCGAAAGCAGCCGCCGTTCCTTGACCAGGTGGCGGTACAGCCGCCCGGAGTCGCCGCCCGACAGGAGGTCCGAAACCAGGTCGGCCGTATAGAAGTCGGGCGAGGTGCGCGTCCCCATGCGGTAGGCCACGGTGACCGTCGTGGCCGGCACGTCGCGTTCTACCTCCTCGCGCCGCGGGGCCTCCTGCGGCGGTTCCTGCGGAATCGGTGCGGCGGGGCGGGGCGTGTCCGGCAGCCCTCCGAACCATTTTTCGGCCAGCTCCAGCATCCGCTCCTCCTCCATGTCCGCCGAGATCGACAGGATGGCGTTCGACGGGTGGTAGTGGGTGCGGTAGAACTCCCCGACGTCGTCCGGCGATGCGGAGGCGATGTGCTCCGTCGTCAGTCCGATGGCTGCCCAGCGGTAGGGATGTACCTTGTAGGCCAGCGCGCGCAGAAGCATCGTCTGGTCGCCGTACGGCTGGTTGAGGTAGCGCTGGCGGAACTCCTCGATGACCACCTTCTTCTCGGCGGCGAGCTTCTCGGGGGTGATCTCCAGCCCTTCCATGCGGTCGCTTTCGAGCCAGAGTGCCGTTTCGAGATTGTCCTTCGGGAGCGTGATGTAGAAGTCCGTGTAGTCGTTGTTCGTGAAGGCGTTGTTGTCGCCCGAGGCCATCTGCACCGGCAGGTCGAAGTTCGGCACTTCGCGCGTGCCGCGGAACATGAGGTGCTCGAACAGGTGGGCGAATCCCGTGCGTGCGGGGTTTTCGTTGCGCGCCCCGACCTTGTAGAGGATGTTCACCGCGGCGAGCTTCGAGGCCCGGTCGCGGTTCACCGCCACGGTCAGGCCGTTGGCGAGTGTCGTTCGTTCGTATGCGATCATACGGCAAAGATAGTGCAAGGAGCGTGCAATGTCAAATTTATTTCCGCAGCCGTCGTCGGGGACCCTTCGTCCCCCACGGTTCCGTCCGGGGGAGGGAGTTCGTGCGGAGTTTCCGGAGAAATGTCCGGTCGGGGCGGCCGGGCTTCCGGGCCTCCGGGGGAGCCTGTGTTCGGACCGTGATGCGGCCGTCCCTGCGTCTCCGGGTCTTTCGCGTCCCGCCGCGCCGTGTCCCGCCGTACTTTCTGTGCCGCGCTGCCCTGCCGTACTCCGCCGAGTCCCGCCGCACCCTGCCGCACCTTGCTGTGCCGCACCCTCCTTTGCCGCATTCCGCCGCGCCGCGCGGGAGCGTTGCGGGTAATCCGCTGTCGGAAAGTCCCTTTTCGCAACCCCGTGATTCTATGCGTGTTTCTGTTATCCGAATAACAATGCGGCTGTTATTCGGATAACACCCGAAAACGTGTTTTTTTACAATTTTTCGGACGGAAACCGGGCTGTTTTTTGCGCCGAATTTTTTATCTTTGCAGCGCTGTCCCGCAGGACAGCGGCCGGAAGGCCGTCATAACACACGAATATTATCTAAAACTCGGAAAAATGGCAGAAAAGAAATTCATCACGTGTGATGGAAACTACGCTGCGGCTCATGTGGCTTACATGTTCTCGGAGGTTGCGGCGATCTATCCCATCACGCCGTCATCGACGATGGCCGAACTCGTGGATGAGTGGGCCGCGCAGGGGCGCAGGAATATCTTCGGCGAGACCGTGAAGGTCGTCGAGATGCAGTCGGAGGCGGGCGCCGCGGGCGCCGTGCACGGTTCGCTGCAGAGCGGCGCCCTGACCTCGACGTTCACCGCGTCGCAGGGTCTGCTGCTGATGATCCCCAATATGTACAAGATTTCGGGCGAGCTGCTGCCGGGCGTCTTCCACGTTTCGGCCCGCGCGCTGGCCGCGCAGTCGCTGTCGATCTTCGGCGACCATCAGGACGTGATGGCCACCCGGCAGACGGGCTTCGCCATGCTGGCCACTTCGTCCGTGCAGGAGGTGATGGACCTGGCGGGCGTCGCGCACCTCGTGGCGCTGAAGGCCCGCGTGCCTTTCCTGCACTTCTTCGACGGATTCCGCACCTCGCACGAGATTCAGAAGATCGAGCTGATCGACGAGGCGTCGCTCACGGCGCTGCTCGACCGCGATGCGCTGAAGGCCTTCCGTGCCCGGGCGCTCAACCCCGAGCACCCCGTCACGCGCGGTACGGCGCAGAACCCCGACATCTATTTCCAGACGCGCGAGGCGGCCAACAAGTTCTACGACGCCGTGCCCGACATGGTGGCCGACACCATGCGCGAGATCTCGAAGATCACGGGCCGCGACTACAAACCCTTCGTCTATTACGGCCATCCCGAGGCCGAACACATCGTCGTGGCCATGGGCTCGGTGACGGAGACCGTCAAGGAGACGATCGACTACCTGTCGAAGCAGGGCCGCAAGGTGGGTCTGGTGACCGTACACCTCTACCGTCCCTTCTCGGAGAAATATTTCTTCGACGTGCTGCCCGCGAGCGTCAAACGAGTCTGCGTGCTCGACCGCACGAAGGAGCCGGGAGCCGAGGGCGAGCCGCTCTACCTCGACGTGAAGTCCATGTTCTACGGCAAGAAGCTCCAGCCGATGATCGTCGGCGGCCGCTACGGCCTCTCGTCGAAGGACACCACGCCGGCCCAGATTCTGGCCGTCTTCGAGAACCTGGCCGCGGAGGCTCCGAAGGAGCACTTCACGGTGGGCATCACCGACGACGTGACGAACCTCTCGCTCCCGGTGGGCGAGGAGATTTCGCTCGCCAAGCCCGGCACGTTCGAGGCGCTGTTCTTCGGTCTGGGCGCCGACGGCACGGTGGGCGCCAACAAGAACTCGATCAAGATCATCGGCGGTTCGACGAACAAGTACTGCCAGGCCTACTTCTCCTACGACTCGAAGAAGTCGGGCGGCTATACCTCGTCGCACCTGCGTTTCGGCGACCTGCCCATCACGTCGCCCTATCTGGTGACCACGCCCGACTTCGTGGCCTGCCACGTGCCGTCGTACGTGGACAAGTACGACGTGCTGAAGGGCCTGAAGCCCGGCGGCTCGTTCCTGCTCAACTCGGTGCATGACCCCGAGACCACCTGCGCCACGCTGCCCGACCACATGAAGGCTTACCTTGCCAAGAACAGGATCAACTTCTACGTCATCAACGCCACGAAGATCGCCGCCGAGCTGGGGCTGGGTTCGCGCACGAATACGATCATGCAGTCGGCCTTCTTCAAGATAGCGAACGTCATTCCGTTCGAGAAGGCCGTCGAGGAGATGAAGCACGCCATCCTGAAGTCCTATGGCAAGAAGGGCGAGGACATCGTGAACATGAACTACGCGGCCGTGGATGCCGGCGGCAGCGCCGTGGTGAAGGTCGAGGTTCCGGCCGAGTGGGCCGCGATCGAGGACAAGGGCTTCGAGCACGTCTCGAACGCCTCGTATCCCGAGTTCGTCCGCCGGATCGTCGAGCCGATCAACGGTCTGAAGGGCGACCGGCTGCCCGTCTCGGCCTTCGACGGCCGCGAGGACGGCACGTGGGACAACGGCACGGCCGCCTACGAGAAGCGCGGTATCGCCGTGAACGTTCCCGAGTGGCAGATCGCCAACTGTATCCAGTGCAACCAGTGCGCCTATGTCTGCCCGCACGCCGTGATCCGTCCGTTCCTCGCCACGGAGGAGGAGGCCGCCGCTTCGGGCGTGGAGTGGAAGCAGGGCCTGGGCGAGACGAAGGAGTACAAGTTCCGCATCCAGATTTCGCCGCTCGACTGTACGGGCTGCGGCAACTGCGTGGACGTCTGCCCCGCCAAGCAGAAGGCGCTCGTCATGCGTCCGCTCGAGGAGCAGCTCCCGCAGCAGAAGAACTGGGACTACATCACCGGGAACATCGGCTACAAGCAGGTCGTCGATAAGACCAAATCGGTGAAGAACCTGCAATTCGCGCAGCCGCTGTTCGAGTTCTCGGGAGCCTGCGCCGGCTGCGGCGAGACGCCCTACATCAAGGCCATCACGCAGTTGTTCGGCGACAAGATGATGGTCGCCAACGCCACGGGCTGCACCTCGATCTATTCGGGTTCGGCTCCCTCGACGCCCTACTGCACCAACGAGAAGGGGCAGGGGCCGGCCTGGGCCAACTCGCTCTTCGAGGACAACGCCGAGTTCGGTCTGGGTATGCACATCGGTATCGAGAAGCTCCGCGACCGGATCCAGGAGACGATGGAGGCCGCCATCGCTTCGTGCGACAAGTGCTCCGAGGAGTTGAAGGGCGTGATGCGCGAGTGGATCGGGAACCGCGGTTCGTCGGCCCGTTCGGCCGAGGTCACGGCACGCCTGCTTCCGATGCTGGAGGCCTGCGGCTGCGACTACTGCCGGAAGATTCTCGAGCACAAGGACTGGCTCGTGAAGAAGTCGCAGTGGATCATTGGCGGCGACGGCTGGGGCTACGACATCGGCTACGGCGGCGTGGATCACGTGCTGGCGTCGGGTCAGGACGTGAATATCCTGGTGATCGACACCGAGGTTTACTCCAACACCGGCGGACAGTCGTCGAAGGCCACTCCCGTGGGCGCCGTGGCGAAGTTCGCTTCGAGCGGCAAGCGCATCCGCAAGAAGGACCTCGGCGCGATGGCCATGACCTACGGCTATGTCTATGTGGCGCAGGTTTCGATCGGCGCTTCGCAGCAGCAGCTCTTCAACGTGCTCAAGGAGGCCGAGGCCTATCCGGGTCCGTCGCTGGTGATCGCCTATGCGCCGTGTATCAACCACGGCATCAAGGGCGGCATGACGCGCACGCAGACCGTGGGCAAGGAGGCCGTGGCCTGCGGCTACTGGCATCTGTGGCACTACAATCCGCAGCTCGAGGAGGAGGGCAAGAATCCCTTCGTGCTCGACTCGAAGGAGCCGGACTGGACGAAATTCCGCGAGTTCCTGATGAAGGAGGTGCGCTACACGTCGTTGCAGAAATCCTTCCCGGCCGAGGCCGACGAGTTGTTCGCCGCAGCCGAGGAGAACGCCAAGTGGCGTTACAACGGCTATGTGCGCCGTGCGAAGATGGAGTACTGATCCCGTATATAAAAATAGGTGCGAAGGGCCGCGGCAGACAAGCCGCGGCCCTTCCGTGTTTTTTTTCGTGATGAAAAACGGTGCGTTCGTGGGGGAATGCTCCGGGTCCGATGAATTAATTTGTTTCATTCTGCGGAAAGGGATATTTTTGTCCGGAATTGAATGGAAAACACTTTAATAAGATCGTTATGAAAAACCTGTTTACGAAATTCTCGCTGATCGCCGCTCTCTGTGCGATAGCCGTGTCGTCCGTGTCGTGCGACGACGATAACAAGAAAAATACGCCGCCGCCTTTCTCCTCGGAGCTTATCGGCAGCTATAAGCCGGCCTCCGTATCCCGGCCGACCGCCGCCGATCCCGAAGAGATGCAGGAGTACTACCTGACTTTCGACGTTACATGGACCGATCCCGACAACATTCCGGGAATAGACCTGACGGAGATTTTCGGTTTTCCTTATCAGATGCCGATGAATACGGTGCTGAGCATGGTCGAGGCCATAGGATCGGGTATCGTGAAGGGCGGCCTGATCGGCGTGGAGCTGAAGAACGACGGTTCGTTCGGTGCGCAGTACAAGGATCTGATCGTCGAGGGAACGGACGTTTCGGCCATTTTGGGCGCTTTGTTGGCACCGAAGTTCGGTGAGGAGGTGAAGTCGTTCCCGAACGCCGAGACCTCGGAGATTCTGCCCGAGGGTGCGATCGGCTACTACACGAAGGACAGCAAGCTCTATTTCAAGATCGGCCGTGACTTTCTGAAGGCCGCGGGCGGAGCCGACCTCGACGTTCCCGCATTGATCGACGGACTGCTGACGCAGTATCCCTCGCTGGGTATCGTATCGGCCGATGATTATTACGCCATTCCGCTGAAATATGTTCAGGAGAACGGTGTGGTCAAGGTTTATGTGGACCGTGCCATGATGGTTCCGTTCCTCGACGTATTCTCCTCGCTGCTCGGTTCGCTCGATTCGTCGGTGACGATGGGCATCGACGCTGGCAAGATCATCAAGGATCTCAAGGACAATACGACCGAAATGGAGATCGCGCTGCGGCTTCAGAAGATCTGACGCTCTTTCGGGCATGCAAGTTGCGGGCCGGCCTTACAAGGCGGCCCGCTTTTTTGCGGATGCGGGAATCTTTGCGTATATTTGCGATTCCGTCTGCGGCCGGGGCTTCCCGGCGGACCCGTCGGTTGAAATGACTCTTTAAAAACAATAAAGCATGAAAAAGATTTTTACGGCTGCCGTTCTGTTTGCAGCCATGACGGCTTGCTGCGGAGGCGCGCAGACCGCACTCGAAGGCACGACCTGGAAACTCGCGGAGATGGAGGGAATCCCCGCCGAAGCGATCAATGCCGGGGCGGATGCCTTCACGCTGAAATTCGATGCCGCCGACACGCTCGTTTCGGGACGCACCAACTGCAACCGCTTTTTCGGTAAGTACGAGAAGCAGGACGGCAAGCTGGAGTTCGGCAATCTGGGCATGACCCGGATGGCCTGCCCCGACATGCAGTACGAGGATGCTTTCGTCAGGATGCTCGACGAAGTGGATCGCTACGAGATCGTGGGTTCGGAGCTGAAGCTCTACGACGACAAGACGCTGCTGGCCGGGTTCCGTGCCGCGGCTCCCGAGGCTTCCGCCGAAGCGGAGCGGAAATAGACACGGTGCGGGCTGTCCCGCATCTTCGTGCGACAGGTCCGGCTGCATTCCGCAGCCGGACTTTTTGCGTCTGTTTGGCGATACTCCCCGGCAGCCGGATTTTCCGTGCCTGTCGTTCCGGCAGCCTGTCGTTCCGGCAGCCCCTCGCCCCCGGCGGCCCCCCCCCC
>OERB01000036.1_pt1 | contig 23812 bp, 22 predicted proteins | sample 1539881 | NCBI WGS metagenome assembly OERB01 (sample SAMEA3891887, study PRJEB23780) | metagenome | biome: terrestrial biome; feature: animal house; material: Caecal content | place: Italy | collected 2015-05-05
AAACCGCGTAAAATCAAGGAAATTTCATAGATGTCTCTGTAGCTCAGCAGGATAGAGCGTCCGCCTCCTAAGAGAACTAACTACGGTTCACTAAAGGAGGCGGCGTGGGATAACTTTGTTAAGTTCAAAATTTAATATGTGCCAGTAGCTCAGTTGGATAGAGCACCGCCCTCCTAAGGCGGGTGTCGGGGGTTCAAGTCCCTTCTGGCACGCCAGACAATCATTGTCGGATAAGGGTTTCCGGCGTTTTTGCTTGCTTACAAGTTGCGATTGTAGGCAAGCAATTTTTTTGCCTTTCATTTATGTTCCCCATCCTTTTTTCGGGCTAACACAGCTAAGGTTTTTGCTCATACAGGAAGGCTGTTTTTGAGGTGAAAATCAACCCTGCTAAGGTTTTTGAAGCCTTCTGCGGAAATTTGCGCTAAGGTTTTATGGCCGCCAGCAATTTAGTTAACAGCTCTGGATTATCCTGAATGATACGAAGTAGTTCTTCTGCGTCCTGCTGTGGTTTGGCATCTCCGCCCTTGTGATAATCCTCTTCCATCTTTTGCGCGATTTTTACTTGATCATCGTCATAAGCTTTTGAATAGCGGATTACCATATCAGGTTCTGCCCACCCGCCTGCTCGCATCACCGCTTTCAGATTGCCGTTAGAAACTTGCATTTTCTATGTACCTAATTCCAAAAGTCGCGGAGATCCGTGAAAGGCGTCTGGCCGCAAACCTCTCCCAACACGGCCTGTCGCTGAAAGCAGGCCTAGGCGGTCAGGCAATCAACCGCATTGAGCGCGGCGAAACCGTTACCGTCCATCCGCTGAGAGCCAGGGAAATCGCTAAAGCCCTCGATTGTGGGGTTGAGGATATACCGCTGCACATCCTCCAGCACCTGGTCATAGGTCAGGTCCTGGTTGGCCACCGGCGCGAAGAATATGTCGTTGAGATTATTCATCGGCGTCATCCTCCTCGAACTCGTCCTCGTCGTCCGCGTCCTCTGCCGCCTGCTCGGCCAGCTCCATCTGCTCCAAAGCGTCCAGCACCTTGTTGAGCGAGGCGGTGTACTTGGGATTGCAGTATTTGATGGCCTGGAACATCCCGCCTTCGGTGGCGCAGCGGTCGATCTCCTTGCCATAGGGCAGAAGGCCGTCAAAGCCGCCGATGATATAGCCCATCTCATCCAGAGCGTGGAAGGGGCGGGCCATGCCGGCAAAAGTTATGTGCCGGTCATAATGGAACCGGCCATCTACCAGCAGGGGCTGATGGGCTTTCAGATAGTTGACGCCCTTTAAGTCGGGGGTAAGCAGGCGGATGACCAGATCGCCGGACTCAATCGCCGCCGGGGTGAACACATTGGTCATGTTGGAACTGCAGTCCAGAATGACGAAATCCACCAGCCTGGCGGCGGCGTTGACCAGCTGGAGTACCATGGCGTATTTGATTTCCGGATAACTCAGCGGATTCTCACCGGCGGAATAACCCATCAGGCCGATGAAGGGATAGCTTTTGAGCACCGTGACATGGCTTGCCACCAGAGAGGTGTCGATCTCTACGCTGCTCAGGACCTGCCCCACCGAGGCATTGGTCTGAATGATCTGCTCCGGCAGCCAGACCGGGAGCATGGGGACGCTGATCTCCGCGTTGATGATGATGGCTTTCCGCTTGTCGCGGGTCAGGGCTTTTGCCAGGATGCAGGAAAACATGCTTTTCCCGCTCCCCGGGCTGCCCCAGACAGTAATGACTTTTCCCATAGGAAACTCCTTTCCCAAGGGTGGAATGCCCTTGACTTTTTGCAAAACAAATGTATAATATAAGATAGATTATCATAAAATAAATTATGATAAAGGAGGCATTAACATGAAGTTTATCGGCAGACAACGAGAACTGGAGTCTCTTGAAAGGGAATACCAAAAAGACAGCAGCTTTGTTGTGATTTACGGCAGGCGGCGTGTAGGAAAAACAACACTAATTAAAGAATTTATCAAGAGTAAGCTGGCATTCTACTTTCTCGCAACGGAGGAAGTGGAATCACAAAGCATAAAACGGCTGTCTGGTGTTGTGTCCCGGGTAACACAGAATCCGTTGCTGCAGCGTGCAGCCTTTTCCGACTGGCTGGATTTGTTCCATATCATTGCGGAATTCCGGCCGGAGGAAAAGAAAGTCCTGGTTATTGATGAATTTCCTTATCTGGTTAAGTCCAATCCGGCGTTCCCGTCTATTCTGCAAAACGCATGGGACGAGGTCCTCAAGGACAGCAATGTGATGCTGATTCTTTGCGGCTCCTTGATTGGAATGATGCAAAAACACGCGCTGTCTTATGACAGCCCCCTGTATGGCCGCCGGACTGCACAGATCCGGTTGGCGCCTTTGCCGTTCCCGGATGTGTATGCCGCTCAGCATCTTTCTTTTGAGCGTGCGGTGGAGCAATATGCGATTACCGGCGGCGTACCCAAATATCTGGAGTTTTTCAACGATCAGGAAGGACTGCTGGAACAGGTGGAGTCTGCGGTTCTCTCGAAGAACGGTTTTCTGTATGAAGAACCAAACTTTCTGCTGAAAGATGAAGTGGTATCCGCTGTCAACTATTTTTCCATTATCCGCGTGATGGCGGATGGAAACCACAAGCTGGGGAAAATTGCGGGAGCTCTGGGGACAGAAACTTCCGCGCTGACGCCATATCTTTCCACGCTCAGCGACCTTGGCTTTGTCGTGAAGGAAACGCCGGTTACGGAGAAAAATCCGGAGAAGTCCCGTAAAGGCCTTTATTTCATCTCTGATAACTTTGTGCGTTTCTGGTTCCGGTATGTCTATCCATATAAAGGGGAACTGGAACTGGACAATACGCAGATTGTTCTGGATGAAATCCGAAAAGACTTCGTACAGAAGTTTGTGGCCTTCGCCTATGAAGATATCTGCAGATCCATTTTTGCAGACCTTTGCAGGGAAGGTGCCATTGACTTTGTTCCCTCGCGGATCGGAGCTTACTGGCTGAATGATTTGGACAGCGATACGGAAATTGATGTGATGGCGGTGGACCATCAAAACAAGCGATTCTTTGCCGGCGAGTGCAAATACCACAATAAGCCGGTGGATGCGCCTGTCTTTTTTGCTCTCCGCGATAAGGTGCAGGCTTCTGGCGAAATCCAAAAGGTATGGAAAGGCTATCAGCCTATTTTTGGGATATTTTCTAAAAGCGGTTTTACCCAGCGTCTTGTTGACTTGGGCAAAGAAAATCCACAGCTTTTCCTGATTAACGAGGATCATCTTTCTACCCAGCAGTGAGGAATCGGGCGGTGAATCTGTTCACCGCCCATTTTTATTCGCCGTCTTCCGGGATGCTGTCCGCAGGAGTTGTTTCCACACCGCCTTCCGTATTTTCGGTGCCCGCTTCGCCTGTGGACTCGCTATCTGCGGCGCCTTCAGCAGTTTCTCCGCCATCCTGGCTTTCAGCATTTTCTTCAACCAGTGTTTCGGGGAAGTAGATCTCCTGAAGCGTCTTGTCCTGCTCAGCCAGCAGTTCCTCGGCCAGCTGGTCGTTGTTGCGGGAGATCAGCGCCACATGGGCCACGCCGTCATTTTCCATCTCGGTAATGATACGGGCCTGCTCCGGGCTTGCCAGCACAGTGATGGTGGCAGACTGCTGCGGCTCTTCGTCCTCGGTAGGCTCCTTGGTGTTGTCCACATTGATACCGTCAGAGTCGGTGACCGACAGCACCTTGACAAAGCGCAGTTCCGGCACCTCTTCCGCCGTCTCCAGGAAGTGATAAATGCGGATGATGTCGCCCGGCTGCAGCTTATCCGACAGGCCGGAGGCCAGCGTTTTTACAGTCAGCGAGATGGCGACCTTGCCGGAGGGGATATCGTTGAGCGCCACATCCGAGGAAACAGGTACGGTGCTGACCTTGCTGGTGAGGATATAGTCGCCTGCGGCCAGGTCGGCTGTTACATACAGGCCCTCCACATCCTCCATGCTGTGGGCCACATTGGACGGGAGATTGTACCCGCCCACTTCTACGACTTCGGCATTGTCGCTGGTGATCTTTTCGCCCTTCAGCACCGGCTGGGTGATGCGGACGATCTCCGTCTTGCCGTTGGTCTGCCGGGCAATGGTGGGCAGTGCCACAAATGCGATGACCGCCGCCAGAACCAGGGACAGAATGCCGAAGATAAATCGGTTGTTGAGTTTCATAAGCATCTCTCCTGTCATAAAAATAGTTCAGCCAGCGTCGCCACAGAGCAGCCGCAGGCCAGAAAAGGTAAAAACGGGATCGCGGTGGGCTGTTTGTCCCGCAAGAGCCGCCGATACAGCAGCACCACCGGCATGGCGAAGCCGGCGGCTACCAAAAATACCAGGGCCATGCCGGAGGGACCATAGACCAGACCCAGTACCCCGCAGAATTTGATATCCCCGCCGCCCATGCCGCTGCCGCCGGTCGCCATAGCAGCGGCCAGCGGGATGCAGAAGCCAAGCAACGCGCCCATCAGCGCCTCGGTCACAACAGGCCAGATAAAAATGGGCATCCGGTCATACTCCAGAATGAAGTAGACCTGGATCAGCGGGGCCAGCGCGGCCAGGGGGATAAAAAAGACGAGCGCCCGGTCGGGCACCCGCCTGTATAGGATGTCGTAGACGGCAAAACCCGTCACCACCAGAAAAACAGTGAGCAGGTATGCCATCCACACATTACTCTCGATTGGTGTACCAGTCATCATAGAGGCTCCCGTCAATGGAAACATAGTCATTCAGGTTGATACTCAGCATCCCGTCCGGCGTCCAGGTATCCCAGACCTGGGTGAAGACGGTGTAGTTCGTCGCATCCGGGAACCAGATGGGGGTAAAGTGCACTTCCCGGCTGTAAGTAGAGAACTCATTGGGCTGGAAGGTGAATTTGGCGCTCCGGCCGCTGGACACTCGCTGCAGCAGGCGGAGATAGGTTTCATACTGGAACTCCGGGAACACCGAAAAGGCCGTCTGCGGATGGGTGATGTGGCTGGTGGGCGCGTCGGTGGAGAGCGTGGCTGTCACATCCTGCTTGACGCCGTACCCGCTCTTCATGGACTTTCCGGAGGCTGTCGGTACGATATCGTCCGGCATCAGGGACATAACGCCGCTGATGGAGGCAGAATAGCCGGTGTACTCATATTCCCAATAGCCTTCATCGACCCAGTGCCCGCCGTCTTCCCCATGGTCGCACCAGACCCATACCGGCACCCAATAGCAGCTCCAGACGCCCCAGTTAGCGGTGAGCTTCTGCGTTTCGTTGGGCAGGGACGGTACCGTATAACCGGGGTTGGTATCAGTCGCCACCGGGTCAGGCGGAATATGCTCATTCAGGTCCACAATTTCCGCCACAAAGGTATCCTGGGCGGTATAGGCCCCGCTGACGGATACCGTGATGGTGACTGTCTGCGGTGTGGTGGGGGTATGCCACTTGACCCAGACCACCTGGCTGTCACCTGCGGGGATCACCACATCGTTGACTCGGTAGGTGGTGCCGAGGATGTGGAAGGTCACCGAAGCGGGATTATCCGGCGTCAGGTCGGTATCCGTCCGCAGGGTGACAGAGGTAATGACATCGGTATCTACCCGGTACTCCACATCGGGGGCTTCAATATCCCCCTCGGGCGGGGCTTCATCAAACCAGACAATGCCGACGCCCAGTGTATTGATGATGTCGGAATTGTTCTGCGTCCCGGTGGTGTTGCCGGTCCAGGCGGAAATACCAAGGTCGCTGAACTCCAGAAACATGGACAGCGGCAGGTTCTTATGGGTCAGCGAGGTCATGGTCCGGCGCAGGTTGCCGCCGGACATCTGATCGTAAAGGCCGGCCTCGGTGGCCGTCATGCAGTAATATTGGCCGTTGTGGGTAAAGTAGGCGATGGGCTCGATCAGCAGCTTATATTCGCCGGCGATCATCCGCTCATAGTCCACGCCCGCAGCCTGGGCGACCATCATGCAGGCATATTCCGAGCAGAAGTACCGCTTGATGGCGTCAATGTTGCTCTGGCCCTTGCTGCTGACGATGGTGGGCATGGACTGCGCGGGCTTGATGCAGGAATAGGCCACCCCGGACTGGAGGGAGAGGCCAGTGCCGCTCAGGTACTGCAGTTTGTTGACTTTGCCAAAATGAAGGATGCTGCTTTTCTGCGTCCGGTTGGAAAAGTCCAGCGGTGAGGACACGGCAGCACCGCTTGCTGCGTCTACAACCGTGATACGCACGCCATCGTTGCCGGGATTCCAGAAGTTTGAGGATGTGCCTTGCCCCATCCCGCCGCCGCCACCGTCAATGTTCCCGTTGCCTCCTGATGCAAATGCCGTGGAAGGGACGAGACAGAACACCAGGGCGAGGCTGCATAAGAGGGCGAGAAGTCGTTTCAAATACATCACGCTCCGTTCTTCTTGAAAATAAGAAGGCCGCCACAATCCCGTGACGGCCCTTCAGGTCCATATTCAGTTGTAGGTGGTCAGCCGCCCATGTTGCCGACCTGCTTGTTCAGATCGCCGTCGCTGTCGCCGGTGGACTGCTGCACATCGCCGGGGACTACCCAGCCAAATACCGGATCATAGACAGCGCCGCTGCCATTGCTGGAGCCGGGGGCCGGCTCATTGCTGGAAGTGGATTCCTCTGCGGGAGGAGCAGTGACTTCCGGTACTGCCGGGTCGGGATTGACCTCATGCTCTTCGCCGGGGTCTTCGATCTCCGTCTTGCCTTCCGGCACAGGGGGCGGTGTTTCATCCGGCTTCTCCGTATCGGTAAAGTCGATTTCAACCTCGCCCTCAGATTCTGAGGTCACCTTGGGATATTCCTCTTCGGCGCTGGAAGACTGGCCGGGTGCATAGGCGTCTGCGCCCCCGCTCCCGTCGCCAGACTGCACACCGCCATCCGACCAGTCGCTGCTGGTACTGCTGGGAGGAGATTCATCCGGACGGAATTCATCCGTGCGGTCCCGGCTCACGAACCAGCAGATGCCCAGAATGGCAACGCAGAGGACGGCCAGGGCCGAAACAATAAAGCCTTTGGATTGAAAAAACTTCTTCATGTGTGTCCACACTCCTTTTTGCTGTTATATAAAGCCTATACTGCGGAGCTGACTGGATTTCAACAGCGCCGCTAAAATTTGGTGTTGTGGTAGCCGGTCAGCTCCACCCGCTGGGTGATGGTGGGATAACTGTGTCCGAACATGCGTACATAGAACTCCACATCACAATAGAAGATGTACTCCACCCGGTCGCCCACCACATTGAACTCCAGGCTGATGTCGGATACCTCATAGTCCTCGGTGGAAAGCGGGATCTTCTCCGCCAGGCCGCCGGCGACAGTGGCCTCCAGCATTTCCGTATAGTCATTGCTGGAATAGAGGGTGCGCAGGTACTCCTCGAAGTTGGTTTCCCGCTGGGAGCGGTAGGTGTCCGCATAGATGGTGGCGCTCAGGTTGTTCAGCTCCATTTTGGCGCCGTTGCGGATGTTGATGCAGGTGATCCGCACCGAGGCGTACAGGAGCAGGAAAGAGATGAGCATGACGACCCCGACTACAAAAAAGCAGGCAAAGAAAGTGATCTCGCCCCGCTCGTTGCAAAGCGGCCGGCGCAGCCGTGAAAGAAAACGCTTCATAGGCCACCTCACTTCCAGTAGTGCTCGCTGACGCCGGAGCCGCGGGCCACCACCGTGATGTTGACCAGATCCAGGTTCCAGAAGCCGCCCAGCTTGGCCTCGCCCTCAATGGTGATGTAGAAGGGCGTCCCCAGCTGGATGGCCCGGGACATCCCGGACGGCGTAGGCGTCTTGTATGTGGCATCGATGGAGTATGTGATATTCTCCGCGCCCTCAATCTCCGAGCACAGGAAGTCAAAGAGCGAGTCGGTCTCGCTGTTGATGCCGCCGGACAGCTGGATCTGCTTGACCATCTGATCTGCCGCATGGTCTAACTCCTGTTTTGTGGAGATGATGCCGAACAGGTCGATGATAAAGGCCAGCAGGATGACGGCGATGAAGATGAACACCACCGTAGAGAAATAGTTGGCCTCGCCCCGTTCGCTCTTCAATGTCCTGCGGACTTTTTGCAGGAAAGTATGAATGTGAACCACCACCTTTACTTACAAATGAAAAACAGCCGTCCCGACCGGAACGGCTGCATTACAAAGTTTTGACTGTACCAAGTATAGCAGATTTGGATTTACGGCGAAAGGGCAGGACTGCGCCAATGTATGGGCAATCCTGTGCCAATTCAATGTGTTGTTGTTAAAAACAAGAACGACAAGCACACATCATCTTAACTGAAGATAATGTGTGCTTGTCAAAGCAACGGAGGCGAGTTCTATACGGTCTGCATGATGCTCACGAGAAAGCCTACGCACAATTACAGCAATGATTCAACCAGTTGATAGATGTCGGTGAATGGATTAACGGCGATCCCAAACGGTTTATTGCAGTCATTTTGAATATGGTATTGTTCTACACGCTTGGCGTTCTGGATCGCATCAGTTGTATGTTCAGATAACTGCGCATACACATCGCCGGCTTTTTCATAATCCGGGAGGTAGGCGGTCAAGGCTGTCTTCACTGCAGGGTAATCTTTGAAAAATTTTGTTGTGTACTGGAAATGCAGCAGATACCAAAACTCAAAGCAAGGATTCGAGATCGCAATGTGAATTCCCTTTGCATCTGCCAGTTTCCTTGCTCTGGAGAGTAAGTTGTCTTTGGCGGCGATAGGATCAGGATTATTATAGTTTACATCACCGTCAGCAACGACCCACACCGCATCCCCATTTGATGCAGAAATCTGATTTTTACTTTGATATTCCACGGCTTTCCGAATCAGGCCAAGGTAATCGGTTTCACCTCCTTTGGTGCGGCTGCCGACTACACGAATGTCAATATTGGTCTGGCGGCTGCGATAATGTTCAAAATATTTCGGTTCAGTTTGAGAACCCTCCGTCACAATCAGAATGACAGGTTTTAGTTTTCTGCGCCGCTGCCCACGCTTTTCAATTTGTCCGCGTGCCATTTTACAGCCCTCCCTTGATAAAGGGAATCGCACCAAAACGGCCGATCAAATAACCCTTTTCTACTTTAGTGTCTTTGCGAACGGAAAAATCGTAAAGGGAGAACAGATCGGTGGCTGCTGTCTGTTCGTCTTTTTCTGTGAACCAAATTTGATCTCTTCTCAACAAATCCAGATCAAGAAGATTGGTGCTGTGAGATGTGAAGATCAACTGAGCACCCTTTGGATTGAATTCTGTGCTGTCAAACAGGGATACCAGATGCCTGGTCAATAGAGGATGCAGATGTGCGTCCATCTCATCAGCCACAAGAAGCGTTCCCTGGTCTAAAGCCTTTTTCACAACGCCGATCAGTTTGAAATAACTGTTGGTGCCGTCAGATTCCTCTGCCATATTTAACGCATAGGATAATGCATTTCCATTGGTATCCTGTACCGTGTGAATGGCCTCAATATTTGCAAAGCTGTCACCGTGCTGCGAAGGAGCAGGCTCTGCATCGCGCATTTGCAAAGCCTGTATTCCCAAATCTGCAACACGCAGCATAGATGCGATCACGCGCCGGTAATCATCATCTTTCAGCTGCTCTGCCTCAAGCCCATAAGCGTCCGCCACGGAATTCTTCGTGATAATCTGACAAGAAGCGAACCACTCCAAAACCGGAATCACTTTAGAGTAACTCCAGTTTGATGCAACTGACAAGTAGAGTTTGTTCGCAGAAGTGCGCTCCTTGAGCGTGTTTTGTTCATCTATATCCACCGTAAAACGAAAATCTTTGGTATTTTTTCTCTCAAAAATAAGCGCCTGTCTGCCGTTGGGATAGTAATATAGGTATTCTTCTGTAACAGCCTTATCTGTCACAGAAAAACCATACGCATATCGGATACCTTCAGTGGTAAAGATGACCTCAAAGCTGCTGGGGCGCGTTGGCGTTTCCGGATCAAACTTGAAAGGCGAACGGCCAATGGTCTTATGAAGCTGCTGGTTATGTGAGGTCAGCACATAGTTTACCATGAACCAGAACGCGTTTAGGACATTGGACTTCCCCGAAGCATTGGCTCCGTAAATGACAGCAGACTTCAAATAGCTTTTGTTTCCATCCACGATAAGATGCTCTGGATGCTCATTATCCTTGCTGGCCAGCAGGGATAATACAACTTTATCTTTGATAGATAGAAAATTCTCTACACTAAATTGAATCAGCATAAGCGACCTCCTAAACCTTTTCTTTTATATATTATAGCCCGTATTTTGTGAAAAATCAACGCAAACGCAAAATAAATTCTTTGAAATGGGAATTTGGAAGGAAGCCTATGTGATAAAGATATACAGCGGTAGATCTGATAATGACAAAAAAGAAACCTGGAGAGCAGTTCGTCACTACTCCCCAGGCACTTTTGCTTTTACAGGTTCTGCCGGATGATCCGCGTGATGATGCCCACGGCCACGCCCCGCTCCATATCCAGGCGGGTGACGGCAAAGGACACATCATCCTTCTTTCCGGGCATCCGGTAGTCGTAGCAGGAGTGGGCTACCGCATTGACGCCATTGGCGAGCCGGACATAGACCACGCCTTTATGAACATCGGTGACCTTTCCTGCATACTTGCCCTGGATGCGGCACTTCTGCAGGTTGTCCCGGTCAGTGTTTTCCGAAGTGCTCTTGATGTCGGCCCGGATGCCCAGGTCCTCCAGGCTGTTGCGCCGCACACTGAGGATACGGACCAGCACTTCATCGCCCACAGCAAACCGCTCATGGGCGTCGCCGATCCAGTCCCAGGCAAGGTCGCGGGCCAGAATGGAGCATTCCACGCCGAACACCTCCACACGGACGACCTTTTCCGCCACAGCGATGACCCTGGCCTGGACAATGCGGCCCTCGTAGACGCGGTACATCCCATCCGGGTCCAGATCGAAATAGAAGGTCTGGCGCTTGCGCATCATGGCCTCCCGGCGGCTGGCTACCACGCTGCGGGTCTTGGAGTCGATGCCCCGCACCACAAAGTCAATGTCGGCGCCCAGCATATTCCCCAGGATCTTGTTCTGGCGCAGCATCAGGTCAGTGTATTCCTGGCCGGAGGGGCTGCGGCCCAGATTGATCATCATTTCCTTCAGGGGGATGATGATGCGGAATCCCTTGTAGTCCACCACAGCCACCGTCTTGCGGTTGTCCAGCTGCTCAATGCCGCCCAGCTTGCCGGTGAGGATGCGGCGGGTGCGGTAGGCGTTGTGGATCTCATGCCAGATGATGTCCTCACGGTCTTCCTGCGTCTCCACATCTTCCCGGCTGCGGATGGTCAGGATTGAAGGCTCACTGCGGCGGGGAGCGGCGGTGCGTCTGGGAGTAGAAGTGGGAGCAGGGGCGGCCTCTGCCAGCGGTTCGGCCAGCGAGGCAGGAACTTCTGCCGCAGCCGCTTCACTATCATCAGACGGCACATCTTCCTCAGCGGGAGCCATCGGCGCAGGAGGCTCTGCTTCTGCGGGAACTCCTTCCGCCGGCTCCGTACTCTCAGCCGGTGCGGTCTTTTTCCTGCGGGTGGCCCGCTTGGGCTTGGGCGGTTCCGGTTCCTCAGCCGCTCCAGAAACAGGCTCACTGGGGACATCGGCTGCACCATCATCAGCGGGAACAGCAGAGGCACCTTCGCCATCATCACTGTCAGAGCCCTCTGTCAGAGCGGCGTCATCATCGCCGGGAAGGGCGTCTGCCACCGTAGCATCGGTGTCCATCTCACCAAACATCTCGCTTTCGGTGAGTTCCGGGAGGCTGCCGTCATCCTCAATGGTGGTTGCCTCTTCATCCGGCTGGTCCATAGAGGCCAGCAGCTCATTCAAATCGCCGCCATCAGCGGGTGCCGCCATATCAGCCTGCGCTTCATCAGGGGGCGGAGCGTTCTCCACGGTAACCGTGGTCTCAGGTGCGGTATTTTCCTGCTCAAGCAATTCTTTTTTCTTGGTTGCCATAAGTAAAAACCTCCTTATGTTGTGAATTTAAGAAAGGATCGAGTCCTTGTCTGTGGTGATGATCCCGTCCGGGGCCTCGGAAGCAGGCGGTGACGGGGGCGATTTCGGGGCAGCCGGCGTACCGGAAGATTTCGGTTTTCTCTTTGCCGCCGGCTTCTTGGGGGCGCTTTCCTTCGGCTTGGGGGCCGGGGGCGGCGCGGCGGCAGGTTTCGGCTGCGCTTGTTCCTCCAACTCGCGCCATTCAGGAATGTGCGCGGAGGCTTTGCAGTCGCGGAGCTTGGAGGATTCCGGATGCTTGGAGTAGTCCATCTTCTCTACCTTCAGGGCCTTTTGGCCGCGGATAATAACCAGCGCCTGTGTAATCGGGAGACGAAGCACTTCATCCGGGGTGAGGACAGGCCGCTTGCCGACGCCGGAGGTCTCCCGGTATTCCGGCGTATAATTGGAGATGCGCCAGGTGCCCAGCTGCTTGGATTTACTGGACACTGACACAGAGGCCAGACCGGTGCGCTCGGAGATGAATTCCGCCGTCAGGCTGTCTGTGCAGCCCAAAAACAGCTGCGCGTCGCAATTTCCCAAAATTTCCTGCCAGAGATTGAGCGGGTATCTGTTTTGGAGACCCGCAAGGTTTTGGAAGACGCAGCTCATGGATATGTTTCTGGATCGAATCACACTGAGACGGCGGGAGAGGTCCGGAATGGTTCCGCAGGCAGTGAGCTCTTCCCCCAGGATATGGACGGGAACCGGCAGCTTGCCGCCCTCGCAGTTCTTGTCTGCATACCGCACCAGCTTAATAAAGCAAAAGGACAGGAACAGGCTTGCCAGAAAATCAAAGGTGCTGTCCTGGTCGCTGGTAACGAGGAAGTAGGCGCACCGCTCCTGGCCGGGCAGTTCCAGGTCAATCTCATCCCGGGTGGTGATCTTCTTGATAAGCTCCGACTGGAACACCTGCAGCCGGGAGCCAAGGCCGATGATGACGCCGCTGCGCACCGTGTCGCTGGCCTGCTTGAACAGGCTGTAGGGCGCTTTGGCCGGATGGGTGGGCGGCAGAACATCAAACAGACTATCCAAATCGGATTCCCCGTTCAGCGTCAGCAGCCGGTACACCTCGCCGATATTCCGGTTTTCTTTGGCATAGCTCTGGTCCACATAGAGGACGAGGGCTTTCAGCAGGTTCATCTCACAGGAGTCCCAGAAGTGGTCGCCCTTGCCGGTGCTGTTGGTGTTCTTGATGATGACATCCACAAAAAGCTGCGCCATCAGTTCCTGCCCTTCCACTTCGGAAAGGCAGTTCCAGCTGTCTGAGTTTTCCGGCAGCACCAAGTTGAAAACCTTGACGCAATAGCCCTGATCCCGCAGGTATTCGCTGGATTTTTCATAGAGTTCACTTTTCGGATCTGAAATGATCAGCGATTCCCCACGGATCACCGCCTGAAGGATGCGGTTCATACAAAATGAGCGGGTCTTCATGCTGCCTGACGAGCCGTACACGGCCAGGTTGCCGTTGATGCGGGGATTCTCGGGAATACAGACGGCTTTCCCGTCCAGCATCCCCAGCACAATGCCCTTATGCTTGCGCAGATCCGGCACCAGATCCAGCACACCCTTCATTTCCTTGCGGCCCATCCAGCCGGAGGTGCCATAGGTGCCCTTGGCCGAATAGACAAAGTTCCGGTCTGTGTCATACTCGCCGGTATCACTGTAGCCCATCCGCATGACCATGAGCAGCAGGACCGCCAGCAGGCCAATGCAGATCAGCACCCCGTACACCCCATAGGGCGGATGGAGCACAGAGGTCAGGCAGGTAATAAAATCGGGCGACGCTGCCGCCGGAGATGTGCCGTCTCCGGGGATGCCGCCGCCCTGTTTCCATGCCGCGTAGTTGCCCAATATCTGCCCCAGAAAGCCGCCTGCGTAGAGAATCGCAAGGATGGCAAACGGCGCAGCGATCAGGCCTGCAATGAGTTTCTTCTTATCTATGGGAACAACCTCCCCTCGAATTTTGTGAAATCAATGGTTTGAAAGCGGACCCGGCTACCGCAGTAGCGGCGCAGCACATCTGCCTGGAAGTCGAAGCAGATCAGTGTGCCAGGGCGCTCCATCAGGTCGAGGGAGGTGCTGAAGCGTGTGATCCGGGGCAAGTCGCAGGAGTAGCCGAACAGCACCGGCGTTCCGTCCTGCTCCGCGGCATCCTGCTCAATGGCCTTTCCGGCGTTCCCGGCAATCAAGCCTTGGGACAGAATGCGGTTAAGCTCTGCGGTTTTCAAGGGATCACACAGTAAAGCAAGGATCACCTCCCCCTGGTGGTTATTTGTGAGAAAATAAAAATGGTCGTAGCTGCCGTCCAGCATGAAATAGTCGTGCTTGGCCCCGCCGGTGCTGGTGAGCATCTGGTAGGCCAGTTCCATGCTGTCGCCCAGCACCAGCCCATGCACATCTTCGGCGCGGTACTGCCCGGCCAAACGCTGCTGGCACAGGACGCTCCACATCAGCGCCTTTACCCGCATCTCGGATTTGCAGCGCCATTTCATCAGAGCAGCGCCGCTGTTGTAGGTGACAAAAATGCCGGTGGGCGCCAGAAGCACCCCTGCGAACCGGGAGCTTCGCACCTGCGTGGTGTCGATCCCCATTTCCTTGACCTCACGGGAACTGTAAAAGGCGGGATACTCGATGGCTTCGCCGTGATAGCCCTGCGGCGAAAAGACCTTCGGCTTTTCATCCTGAAAGAGCCCGATCCCCGCATTGTCCATCGTGACATAGGTTTCCGCGAGGCGGTGGAGCCGGAGCCGCCGGTTCACCTCGCTCTTGAGGCGGTTGGTGTCGGTGTCGCCGGTCAGGTAGGGAGAGAAACGCTCCGGCCAGCCGTCCAGCAGGGCGGCCTTGGCCTTTGCCCCCAGCCGATAGCCCCGGAGCCTGTCGCGGTAGTAGGTCCGCAGCAGCCCGCTCTTTTTGAGCGAGGTCACGACCGCCTCCAAATAGTAAGGGCTGGCCGGGAGACGGTTCAGCTGGCTGGTTGGGAACTCTCCAGAGATGGCGGTCAGCGATAAAAGCCGGAACGGGAGCGTATCCGGCTGTGGAAAAGTGCGGCTGCTTTTCCCAAGGGATCACCTCCTTTGTCGGTGCTGGATTTTTACCGTAATGACTGAGAACTTCGGTAAAATAAAGCTTCTCCCAAGTGGCCGCAAGCCCGAAAATCCGGGACTTTCAGCGGCTTCGCGGGATGTCGGGCCGCAAGGGGCCCAAAATGCTCAAAAATCCGAGATGGATTTCAGGCTTGATTTATGCTCTGCAAGCCACCCGGGAAAGCGGTGCTTCTCCATGACGAAAATCATCGTGCAGTCCTGCTCGCCCAGCTCGGCGGTGTTATAGGCATCACACAGCAGGCCGGTATCATCAGCCATTACAAAAGAGGACAGCAGATCTAAAATCTGCTTTTCCTCCAGGTTGTCATAGTCGCGCACCCGCCTGGTGGGGAGCGCCTGGTCATACACCTGGGCGAAGCAGACAACACATTCCCGGTAGTGGGGCAAAGTGTTCTCTTTGGCGTACTGCTCCAGGGCAAAATAGAGGGGGTCCAGCAGAAACTCGGCGCTCTGCCGCTGCCTGCGCTTTGGCAGAAGGCTGGGCAGCGTCACCGCAAGCACCTCGTTCTCATAGGTGATGGTGATGCCGTGCATCACACTGGCGGATTTAAGGTAATCGCCCTTGCGGATGGTCGTGCTGGAATAAATCAAATGCCGCAGCCGGCAGGCAATACGCTCTGCCCGCAGCGCGGCATCGGTGGAAAGGGTCTCATAGTTATCGGGATAACGCTGGATGTCGGTGGTGTCCATCGCATACAGCGCATTGTTCAGCCGGGATATATCGTCAAGAATGCTCCCGATCCGGCGGGATATAAGTTTTCGGTCCAATCATGTGCCTCCTGCTTTCTTGAAATAGTGTGTCTGGCCGTTTTCCTCTACGGTGCAGAACCCGGAAATGCCGGGACAGTCGATTTTGGCGATCTGCGCCGGTGAATCGACCAGAATAATGCGGCGGCTGCCGCCCTTATTGCCCCGCAGGGCATGGCAGACAAGCGCCTCCTGCCCGTCCTCAACGCAGGCCACCTCGTAGAGTTCGCCATCGGCAAAGAAAACGAGCTTGACAGGAAAATCAGCGGGAGCATGGTAATCGGCCCGCTGAATGAAGTCCAGCAGGACCCATACTGCCCGGACAAGCGCCCGGTCAATTTTAGCTGACTGGCCGGCCGGGAAATAGCCGCCGCTCTCTGTTTGAAAAATGCGGCCCTGCCTCTCCAGGTGGGAGAGCAGGGCCTTTGCCGTATCTTCTTTGCCAGGGTGAAAACAAAGAAGCTGCTGTTCACTGAGGCCAGGGTACATTGTGACCGTCCGCAGCAAGTCCGCAGCCTCATTTCCATAGATTTCAGCCCTGGTCTTCATGGGGGCTCACCTCCTTTATCAAATGGCGTCATCAAGGCGTCATCGGAACGCCTTATCGAATATTGGAACGCCGGAAAGACGCCATCCGGGCGTCAAACCGGCGCTTTTCTTCATGGAAGGCGTCATATAGACGCACACCCAGCGCAGTACATCAAAACATGGGATTCACCTCGCATATATATCATTTGAACCTACGCAGATTCCTGCTCGCGGCGTTTGCGCTCCAAAATTTCACGCAGCTCGCGGCGGTCGGTGGTAATCAGGTCCTTTTCCAGCGGGCTGGCCTTAAATTCCACCATGATGTTGTTGTTATTGGTGGAAATCAAGCCGTTGCCGCGTTCAAAGTGGGTGACCTCCATCGTTTCCGCATCGGACAGGTGCAGGGTCTCCTGGACCCGTTCTGCCTCGTCATCCTCCAGATTGAGGATGATCTTGGTCTTGCTGTTGTTGATGATGCCTTTCCCAAAACGGCCCTCGTCCAGATTGAAAAAGTCGTTCAGGTCCTGGCTGGCGCAGACCGCTGAACCGCCATAGCCGCGGATGGTTTTGAAAATTTCCAGTACGAAATCGCCGGCCAGCCGGGTGCCCGTGGCGCCGGCGCCGGAAAGAAGCTGCCAGCACTCGTCGATAAAAATGGCTTTTTCCTCGGTGCGGTCGGCTTTGGCGCGGTCCCACACAAAATCGAGGGCAACAAACATCCCCACAGTCAGCAAGTCGCCGGTGAGGGAGGAAATGTCCAGTACGGTGTATTTGTTATCCAGCCGCACATTGGTCTGCTTGTTAAAGGTGCTGGCGGAACCGTTCACCAGGCGGTTAAGGATATGGGCCATTCGGGTGGTTTCCGGGGCGGCCTTCAAAATCTCATACAGGTCGCCCAGCACCGGCATCTCCCGGTAGTGGCCCGGATTGGCCGGGTCTTCCAGAGAGGCGTTGTCATGGGTAATGCCTTTGGCATTGTAGGTGCGGATCAGCGCCTCATCCAGAAGCTGCCGCTCCTCATGGCTCATATCGGGAATGAGTAAGCTGAAGAAAATGTGCAGCTGCTGGATCTTCGCCGCCAGTTCCGAGAGTTGGATACCGGGGCCGTCCAGCATTTCGTTGACCGACCGATCCACCTTGCGGATCTCCATGACATTGATACAGTGCGGGCTGGCCGGGGAGATCTGGATGAACTCACCGCCCACATTGGCGCAGGCCCGGTGGAACTCATGCCCCTTCAAAGGAGCGATGATGAAAACGGGGATGTTTTTGCGCCGCATCCTGAGCGCCATCAACTGCATGGTGAAGGTTTTGCCTGCGCCGCTGGTGCCCAGGATCGCCATGTTGGCGTTCTTATAGATCGCGGAATTGAAAATATCCACGATAATCAGGGAGCTGTTATATTTGTTGACTCCCAAAAGGATGCCGTTGTCATCGCACATCTCAAACGAGGTGAAAGGATAACAGCTGGCCGCGCCGCCCGTCAGCAGGTTGCGCTTGCCGCGCTCATAAAGCCCTTTCTCCATAGAGACCAGCGGGAGGGCAGAAAGAAACGCCTGCTCTTCACGGAAGTGGCAGGCGCTGACATTCATATCCTGCGAAAGCAGGAGCTTTTTCATTTCGCTGACTTTCCACTCCAAATCCTCCACAGAGGGGGCTGTCACAGTAATCAGCAGGTTCAGGTAATAAAAATCTTCGTTGTTGGCAAGACCCTCCTTTAAGAAATATCCGCTCCGGATGGCGCCGTCGATGTCGTCAAAATCGGTGTTTGTGTCACTGGCGTCTTTGATTTTAGAGCGGTTGATACGGAGCTGCTGGCCCACCCGCTGGATGATGCGCTCTTTGGGTTGGCGGGCAAGGAACATATCCATGTCGATGCCGTCACCGGCATTGACGATCAGGCTCAGCCAGCCCGCGGGCACCTGCGTTTTGTACCCGTCCGAGGGGATCAGCAGATAGGCATAGTACAAGCCGTCAATACAGATATAGCGCCCGTGGGAAAAATCAATGCTTCGGGGGGCGGCAAACTCCGCCGCCGGGATATGGTCTATTTCATTCTCCCGGCCTTGCTCCATATACTGCGCCACTACCTCCTGCGCCCGTACCGACAGCGGCTTGACGGCGCTCTCATTCCGGCACAGCAGGTTATAGAGGACATCAACGGTAAACTCATCCTCATTTTCAGGGACGATGACCTCATTCCCACACTGGCGCAGGTAGTTGGAGGCCGTATGGACGGCGCTCTGGAGGGACTGGATCGCTTCATCTTCCTGCTCCGACCGCCGGGTATTGGCCCAGGGCTCATACTCGAAAATCAAAAAGAACCGCCGTGTAACAGCCTCACGGGAGCCGACCTGCTGCACAAAATTCAGGTAATCCTCCTGCATCAAGCGGCATTGCTCGTTTTCCTCATGGGCCATCTCCCGGCGCACCGTGTCCAGGTGGCGGTTGATGTCCGCACGGCGGGTCAGGACCTTGATTTGAAGCTTGACGGGCGAGATTTTCAAGTACGAAACGAAGGAGTAGATAATATTCCTCTGCTCCCGGGCGCTCCGCAGCATAAAGTTGATAGGGACAACCTCGACCACCTTGACAAACCGATGGTCTTTGGTATAGATAATGCCGTTCTCCACCTTCTCAATGGGCAGATAATCCGCCACCGGATTGAGGCAGGCGGGCTTCTGCTCCTTGACATGGGCAGGGCGTTTAGGCAGGCGCCCCTTTTCAGGGCGCTTCTTTGCTTTCTTTTTCGCCTTATTGGCCTTGGCAGGGCGCTCCTTTTTGGCTTTTTTCTTGGGCCGGAGCTTTTCACGGATCTCATAGCCGCGTACTTCGTCAAACTCGGCCGGGAAATCCGCTTCACCGGACCGCCGGCGTTTCGGGGCCTTGGGCTTTTTCTCCTTGGGAGGCCGCTGTTTGAGATGCTTGCCTGCCGATTTGGAGGGCGCCGCTTTTTCCTCCGGCTGCTCACCGTCACCGCCGACAACGCGGCGGTTCCGCAGGTACTTCAAAAAGATGACCAGGAACTGCGAAAGGCTCTCCCCGGATATGCCGATCAAAGCGACCAGCCCCACCGGAAGAGCAGTCAGGCACAAAATGATGATGCGGGTGGTCAGCCCAAACGGAAGGAACAGAAAAACCGGCGCCCCGATGGCAAACACCAGGATGCCGGCCTCGATCACATTCCGCGCACGGAACATACCGCCGAAAAAAGTGCCTGTTTCTATAAAATTCGGCGGTATGATATAAGTATCATGGTCGTTTTTGTTGCTCATGTATTACCTCGTTTCCGCAGCCGAGGGGCAGGTCAGCCTATGATCCAGAAAGGACCGCCTGCTCCAGCACGGCGGCTTGCTTCGTTTAGGATGATGGATAGATCCCAGAGCTGTTCGCTGCGCTTGTAGCTGGCCGGGTCCGCCACCATGATCTGACCGTCTTTCACGCCACGGAGAACGATAAAATGCCCGGATGAAGTAAAATGGCCCTCTGCCATAATCGCCACCACCAGCTTTCCTTCAGCCAGGGCGTCCAGTATCCGCTGGGGCTCGGAAGTCGTGCAGCCGGATACCGGCAGGCCCCATGCCTCAGCGGCGGCGGGGATCAATGCGTGATAGGAGCCGCTGCTCTTGCACCAGTAGCCGTTTTCGTAGGACCACTGGGCCATCGCCACCGGGTCCACAGTTTCGTCCGTGAGGGAGGACACCACAATGGACATGGCGGTAGGCCCGCACCCGTAGCCGCCGATATTGTCGGTGCCGTAGGGCTGGCTGGCATAACGCTCGTCCAGCTGGTTGAAATAGACCACCGGCGTCACGCCGTCTGTAAAGGTCACATCGCCCAGGGAGGGGATGCTGTTTCCAGTCCATTCTGTCAGGTTCTGCAGCAGGCCGTCCCCCAGGAACATGCTCAGGTTTGAGGCATAATCGGAGGCAAGCTCTTTCTGCTCGTCCGTAAGCGCAAAAATATGGTCAGCAAGATAAGACTCGCCGTTGTAGCGGATGGTGTAGACCATCCAGATCTCGGTGGTTGTGGTTTCCTCCCCGGTCTCCGGGTCTTCCGATGTGACCTCACGGCTCTCCCGCACGCTGGTATAAGAGTAGAGATGCTCTTTGTTCTCCCGCAGGACAGCGGCCAGATCATCCAGCGAAATGCTCTCAAAATCCTCATCCCGGGCAGCGCAATACTGCGAGACGATGAGGTTGGCGTTGTAGACAGGGCCGGAGGAATAGGGATTTTTAACCTCCATCTGGTCAGCGCCGGAAGAAGCAAAGTCCGCTTCAATGCGGGCCATCACATCGTCCAGCGCCTCACCCAAGATGGAGTTGATGGTAAAAGTGATGTCGTTGGCGTTCTCCACGATTGCAGTTTCGCTGTTGAGGACAGGCTGCTCCGTGTCTGCCGGCGAAAAAGCGTTGATCAAACCGCCGAAAATCAGCCCGGGAAGCATCAAAACAAACAGGACCGGCAACAGAAGCAAAATGACAATGACGGCAACGATCTTGCCGATATGCTTGCGTCCGGCCCAGACTGCCCCGGCCACAGCCCCATAGGGACCGCCGGCAGCAGCGCCCTTGGCCGCGCCGGAAATCGCCTTGCCGGCCTTGATGGCGCCCTTGACCGTATGCGCTGCGGAGGCCGCAGTGTCTACCGTTTCAGCAAAGCTGTCCTTGCGTTCTTCAGCCATCAGATCTTATCCTTTCGTTTGGGGGTGGGCGGCAGCTTCTTTACGATGGACTCATTGTAGGCAATCGAACCGTCCGGCGCCATGTAGGGCGTCTTGTCCACAGCGTCCACTGCATACTGCTTATACCAAGCGGTACCGTCTACTGCATGAACGGTCGTGTACTGGCCCTCCGGCGCAACATACTGGTCCGCATGGTACATACCGAAGGCAATGCCCTCCGGGTGTTCCGGAGTGACCTCTGTGCCGGTGATGCGACCGCCGCCGATCTCGACATTCTGATAGGTGGGGATATTCTCTGCCCCAGCCCCCAGTGCCGTGTGGCCCATATAGGAGTGTAGGGCTTCAACGGCCTTTTCGCCGGTGATCGAGCCCATTTGAGTGATGTTCCCGGTAGCCACGGAACCGATGACATTATTGGCGAAACTGCCGCCCTTGCTTACCGAGGAAGAATAAATGTGGCCGCCGACACCGCCAGCAGCACCACCCACAAGACCGCCGAGACCTGAAGGTTTGGCGTCCGAGGGCGTTGTGGCCGTCTTGATGGCGTTGTTCGTGACATTCCGCTTGATTACGCCTGCCAGACCGCCGCTGGCAAAGCCTGCGCCAAACCCGGCGCCGCCCCGGCCGCCTCCACCGCTGGCATTGACATGGGTGGAACTGCTGCTGCGGCCGCCGCCAAAGTGGTGGCTGGAAAAGTTCTTAAAGCCGCCGATGCCCTTGGCCGCAATCATGGCCTCAGCCAGCATACTGCCGCCGGTGTGGCCTACATTGACGCCCAGGCTTGCCATGAACGAGTCGATTTTCTGCGATACCTTCAAGAAGCCTATCGCACACATGAACCAGATCAGGACATTGCCGGAAACCGTCTCCTTACCTACAGCGTCCACTTGAGCCTGCACCTCTTCCTCGGAGATGGCAAAAGCAGGCTGACAAAACAGGCAGGAGAGGGCAGCAACCATCAGCGCAAGGAACAAAATTTTCTTGAATTTTTTCAAAACGCCCCTCCTTACAAAGAGAGCGGATTGGCAATAAAAGAGCCAACCATGCTCGTGAACAGGCGCAGGCACCAGGCATTCATAATCAGCAGAAAAATCTGCCCGCCCAGCATCCGGCACCAGGATTTCCAAATGTTCGATGTGGTCTGGCTTGCGCCCATTGAAAAAGCGACCGGCGCCGTATAGACCAGCACGCCCAGCAGAACATACCGTTCCGCCGCCTCCAGCAGTAATTTCAGATAATTCCAGGCCAAGATGATGACGAGGATCAGGGTGATCAGCGCAACAGCGCCATTGGCACAGACGCCGATGATCACCAGCATGACCGAGTTAAAATCGGCAAAGCTGAGGGGCGGCAGCTCCGAATCCATGATCCAGCCATACGGCGTGCCGCCGATGGTCAGGACGATGTTGACGATTTCATCGGAAAAGAGCGCCAGCAGGATGAAAATGACCGACCGGATGCTCAACTTGACCGGATCTTCCGCCTCAATTCCTGCGCCCAGGCCAAAGTTTTTGAACAGCTGCCAGACCCAGTTCAGCAGGATAATGCCGACAGCCAGCGCCACAAAGACGCTATACATCGTTTCGGCAGCGGGAAAGTACCGCAGAAAAACAGCCATGTCACAGCCCAGAGCGCCCAAAACCGAAGTGGTCACCAGGTCAAGGCCGGCCATTACCTGCTCCGCGATCCATTCAACGATGCCATCCAGGATACCCATAGCTTACGCCTCCTTCCAGTGGGTATATTGCGGCGGCCATCAGCCTGTCCACTGACCACCAGAGAACAGAGGCGTCACATAAGCCATGATGAATCCGAGACCATTGAGGACGGCCCAGGTAATGCAGATGCGCTTCAGCCACGCCCGGCTCTCATCGACTGTCCGGCCGGAGCGCGAAAAGTTCATAAGCAGAAGCGCCACCGAGGCGGTCACGATGGCCGCAATGGTGGAGATGGCGAGAATCTGCGTGTAGACATCCTGCATAATTTCCTTGGCCTTCGTCCAAACATCGGTTGCAGCAAATGCCGGCTGACAGAACATCATCGCCATCATCACACAGAGGAACGCCGTATAGGCGATCCGGCCGATGGAAACTCGACGAGGCGGGCTGCTGTCATCTTCCCGCCGCTGCTGTTGAGGTGTTCTCAGTTTTTTCAATTTTGCGGACCTCCAATCCAAATGTGATGTTCATTGCTCAAAAAGCAAAGAAGGAGCCCGCATCCGTTGTGCAGATGTGGACTCCTTCTCAGGCCAAAGACCGTTTGGGCAGCAAAAAAGCACCTCGAAAAAGGTGCTGTTCACTGCCTGTATTCAGTTTTGGGTGCAAGTTTGAGCATATTCAGTCTAACACATAGGGATTTACGGCTCAAGGGCAGGAACGCGCCAATTTCAGTCCCGAATTGTGCCAATTACTTGCCCGCCTGTTTCTCGGAGGATTTCGGCTCCGGGAAGAACTGCTCCAGCACATCCAGACTGTCCTTGGAGGTATAGCCCCATAGCACAGAACTGAGGGCTTCAATGGCCTCCCGCCGCTTGCGGTAGTAGGTGCGGAAGGAGATGTCTCGGATATGTGGGCGCAGGTTCTCGATGATTTCCTCCACATTCTTCAGCTGCTGAGGGGAGAGGAAGGAGTAGTACAGCAGCCAGTAATACGCCTCGCCGTTCTTATGGCGGGTGCGGAGCAATTCGACTGCCGAATCCAGGAGCTTCAGCATCTTGTGGCTGCGCTCAATGCACTTGGCATGGTGCTCAATGTCGCTCC
>OERB01000041.1_pt1 | contig 22039 bp, 20 predicted proteins | sample 1539881 | NCBI WGS metagenome assembly OERB01 (sample SAMEA3891887, study PRJEB23780) | metagenome | biome: terrestrial biome; feature: animal house; material: Caecal content | place: Italy | collected 2015-05-05
GGCGGGGAATGAGCTGCACCAGAGAGCTTTTGGCCGCGCCGGTGCCGCCGATGATGCCGATGGTCTCCCCCGGGCGGGCGGTGAAGGTGATGCCGGTCAGGCTGGGGGCGCCGGCCCCGGCATAGGTCAGGCCCGCATGGTCGAAGCGGACGGCCTCCTGGGCCCGGCGGCTGTCCGCCTGGCCGGTGACCACCGCCGGGAACGCCATGCCGGGCCGGGTGTCCAGCACGGCCTGCACCCGGCCGGCGCTGGCCCAGGCCTTGCTGATCTGGACGATGAGATTGGCCAGCTTGACCAGCTCCACCAGGATCTGGTTCATATAGTTGACCAGGGCGATCAGGTCTCCCTGGGCCATGCCCCCCGCGTCGATCTCGATGGCGCCGGTGTGCAGCAGGGCCACGATGGCCAGGTTGATGAGCACATAGGTCAGGGGGTTGGTCAGGGCCGACAGGTGGCCCACCTTCAGCTGCAGGCCGGTGAGCTGGTCGTTGGTCTGCTCAAAGCGCCGGGTCTCGCTGGCCTCCTTGCCAAAGGCGCGCACCACCCGCACGCCGGTCAGGTTTTCCCGGGTCAGGCCCAGCACCCGGTCCAGCCGGCCCTGCACCTTGCGGTAGAGGGGGGACGTCACCGCCATGATGCTGAACACCACCACCGACAGCGCCGGGATGGTGACCACGAAGATCATCGCCGCCCGGGCGTTGACGGCAAAGGCGCAGACCATGGCGCCCACCACCACAAAGGGGCTGCGCAAAAACAGCCGCAGGAACATGTTCAGCCCGCCCTGCACCAGGTTGATGTCGCTGGTCATCCGGGTGATGAGGGTGGAGGTGCCGATGGTATCCATCTCCGAAAAGCCCAGGGACTGGATGTGGGCAAACAGCGCGTGCCGCAGGGCGGTGGCGTAGCCCACCGCCGCCTTGGCCGAAAAATACTGGGCGGTGACGCTGCACCCCAGGCCCACCATGGCCAAAAGCAGCAGCAGGGCGCACCGCGTGAGGATATAGCGGGCGTCGCCGGCCGCGATGCCCACATTGACGATGTCGGCCATGACCAGGGGGACCAGCAGGTCGAAGCAGGCCTCCAGCATTTTGAACAGGGGGGCGATGACGCTCTCCTTTTGGTAGCCGTTCAGATAGACAAGCATCCGTTTCAAGTGTAAAACGCTCCTTTCCCGGGGCTGTGGATGGCAGATTGCGCGCGGTTATCTTTCATTATACCGCGCCGCGGGGGCAATTACCAGATGAAAACGCCGCTTTTGGCAAAAAGCAGGCCGCACCCCGCCGCAACCGGTTGAGAAAAGGCGGAAATCCTGCTATACTAAAACGTACAAGAGAGGGAGGGACGCCCAGCCATGCCAAGCGGGAAAAAGCACATCCGGTACCGGCCGGTCAAAAACCGGAAAAAAGCCCCGGCGGGGGGCCTGCGCTACGGGCCGGTCTTTACCGGGTGCCCGGCGGTGGAGCTGGCCGTCGAGCGGCTGTACCAGGCCGGTGACGCGCAGCGGGAGGAGCGGTTCTGGGGCCTGGTCAAGGGGCTGAACTACGCTTTGCAGATGCAGACCCATGTGCTGGTGCCCGTCCGGCTGACCCCCGAGGGCAGCCAGGGACAGTTCAGCTGGGCGTCCCACCCCATCCCGCCCGAAAAGGCGGGGGGGCTGGAGCTCTGGGCCCTGAGCACCCCCAAGGGATACAAGGTGCTGCCGGCCTTTACCCGGCCGTCGGAGGCGGACGCCAGCCCCGCCACCCTGGGCCTGCCCATGGCCGAGCTGCCATTGCAGCAGGTGATGGAGGAGGCCCTGCAGCGGGAGGACCTGAACGGGATGGTCCTCAACCCGTGGGGCCGGTCGGCCACGCTGGACAAGGGGCTGCTGCGGGGGCTGCTCTACGCCCACGGCCCCGAGGACGCCCCCGGCGAGGCCGAGGCCCGGCAGGGCCGCCAGCTTGCCGCCCAGGGCCGCTGGGCCGAGGCCGAGCCCCTCTTTGCGGCGTCGGCCGCCTTGGGCTGCCCCGAGGGGCTGCGCCGGCTGGCCGGCTGCTACGACACGGGCCGGGGCATCGGCCGGGACCGGCGCAAGGCCATGACCCTGTGGCGCAAGGCCGCCGCCCAGGGGGACGTGCTGGCCCAGGTGGCCATAGGGGACCGGTACGCCGCGGGCACCGCCCGCACCCCCGGCGACCCCGGCAAGGCCCTGATGGCCTACCGCCGGGCGTGCGCCATGGCGGAGACCGAGATGGACATCACCACCTGGCCGGTGCTCTGCCTGCGGATGGCCGGGGCCGAGGCCGGCGCCACCGACAAGGAGCAGGCCGCCCGGCTGCTGGCCGAGGCGGTGCACGGGCTGCACCTCCTGTGCAAGGAGGAAGAGGACGCCGAGGCCCGGCAGGAGCTGGCCCGGGCGGTGGCCGCCCTGGCCGACTGCGCCCGGGAGATCTACGCCGGGGCCGCAAACCTGCAGGAGCTGCTCCAGAAGCTGGCCGCCCAGCTGAACACAGAATCTTTACATTTCAACTGAAAAAGCGCCACAATCCCACGGTAAAATAGAGGAGAGACAGAATGGATGCGGCCCCGCCGCGTCCGGACAAAGCAAGGAAAAGAGGATTTCACATATGGGCAAAGTGATCGGGATCGACCTGGGCACCACCAATTCCTGTGTAGCGGTGGTGGAAGGCGGCAAGCCGGTGGTCATCACCAACGCGGAAGGCGAGCGCACCACCCCCTCGGTGGTGGCTTTTACCAAGGACGGCGAGCGGCTGGTGGGCGGCGCGGCCAAGCGGCAGCTGGCCACCAACGCCGGCCGCACCATCTCCAGCATCAAGCGGCGGATGGGCAGCGACTACCGCGTCCACATCGACGGCAGGGACCTGACCCCGCAGGAGATCAGCGCCATGATCCTGTCCAAGCTGCGCCGGGACGCCGAGAGCTACCTGGGCGAAAAGGTGACCGAGGCGGTCATCACGGTGCCGGCCTACTTTGACGACAGCCAGCGCAAGGCCACCCAGGACGCCGGCCGCATCGCCGGGCTGAACGTGCTGCGCATCATCAACGAGCCCACCGCCGCCGCGGTGGCCTACGGCCTGGACAACGAGGCCCCCCAGAAGATCCTGGTCTACGACCTGGGCGGCGGCACCTTCGACGTGTCCATCATCGAGATCGAGGACGGCACCTTCACGGTGCTGGCCACCGGCGGCGACACCCGGCTGGGCGGCGACGACTTCGACGCCCGCATTGTGGACTGGCTGGTGCAGGAGTTCAAAAAGACCGACCGCATCGACCTGACCCGTGACCCCGCCGCCATGGGCCGCCTGAAAGAAGAGGCGGAAAAGGCCAAGAAGGAGCTGTCCAGCGCGCCCTCGGCCCAGATCAACCTGCCCTTTATCGCAGTGGGCCGGGACGGCCCCCACCACATCGACGCCACCCTGACCCGCCCCCAGTTCGAGATGATGACGGGCGATCTGCTGGCCCGCACCGTCGAGCCGGTCAACAACGCCCTGCGGGACGCCGGGCTGGCCCCCGCCGACCTGGGCCGCGTCCTGCTGGTGGGCGGCAGCACCCGGATGCCCGCGGTGGCCCGCCAGGTCAAGGAGCTGCTGGGCAAGGAGCCCAGCCACACCCTGAACCCCGACGAGTGCGTGGCCATGGGCGCAGCCATCCAGGGCGGCCTGCTGCAGGGCGGCGGCAAGCTGGCCGGCGCCACCGGCGCGGCGGCCCAGGGGCTGGTCCTGATGGACGTCACCCCCCTGACCCTTTCCATCGAGACCCTGGGCGGCGTGGCCACCCCCCTCATCACCCGCAACAGCATGATCCCCACCCGCAAGAGCCAGATCTTCACCACTGCGCGCCCCATGCAGACCTCGGTGGAGATCAACGTCCTGCAGGGCGAGCGCCGCTTTGCTAAGGACAACAAGTCGCTGGGCAAGTTCAAGCTGGGGGGCATCCGGGCCGGCTTTTCGTCCAAGCCCCAGATCGAGGTCACCTTCGACATCGACGTCAACGGCGTGGTCAAGGTCTCGGCCAAGGACCTGGGCACCGGCCGGGAGCAGAACATCACCATCACCGGCTCCACCAACCTGTCCGAGAGCGAGATCCAGCGGGCCATGGCCGACGCCGCCGCCTACGAGGCGGAGGACAGCCGCCGCAAGGGCCGCCTGGAGCTGCACAACCAGGCCGAGATCCTGGCCTACAAGGTGGACGAGGCCCTCTCCAAGTGCAAAAAGGAGATCGACAAGGACGAGAAAAACCGCATCAAGACCGACCTTGCCAACCTCCGCCGCTGCATCCGCAAGGACCACCCCGAAAAGATGAACGACGCCGAGGAGACCGCTCTCCGCCAGGCCAAAGAGACCCTGGAGGCCAGCGCCAGCCACCTGATGATCCTGTACACCCAGCAGGCCGGGGATGCTTCCGACAGCGGGGATCCCAACCTGTAACACGGACCGATAGGAGGTGAAAGGCGATGTCACCCACCATCATGGTCGGGGCCGGCATGGTCCTGACCGTCGTCATGAACCTGCTGCGATGCGGCTGCTACCTGGCCGTCATCCTGGCGTGTATCAAGTATCTGCGCAAGAAGTAACCTATAGGTTCGCAGACTGTCAAAAAAGTCCCACCCGGCCGACATGTGCGGACGGGTGGGACACATACAGGGAAATTTAGCGCAGGGAGTGTGCGAGCCCGTCAGGGCGAGTGCGCGGCTCTGCGCTAAATTTTGTCTAAAAGGGGGATACCAGGGGGGAAGGATTTCTGACCTGCGCAGCAGGCAGAAATGGGTCCCCCCTGGAGCGTGTTATAACATTTTGGAGAGGAAGGCTTTCAGCCGGGGGTTCTTGGGGTTGGAGAACAGCTCCTCGGGGGGCTCGTCCTCCTGGATGACCCCCTCGTCGATGAAGATGACCCGGTTGGACACCTCCCGGGCAAAGCCCATCTCGTGGGTCACCACCAGCATGGTGATGCCGGTGTGGGCCAGCTCCTTCATCAGGGCCAGCACCTCGCCCACCATTTCGGGGTCCAGGGCCGAGGTGGGCTCGTCAAACAGGATGACGTCGGGGTCCATGGCAAGCGCCCGCGCGATGGCGATGCGCTGCTGCTGCCCGCCCGACAGGCTGGCGGGGTAGACGTCCGCCTTGTCCGACAGGCCCACCCGGGCCAGCAGCTCGTCGGCCCGCTGGGCGGCCTCCTCTTTGCTTTTCAGCTTGAGCAGGACGGGGGCCATCTCCAGGTTCTCCTTCACCGTCATGTGGGGGAAGAGGTTGAAGTGCTGGAACACCATCCCCATCTTCTGGCGCAGCTTGTCGATGTGGGCCTCGTCCACCTCGACCCCCTCGAACTTGATGGTGCCGCCGGTGGGCTTTTCCAGCCGGTTCAGGCAGCGCAGAAAGGTGGACTTGCCGCAGCCCGACGGGCCGATCAGGCAGACCACGTCCCCCCGGTAGATGTCGATGTCGATGCCTTTCAGCACGTCCAGGAGGGGGGTCAGGCCCTTGTAGCCCCGCTTCTTCTCGCCGCCGTAGGTCTTTTTCAGGCCGCGGACCTCGATGATCTTTTCTTTGTTAGCGGTCACTGCGCGCCAGCCTCCCTTCCATATGGTTGAGCACTTTCTCCAGGAACAGCACCATCACCAGGTAGATCAGGGCCACCGAGATGTAGGGGAAGAAGGTGCTGTAGGTGCGGCTGCGGACGATGTCGCCGGCCTTGGTCAGGTCCTGCAGGGCGATGTAGCCGCTGATGGAGGTCTCCTTGAGCAGGACGATCAGCTCGTTGCCCAGCGCGGGCAGTACGTTCTTGACGGCCTGGGGCAGGATGATCTTCCAGGTGGCCTGGGTGTAGTTCAGGCCCAGGCTGCGGGCGGCCTCCATCTGTCCCGGAGGCAGGCTCATGATGCCGCTGCGGAAGATCTCGGCCACATAGGCGCCGCTGTTGATCCCGAAGGCCAGGATGGCCACCGGCACCTTGCCGACATTCACCGAGCCGAAGATGACAAAGTACATGATCAGCAGCTGGATCATGGTGGGGGTACCGCGGATGACGGTCAGGTACAGCTTGCAGATGCCGTTCAGGATGCGCAGGTGTCCGGTCTGGTCATGGGTGGTGCGGATGTACGCGATGATGAAGCCCAGCACCACGCCCATCGCCGCTGCCGCAAAGGCAACGATCAGGGTGGTTTTCAGACCGTTCAGGAAGAGCAGGTAGCGCTGCTCCTCGATGAAGGTGGAGACGAACTCGCTGGAAAGTTCCTCCCACAGGTTTTGGAAAAATGCCATGAACTTCCCTCCTTGACGGGGCGGACAGGGGGTGAATATGCATAATTTTTGAATTTTTATGCATATATACATAAAGAGAAGGGACAGAGCCGGGATTCGCACCTGGGCTCTGTCCTCTGCATCTCTTATCAAACCACAAAAGCCGCGATTTGTAAAGAGGTTTTTGCAAATCTGTCCGGCCTGGCCGGGAGCTTTACTTCAGAACGATGATGGACTGGGCGGCGGTGCAGTAGGTATCGGTGAAGTCGATCTGCTCCTGACGCTCGGGGGTGACGGTCATGCCGGCCATGCCGAAGTCGGCCTTGCCGCTGTTGACGGCCGCAATGATGGAGTCAAACTCCATGTCCTCGATGTGCAGGTCATAGCCCAGCTTGTCGCACAGGGCCTTGGCAAACTCGGCGTCGATGCCCACGATCTCGCCGTTCTCGATGTACTCATAGGGATCGAAGGTGGCGTTGGTGGCCATCACCAGGGTGCCGTTGGGGTACTCGGTGCCCTCGGGGGAGACATAGCCCTCGGCGCCCTCCACCTTGGCGATGTACTTGTCCAGGATGGCGTCCAGGGTGCCGTTCTCCTTCAGCTCGGCGATGGCGCCGTTCAGCTGTTCGGTCAGGTCGGGGTTGTCCTTGCTGACGGCGATGGCGTAGCTCTCCTCCGCGAAGGCGGTGTCCAGGGTGGTCAGCTCATCGGGGTTGGCGGCCACAAAGTTCTTGGCCACCTGGTCGTCGATGCAGACGGCGTCGATCTTGTTGGTCAGCAGGGCCTGCACGGCGTCGGCGGCCTTGTTGTACTGCTCCACGCCGGCGATGCCCAGCTTATCCTCGCCTTCGCCCACTTCCTCGCTCATCAGCAGGTCGCCGGTGGTGCCCAGCTGGACGCCCACGGTCTTGCCGTTCAGGTCCTCCAGGGCCTGGATGGCCTGGGTGGAAGCCTCGCTGCCGGCGGCAGAAGCGGCGCTGCCGGCAGTGCTGGAGGCGGAGGCGGCGGTGGAAGAGCTGGTGCTGGAGCAGGCGGTCAGGACCAGAGCGGCGGACAGACCGGCAGCGGCCAGGAAGCTGCGGCGGGTGATCTTATTCATATTCATACACTCCTCTTGAATCTTCGAACTTTGGCAAACAGGCAGGGGGCGGGCGACCCGCCCCGGCCGCAAACAGACGATGCGGCGTTCAGCCGGGCGTCATCCCGGCGACAACCTGTAGTATAGTTTGTACAAATGTAAATGTCAAGTCTTGTGCAGAAAGGCAGCCTAAATTGAAACCAAATTGAGATAACTTATGCAAAATACGCCAAAATATGACGCATATATGCAAAAAGCCCCCGCCCGGGGCGGCCTCCTCAAGGGGCGCGCTCAGGCGGGGGGCTTGGGCGTTTAGAGATACCGCGCGATCTCTTCCGCGCTGCGTTTGGGCACGCAGTAGTCGCGGTTTGCGTCCAGGTAGTATTTGACGCCGGTGGCTTCGGTCAGGGGGACGATGCGGGCGGCGTGGGCCGGGTAGCCCAGGGCCACCATGGTGTGCAGCGTTTCGTTCTCCGCCAGGCCCAGCAGCCCGGTCAGCCGGGGTCGGTCGATGGCCCCCATGATGCAGCTGCCCACCCCCCTGGCCCAGGCGGCCAGGGTCAGGTTGGCCAGGGCGATGCCTGCGTCGGTGTCCTTGTCGCCGGGGATCGAGGCGTCCTGGACCACGGCCACGAACAGGACGGGCTGTTCGCCGGGGCCCGGCGTCCCCTGCTCGGGGGGCAGGTAGGCCGCCCACTTGACCAGGGGCTGGACCCGGGCCACCATCTCGGGGCTCCGGACCACCACCAGGCGGATGGCCTGCCGGTTGCCCCCGCAGGAGGACAGGCGCACGGCCTGGATCATGTCGTCCACCACGGCGGCGGGGACGGGCGTCTGCTGAAAGCGGCGGTAGGTGCGGCGGGTGGCAAGCAGTTCCATGATGTCCATGTCAGGATTCTCCTTTCGCTTGGTGCAGCAGGTCGGCCAGGCTGGGGACGGTCAGGCCGCCCCGGCCGGTGACAGTCTCGGCGTGGAGCAGGGAGGAGAGGACGCTCTCCTCCACCGACTCGGCCGCGGCCCGGAACAGCAGGTCCATCCGGTCCTCATGGACCGCCCGCAGGGGCACGAAGTCCCCCCGGGGGTCGTGGGGGATGCGGCAGGCGGTGGAAAAGGCGATGACGATCTCCCCGCTGCCGTTGCCGCAGTAGGAGCCGGTGCGGCTCAAACCCACGATGGCCCGGCGGGCCACCCGGCCCAGCTGGCGGCAGGTGAGGGGGACGTCGGTGGCCAGCACCGTGATGATGGACCCCCGGTCCTGGTGGGGCGGCACGCCGGCCTGGGCCAGACGCTGCCGGATGGGGACGCCGGCCAGGATCAGGTCGTCGAACCGCGCGTGGTTGGACAGGACCAGCGCCCCCAGATGGAAGGTCCGGCCCTCCAGCTCCAGCCGGCGGGAGGCCGAGCCGATGCCGCCCTTGAGCCCGTGGCAGCGCATCCCCCGGCCGGCCCCCACCGCGCCCTCGGCAAAATCGGCGCGGCAGTCGGCCAGGGCGGCCAGGGCGTGGGCCTCGGTGACGTGGAGGCCCCGGATGTCGTTCAGGCCGCTGTCGTTGCACTCGCAGACCACCGGGTTGACGCTGCCGGTGGTCTCGCAGATGTCGGGGCAGCGGTCCAGCATATACCGGACCAGCGCGGTGGACACCGTCCCCACGCTGAGGGTGTTGGTGAAGAGGATGGGGGTCTCGAGGGTGCCCAGCTCTTCGATCTGGACCAGCCCGGTGGTCTTGCCAAAGCCGTTGATGACGTGGGCCGCCGCGGGCACCTTTTCGTGAAAGGTGTCCCCCGGGTGGGGCAGCAGGGCGGTGACGCCGGTCTGGACGTCGCCGCCGGCCAGGGTGCAGTGGCCCACCGTCACCCCCGGCACGTCGCTGATCCGGTTCAGGGGCCCGGGGGGCAGGCTGCCCACCGAAAAGCCCCAGCTTGGTTGGATGCCCATGAAAGTACCTCTCAATGTGGATTGCTGGTTACGGCGTGGTGTCGTCCAGGGTGTTCAGGTCGTAGGGGGTGTTCTGGTAGACATAATAGTTCAGCCAGTTGGAATACAGCAGGTGGGCGTGGGCCCGCCAGCGGAACACAGGGGTGCGGCCGGGGTCGTTGTCGGGGTAGTAGTTTTTGGGCGGCGCGATGGGCAGCCCCCGGGCCACGTCCCGGCGGTATTCGGCGTCCAGGGTCAGCTTGTCGTACTCGGGGTGCCCGGTGACGAAGATCTGGCGGCCGTTCTCGGTGCTCAGCAGGTAGGGGCCGGCCTCGTCGCTGGCGGCCAGGATGCGCAGCGCCGGGCACTGGGCGATGTCCTCCACGCAGACCCCGGTGTGGCGGCTGTGCGGGGCATAAAACTCCTCGTCAAAGCCCCGCACCAGGGGGTTGGCCGGGCGGGTGACCCGGTGGGGGAAGATGCCGAACATCTTTTCGGGCAGCAGCTCCTTGCGCACCCCGTAGTGGTGGTACAGCCCCGCCTGCGCCCCCCAGCAGACGTGGAGGGTGGAGTAAACGTTGGATTTGGAATAATCCATGATCTCGCACAGCTCGGGCCAGTAGTCCACCTCCTCGAAGGGGATGGTCTCCACCGGCGCGCCGGTGATGATCATCCCGTCAAAGCGGCGGTCCCGCACCTCGTCAAAGGTCTTGTAAAAGGCTTCCAGATGGGCGGGGGAAACATGGGTGGCCGCGTGGCTGGCGGTTTGCAGCAGGGTCATGTGGACCTGCAGGGGGCTGTTGGCCAGCAGCCGGGCGATCTGGGTCTCGGTGGCGATCTTGGTGGGCATCAGGTTGAGGATGGCGATCTCCAGCGGCCGGATGTGCTGGGAGAGGGCCCGCTCCCGGTGCATCACAAAGATGTTTTCCGCGTACAGCGCGTCGTAGGCGGGCAGGGTCTTGGGGATGATGAGGGGCATGGCGGATTCCTTTCAGAGCCCTCTCGGTCAGCTGCGCTGACGGCTCCCTCTGTCAAAGGGGGGCCGGCCCAAGAGGTGGTTGTTTGAAGTGCCTTCCAAAAATGGCCGGGGCGGGATCAGACCTGGTCCAGCGCCTGGGCGATGTCCGCGATCAGGTCCTCGCTGGCTTCCAGGCCGCAGCTCATGCGCACCAGCTCGGCGGGGACGCCGGCGGCCTTCAGCTGCTCGTCGTTCATCTGCCGGTGGGTGCTGGAGGCCGGGTTCAGGCAGCAGGTGCGGGCGTCCGCCACATGGGTCTCGATGGCGGCCAGCCGCAGGGACTTCATGAAGGTGCTGGCGGCTTCGCGGCCGCCGGCCAGGCCAAAGGAGACCACGCCGCAGCTGCCATGGGGCAGATACTTCCGGGCCAGGGCGTGGTAGGGGCTGGATTCCAGCCCGCAGTAGTCCACATAGGCCACCTTGGGGTGCTGCTCCAGGAACTGGGCCACCGCCAGGGCGTTGGCGCAGTGGCGGGCCATCCGGACGTGGAGGCTCTCCAGGCCAAGGTTCAGGATAAAGGCGTTCTGGGGGGACTGGCAGCAGCCGAAGTCCCGCATCAGCTGGGCGGTGGCCTTGGTGATGAAAGCACCGCCCTGGCCGAACCGCTCGGCGTAGGTGATGCCGTGGTAGCTCTCGTCGGGGGTGGTCAGGCCGGGGAACTTGTCGGCGTGGGCCATCCAGTCAAAATGGCCGCTGTCCACGATGGCGCCGCCCACCCCGGCGCCGTGGCCGTCCATATACTTGGTGGTGGAGTGGGTGACGATGTCGGCGCCCCACTCGATGGGGCGGCAGTTGACCGGAGTGGGGAAGGTGTTGTCCACGATCAGGGGCACCCCGTGGGCGTGGGCGGCCCTGGCAAACTTTTCGATGTCCAGCACGGTGAGGGCGGGGTTGGCGATGGTCTCGCCAAAGACGGCCTTGGTGTTGGGCCGGAACGCGGCGTCCAGCTCTTCCTCGGTGGCAGTGGGGGAGACGAAGGTGACGTCGATGCCCATCTTGGCCATGGTGACCGAGATCAGGTTGAAGGTGCCGCCGTAGATGGTGGAGGAGGAGACGATGTGGTCCCCGCACTGGCAGATGTTGAACAGGGCCAGGAAGTTGGCGGCCTGCCCGCTGGAGGTCAGCATGGCGGCGGCGCCCCCTTCCAGGGCGGCGATCTTGCGGGCCACGGCGTCGCAGGTGGGGTTCTGCAGGCGGGAGTAGAAGTAGCCGTCGGCCTCCAGGTCGAACAGCTTGCCCATGTCCTCGCTGGTGTCGTACTTGAAGGTGGTGGACTGGATGATGGGGATCTGGCGGGGCTCGCCGTTGCCGGGGGTGTAGCCGCCCTGCACGCAGATGGTATCGCGGTTCATAGAGAACTCCTTTCTTGCCCTCCCTCCGTCACGGGAGGCGGGGGGTCACTTTCTCAATCTCTTGTCGCTGTGGGTGGCGATGGCGGTGCCGATGGTCTGGAACAGCTGCACCAGCACGATCAGCAGCACCACGGCCACCAGCATGATGCCGGCCTGGTAGCGGTAGTAGCCGTAGGAGATGGCCACCTTGCCCAGGCCGCCGCCGCCGATGGCGCCCGACATGGCCGAATAGCCCAGGATGGTGGTCAGGGCGGTGGTCATGCTGGAGACAAGGCTGGGCAGGCTTTCGGGGATCATCACCTTGGTGATGATCTGCAGGGGGGTGGCGCCCATACTCTGGGCGGCCTCGACCACGCCGGGGTCCAGCTCCCGCAGGCTGGTCTCCACCAGCCGCGCCACAAAGGGGAAGGCCGCCGCCACCAGGGGCACGATGGTGGCGTTGGTGCCCACCGTGGTGCCCACGATCAGGCGGGACAGGGGGAATACGCAGATCATCAAAATCAGGAAGGGGATGCTGCGCAGGATGTTGATGACGAAGTTCAGCGCGTGCATCAGCCAGCCGGGCAGGGGCAGGACGCCGTCCTTGTCCCCGGCCACCAGCAGCACGCCCAGGGGCAGCCCCAGCACCAGGGCAAACGCGGTGGAAAGGACGGTGATGTAAAAGGTCTCCCACACCGCAAAGGCAAAGTCCATAACGGTCACAGGCCGGTCACCTCCTCAACGGTCACGCCGGGCTGGGTGCGGATGTACTCCATAGCCCGGCGGGCTTCGGCTACGTCGCGGGGCAGGCGCAGCAGCATACTGCCGAAACACTTCTGGTTCAGGTCGCGGGTGTCGGCGCTCAGGACGCTGACCAGGATGCCCGTCTCGGCGGCCAGGGAGGCCACCAGGGGCTTTTCGGTGGAAGAACCGTTGAAGGTCAGGCGGATGACGTGGTCGTCGGGGGCAAAGGAGGCCAGCTCCCGGGAGGCCTTGCCGCCGCCGGGGGCCACCAGGCGGCGGGCCGCGGCGGTCTTGGGCTTGGCAAAGATCTCCTGCACCGTGCCCTCCTCCACCACCTGGCCGCCGTCCAGGATGGCGACCCGGTCGCAGATGGCCTCCACCACGCTCATCTGGTGGGTGATGACCACCACCGTGATCCCCATCTTCTGGTTGATCTCGCGGATCAGCCCCAGGATGGAGCGGGTGGTGTCGGGGTCCAGGGCGCTGGTGGCCTCGTCGCACAGCAGCACCTTGGGGTCGGTGGCCAGGGCCCGGGCGATGGCCACCCGCTGGCGCTGGCCGCCCGACAGCTGGGCGGGGTAGGCGCCGGCCTTGTCGGGCAGGCCCACCGTCTGCAGCAGCTCCCGGGCCCGTTTTTCGGCGTCGGCCTTTTTCACGCCGGCCAGCTCCATGGGGAAACAGACGTTGGCCAGGCAGCTGCGCTGCATCAGCAGGTTGAACTGCTGGAAGATCATGGCGATCTTCTGCCGGCGCTGGCGCAGCTGGGCGGGGGTCAGGGACTGCATCTCGGTGCCGTCGATGACCACCTGGCCCTCGGTGGGGCGCTCCAGCAGGTTGATGCAGCGGACCAGGGTGCTTTTGCCGGCCCCCGACATCCCGATGATGCCGTAGATCATCCCGTCGGGGATGGTCAGGTTGATGTCCCGCAGCGCCTGGACGGCGCCGTCCTTCATCTGGAAGGATTTGGACAGATGTTTAATTTCGATCACAGCGTAGCTCCTGTTCTATTGCGGGGTTTTTAGCCCTGGATGGGCTCCAGGCTGGTCTGCTTGCCGCCGTAGATGCCCATGGGCTCCACGTGGATGCCGGCCACCGTCACCAGGTGAGTGCCGTTCTGGGCGTTGAAGTCGTCCAGGTAGGGCTGGTGCTGGAAGTAGTTGGTGTCCACCGTGCCGTCCTCGACCACGTTGTTGGGGATGATGTAGTCGTCAAATTCCTGGATGTCCAGGGTGATGCCCTTGGCCTCCAGGATGGGCACGCAGACCTCCAGCACTTCGCAGTGGGGGGCGGGGGTGGCGGCGCAGCTCACGGTCTGGCCGGCCAGGGCGTCGTAGTCCACTTCGGGGTCGTAGCCGTCGGTGGGGTCCTCCACCACCGACACCACCGCGCCGCCGTACTGCTCCAGCATAAAGTCCTTCACCTGCTGGCTTTTCAGCGCGGCGGCCAGGGCCTTGATGCGGGGGTCGTTTTCGTTGCCCTCTTTGCAGACCAGCACGTTGACGTAGCTGGAGGTGCCGTCCTCCATGGCCAGGGCCTGGGTCATGGGGTCCAGCCCGGCGGCGATGGCGTAGTTGGAGTTGATGACGGCGTAGTCCTCGTCCTGCAGGACGTTGGGCACCTGGGCGGCCTCCACCTCGTCGATGGTGATGTTGAGGGGGTTGTCCGCGATGTCGTTCTTGGTGGCGGTGATGCCGGCCCCTTCCTTCAGGGTGAAGAAGCCGTTCTTTTCCAGCAGCTGGAGGGCGCGGGCCTCGTTGGTGGTGTCGTTGGGGACGGCCACGTGGAAGCCGGCGCTGCTGCCCGACCCGCCCGAGCAGGCGGAGAGGGCGGCGGCCGCGGCGGTCAGGCCGGTGACTTGCAGGAATGCGCGGCGGGTGATCTTGTTCATAATGACGCTCCTTTTTCGTGTTGACGCTTCGTGTGTGAACGGACGGAAAGAGAAAAGCTCCCGTCCCCACAGGTAGAAAGACACCTGCAAGGACGGGAGCTAGAATGCTTCCGTGGTACCACCTTGTTTCACCGGCCCCTTGCGGGGCGCGGCCTCAGCGCTGCGGCAGGGCCCGGGGGCCTGCGTACAGCCGGACGCTGTAACGGGCGCACCCGTCGCAGGCTTGTGGCTCTTGCCTCTCGCCTGCGCAGCTCCGAGACCATTTTCAGCCCCCTGTTCCCCGCCTGCTCCCACCTGCCAGGCTCTCTGGTTGAGGTCAATGCGAGGGCTTACTCTTCTCTTCACAGCCGGTTTTGTGATATCGTGTTTTATTGTAGCCCGCCCGCGCCGGTTTGTCAAGGCCTTTTCTTCTGCTGGGGCAGGGGCAGGCCCAGCACCAGCGAGATGCCGATGGCCAGGGCGGCCGCGATCTTGACGGTGTCGGCGGCGGAGGCGGCCATCTGGACGTTGTCGTTCTGGATGAAGTAATAGGCGGTATAGTAGATGCCCGCCCCCGGCACCAGCGGAAAGATGCCGCACAGCAAAAACACCGTCACCGGCGCTTTGAGCCCGATGGCAAACAGCCGGGCCAGCAGGGTCAGGGGGATGACGGCCAGCAGGTTGGCGGTCACCGCGCCGACCCCCAGCATCACGGCCAGCTCGTAGGTCAGCCAGCCCACGGCGCCGGTGGCGGCGCAGGCCAGGTAGCAGGGGCGGGGGATGCCGAACAGCATCCCGAAGCACAGGGTGCCCACCCCGCCCAGCAAAAACTGCCGCAGCAGCTCGAACAACTGTGCGCCCGTCATACCACCGTTACCCCCGTCAGCAGAGTGTGGACCCGCAGCACCAGGCCGGCCCCGCAGGCCAGGCAGGCGGCCACCAGCACCGCGTCGATCAGCCGGATGGTGCCCGAGAGGTAGTCCCCTTTGACAAAGTCCCGGATGGACATGGTGAAAGCGACGCCGGGGGTCAGGATCATCAACGCGCCGATGGCGGCGTGGTTGACGCTGGCGGCCAGCACCCCGCAGGCTAAAATGCAGACCAGGGTGATGAGCCCTGCGCCGGTCAGCTTGAGAAAGAGGGCGGGCAGCCGCCTGCAGGCCCACAGGTAGACACTGACGGTGCACCCCGCAAGGGCGGCGGCGGCCGCCTCGGCCAGGCCCCCGCCGAACATCAGGGCAAAGGCTGCCGAGCCCACCGTCCCGCTCAGGATCTGGGCGGCCGCCCCGGGGAAGGGGATGCGCCGGGCCGCGGCCAGCTGCAGCTCGGCTTCGGCCAGGCCCACCCGGCCCTCGGCCAGTTCGCGGGACAGTTCGTTCACCGCCGCCACCCGGCCCAGATGGATGGTCCGGTCGGGGACGTTGCGCACCTCGCTGATCTCGGCGGTGCCCGCCGAGGCGAAGATGCCGTTGGTCAGCACATAGACGTGGAACTCCCGCAGGTGGAGGCTGCGGGCCATGATCTGCATGGTCTGCTCGACCCGGAACACTTCGGCCCCGTTTTCCAGCAGGGTCTGGCCTGCCGCCATGATAAAATCCATGATCCGGCGGCGCTGCTCGCCGTCGGGATAAAGCTGGATGTCAGACATCGTTTTCCTCGCAGTCTCGCTTCGCTCCCCGGCCTGCCCGCACGCGGGAGAGCCGGGGAGGAGCCCGTCGGTTTATGGTTTGCCTCCCGCCCTTGCGGGGGAGGCGCCGCGGCCTTTCGCACCGCGGCGGAGAGGGCGCTTTTTCACCGTGTAGCCAAAGGTGCCCAGCTGCCGCCCCAGGGCCCGGTATTCCCCGTGGCTGTAGGCGATCAGGCGGGCCCGGTCCAGGCACAGGCGGCCTGCATCGTCCAGCAGGTCCTCGTCCACCAGCACCCCCGCCACCTCGGCCAAAAACAGCTCGTGGCTGCCCAGGGGGATGGTCTGGGTCACCCGGCACTCCAGGGCCAGGGGGCTCTCGGCCAGGATGGGGCAGCCGGGATGGACCGTCCCCGGCCCGGCGTGCAGGCCCAGGGCGGCAAATTTGTCCACATCCCGCCCGCTTTTGACCCCGCACCAGTCCACCGCCCGGACCAGGGCCTCGGTGGGCAGGTTGAGGGCGAACAGGCCGCTGGCCTTGATGAGGCCGTAGCTGTACCGCTCGGGCCGCAGGCTGATGGACACCATGGGCGGCCGGGTGCAGACGGTGCCCGCCCAGCCCACCGTGATGAGGTTGGGCTTTTCCAGGCTGCCGCAGGATACCAGCACCGGCGGCACCGGGTTCAAAAGGGCCGAGCCCTTCCAGCTTTGTTTCGTCATCCGTGGTACTTCCTTTCGTAGGGGGCCCAGGTCCGCTCGCTGATGATGTAGCGGGGCCGGGCCTTGGTCTCCATATAGATCTTGCCGATGTACTCCCCGATGACCCCCAGGCAGACCAGCTGGATGCCTCCCATCAGGCAGACGATGCAGACGGTGCTGGCCCAGCCGGCCACCGTGCTGCCCATCAGCGCCCCGATGACCGCCCACACCACCCCGATGAAGCTGAGGATGCTGAACAGCATCCCGATGCCGGTGATGAGCCGGATGGGCTTGTTGGACAGGCTGGTGATGCCGTCAAAGGCGAGGGCCAGCATTTTGGACAGGGGATAGTGGCTCTCCCCGGCCAGGCGCTCGTGGCGCTCGTACGATACCGTGTCGCTGGCAAAGCCCACCAGGGGCACCATCCCCCGCAGGAAGATGTTCACCTCGTGGTAGCTGGCAAAGCTGTCCAGCACCCGGCTGCTGATCAGGCGGTAGTCGGCGTGGTTGAACACGATGTCCGCCCCCAGCAGGTTCATCAGGTGATAAAAGCCCTCGGCGGTGAAGCGCTTGAAAAAGGTGTCGGTGTCCCGGCGGCTGCGCACCCCGTAGACCACCTCGGCCCCGGCCAGGTATTTGCGGACCATCTCGTCCATGGCGTTGATGTCGTCCTGGCCGTCGCAGTCGATGGAGATGGTCACGTCCGCGCCGTTGTCCCGGGCCTCCATCAGCCCGGCCAGCACGGCGGCCTGGTGGCCCCGGTTGCGGCTCTGGCTGATGCCGATGTAGTGCTCGTCCTGGCGGGCAAACTGGCAAATCAGCTGCCAGGTGGCGTCCCGGCTGCCGTCGTTCACAAAGCAGATCCGGCTTTTGCCGCTCACCAGGCCCGCCGCGGCCAGGTCTTGCACCTTCTGCAAAAACTGCGGCGCAGTGATGGGCAGGACCTCCTGCTCGTTGTAGCAGGGGATGACGATCCAAAGGATGGGTTTTGCAGTCATGATAAGCTCCTTTCGCGGCGCTCCGGCCCGCCGCCCGGCGGGGGAGGGCGGCCGCGTTATTGGGACAATTTGCGCAGCGCGTCGGGCTGCAGCAGCTTGAAGCTGCTGCGGTAGGTATCCAACAGGCCCTCCCGCTGCATCCGGCTCAGTTCGCGGCTCAGGGCGCTGCGGTCGCAGTTCAGATAGTCGGCCAGCTGCGCCCGGGTGAAGGGGATGCGGAAGGTCAGCTGCCCGGCCCGCTCGGCCTCGGCCAGCAGATAGGCCGAGACCTTGGCCCGCAGGCTGTGCAGCAAAAGCAGGTCCACCCGCCGCGCCAGCAGGAAATATTTGTCGCTGATGGTCCGCACCAGGTTTTGCAGCACCAGCTGCCCGGCGGCGCTGCCGTCGGGGCGGAGCAGCCGGTCGTAGGGGATCAGCAGCACCTCGCAGGCGGTGCGGGCGGTCACGGTGACCGGGCTGGTCAGGCTGGAGCCGCCCAGCACGTCCCCAAACACCCCGCCCGGCCCCATCCGTGTGATGGGCAGGCGGCTGCCGTCGGGGGCCAGCCGCGCCGCCTCGATGGACCCGGCCAGGATGACCCCCACGCTGTGGCTGGGCTGGCCGGCCCGGACCAGCACCGCCCCCCGGATATAGCTGCGCCGCACCGCCCCCAGCCGGTCCAGAAGCCGGACCAGGGCCTCGGCGCTCAGCCCCCGGAAAAGGGGCGTGGATTGTAAAATGGCAAAGTCGTCCATAAGGCGGTTCCTGTCCTGCAGCGAACAAGGGCTTTGTTGCCCCTGCAACGGTAATTTCCCTCCCATTATAGTAGAATGGGGGCTGCAAAGCAAATGGTTTTGTGGCATTTTGAAAAAATTTTACAAAGAAGGGGATTTCCGATCATGAAAAAACTTGCTTCCCTGCTGCTGTCCGCCGCCCTGCTGCTGAGCCTGGCGGCCTGCGGCGGGCCTGTCGCCAGCGGGCCGGCTGCCTCGACGCCGGATTCGTCCGAAGCGGCTGCCTCGTCCGAAGTGGCTTCGTCCGAAGCGGAGGAGAACACCCTCTCCACCGCCGGCCCGGTGCGGATCGCGGGCCTGAAGGGCCCCACCACCATGGGCCTGGTCAACCTGCTGCCCATGCAGGAGGAGGGTGCCGCCAACCTCCGCTACGACCTGCAGCTCTACGGCGCGGCGGACGAGATCGTCCCCCTGCTGACCAAGGGCGAGCTGGATATGGCGGCCATCCCCGCCAACCTGGCCGCCACCCTCTACCAAAAGACCGAGGGGGCCATCCAGGTGATGGCGGTCAACACCCTGGGCGTGCTGTATGTGGTGGAAAAGGGCGACACCGTCCAGTCGGTGGCCGACCTGGCGGGCCGGACCATCCTGTCCACCGGCAAGGGCACCACCCCGGAATATGTGCTGCGGTACATCCTGACCCAGAACGGCATCGACCCGGACCAGGATGTGACCATCGAGTTCTACAGTGAGGCCGCCGAGGTCACCGCCCAGATGGCTGTGGCGGAGGACGCCATTGCGGTGCTGCCCCAGCCCTATGTCACCAGCGCCTCGATGCAGGACGACACCCTGCGGGTGGCCCTGGACCTGACCGCCGAGTGGGAGAAGATCTGCGACACCCAGCTCATCACCGGGGTGACGGTGGTCCGCACCGCCTACGCCGAGGAGCATCCCGACGTGGTGGCCGCCTTCCTGGAGGACTACGCCGCCAGCGCAGAGGCCGCCAGCGCCGACCTGGACGGCACCGCCGCCCTCTGCGAGGAGCAGGGCGTGGTGGCCAAAGCCGCCATTGCCAAGGCCGCCCTGCCCGCGTGCAACATCGTCTGCATCACCGGCGAGGAGATGAAGGCCGACGTGGCGGGCTACGCCCAGGTGCTGTACGACGCCGACCCCGCCGCCGTGGGCGGCGCGATGCCGGACGACGGGTTCTACTGGATGTGACCCTCCCGAAACATACGCGGGACGCCCACTGTCAAAAAGTCCCGACCGGACGACATGTGCGTACGGTCGGGACACATACAGGGAAATTTGGCGCTGGGAGTGTGCGAGCCGCTTTGCGGCGAGTGCGCGGTTCGGCGCCAAATTTTGTCCCCAGGGGGATATTAGGGGGAAGGAATTTCTGTCCCGCGCATGCGGGCAGAAATGGGTTCCCCCTAAAGCGTGGCGCTTTTGCGACACGCTGGCGGGACGCCTCTTGCGGGGCGTCCCGTTTTCGTTTATACTGCCTTTATGGAACGATCGAAAGAAGGAGGCGATGGCTTGAAACCATCCAAAAAGTCCATCCCCGCCCGGCTGGCCGCGGCAGCCTTCTGGCTGGCGCTGTGGCAGTGGGCGGCCATGGCCGTGGGGCAGGAGGTGTTCCTGGTGTCCCCCCTGCGGGCGCTGGACACCCTGGTCCGGCTGCTGCCCACGGCGGATTTCTGGGGGCGGGTCGCCTTTTCCAGCGGGCGGATTCTGGGGGGATTTGCGCTGGGATGCGGGTGCAGCGTGGCCCTGGCGGCGGCGGCGCGGCTGTCCCGCACGGTGGAGCTGCTGCTGGACCCCGTCATGCAGCTGGTGAAGGCCACCCCGGTGGCCAGCTTTGTGATCCTGGCGCTGGTCTGGGTGCGGGGGCGGGAACTGAGCATCCTCATCAGCTTTTTGATGGCCCTGCCGGTCCTGTACAGCGCGGTGCGCACCGGCATCGCCTCGGCGGACGTCCAGCTGCTGGAGATGGCGCGGGTGTTCCGCATCCCGGCGGGGCGCCGGCTGCGGGCCATCTGGCTGCCGGCGGTCCTGCCCGCCTTCCGGGAGGGCTGCCGCACCGCGCTGGGCCTGTGCTGGAAAAGCGGGGTGGCCGCCGAAGTGATCGGCCTGCCCGACGGCAGCATCGGCGACGCCCTCTACCGGGCCAAGATCACCCTCTCCACCGGGGAGCTGTTTGCCTGGACCTTTGTCATCATCTGCCTGTCGGCCGCCTTTGAGCGGGTCTTTCTGGCCCTGCTGGACGGGGCGGGGGTGGAGACCAATCTTCTCTGTGTTGTCACCAATCAGCTCTCCCGCAGCCCCCAAAAGGTGTATCAGTCCTTAAAAAAGCTGGGAAACCACCCGCTGCAGTTCATCCCCTGTCTGGACCCGCTGGACGCGCCCCGGGGCGGCATGCCCTACTCCCTCCCTCCGGCCCGCTACGGGAAGTTCCTCTGCGGACTGTTCGACGCCTGGTACCGGGATCTGGAGGCGGGGCGGTACGTCAGCATCCGGCTGTTTGACGACTACCTGCGCATTTTGGCCGGGATGCCCCCCAGCACCTGTGCCGCCGCCGGGGCCTGCGGCAGCTACCTGGTGGTGGAGGGGGACGGCAGTTTGTATCCCTGTGATTTCTTTGTGCTGGATGATTGGAACTTGGGCAGCATTTACACGGTCAGTGTCGAGGAGGCCCTCAATGGGGAGAAAAGCCGGCAATTCCTGCTGCAAGGGCAGTTGCGTCCCCAGGCCTGCGGCAGCTGTCCGTATCAGGCCATCTGCCGGGGGGGCTGCCGCCGGGATTGGACCGCTCTTGGCCCGGAGGGGGGCAATTATTACTGCCCCGCGTTCCGCACCTTTTTTGACTATGCCCTGCCCAGACTCCGGCGGGCGGCACAGGTGCTCCTGCACCAATAAACCAAACAGAAAACGCGCTCCGCGTGGACATTGTCTGTCCCGCGGAGCGCGTTTCTTTTTATTCAACTTTCCGAATGGAAGTTCCAATGTAAATCTTGGGCTTCAGCACACAGGTGTAGTTTTTGTCCTCGCAGTCCTTGCGCTGGATCATGGTCATAAGCCGGGTGGCCACCAGAGCGCCGATTTTCCGTCCCTGATGGACCGAGCAGGTGATCCGCTCCTTCTCCCAGTCCTTTCCCGAGTAGTCGAAACAGACCAGGGAGCAGTCCTCCGGCACGCGCTTCCCCTGCAACTCCAGCACCTGGCGCACCAGGCGGTAAATCATGTAATTGCAGCAGACGATGGCGGTGTATTTGGGGAGCCCCTTCAGAAAGCGGTCGATGGAACGGGCAAACCGCTGATCATGGGCCTCGTCGGACACGCACCACTTGATATAGTCGTCCTGGAACTCCACCCCGCGCTTCAGCATGGCGGCGGCCGTCCCCTGGAACTTCTCGATGCTCTGGTAGTTGTCATACACGAAGATCCCCGCGATCTGGCGGTGCCCCGCCTGGATCAGCAGTCCGACCAGCTGATCGGCGCACTCCTTATCGTTGACGATGACCCAGGGGTAGCGGAGATTTTTATAGTAGTTGTTGTAAAAAATGACGGGGATGCGCCGGCGGTAAATCTCGCGGTAGCAGTCCAGATTGGGGTTGAGCATGCTGGCCTTGACGCCGTCCACAATAAAGCCCTGAAAATTTTGATGGACCACTGTCTGCAGGCAACGCCGCTCATTGGCAAACTTGTTGTCGGTAAAAAAGACCCGGAGGTCCACCTGCCCGGCGGGCAGCACGCTTTTGATCCCCTCCAGCAGTTCGGAGTTTGCGTCGGTATCCTGGCCCTGCAGGATCAAAC
>OERB01000045.1_pt1 | contig 21277 bp, 23 predicted proteins | sample 1539881 | NCBI WGS metagenome assembly OERB01 (sample SAMEA3891887, study PRJEB23780) | metagenome | biome: terrestrial biome; feature: animal house; material: Caecal content | place: Italy | collected 2015-05-05
CAGTATAGGCTTAATATAACGCAAAAAAGGAGTGTGGATACACATGAAGAAGTTTTTTCAATCCAAAGGCTTTATTGTTTCGGCTCTGGCCGTCCTCTGCGTCGCCATTCTGGGCGTGTGCTGGTTCGTGAGCCGGGACCGCTCGGAAGAATTTCGGCCGGATGAGTCCCCGCCCAGCAGCACCAGCAGCGATTGGTCGGATGGCGGCGTGCAGTCTGGTGACGAGAGCGGGGGCGCAGACGCCTATGCACCCGGCCAGTCTTCTGGCTCTGAGGAGGAATACCCCAAGGTGACCTCGGAAACGGATGATGAAGTCGTGATCGACTTTACGGATACCCAAAAGCCGGAAGATACCCCGCCCGCAGTGCCGGAGGGCAAAACCGAGCTTGAAGATCCCGGTGAAGACCACCCCGTCAATCCCGATCCGGCTGTGCCGGAAGTCACGGCACCGCCGGCGGAGGAATCCCCCTCCAGCAGTGAGCCCGCCCCCGGCTCCAGCAACGGCAGCGGCGCGGTGTATGACCCTGTGTTCGGCTGGGTAGTTCCGGGCAACGTGCAGCAGTCCACTGGCGACAGCGATGGTGACCTGAACAAGCAGGTCGGCAATATGGGCGGCTGAGAAGAATACAACTGAATATTGAGCAGGAAGGCCGTCACGCAGTTGTGGCGGCCTTCCTAATTTTAAAAAGAATGGAGTGTGATGCAGTTGAAACGATTTCTCGCCCTCCTGTGCAGCCTTGCCTTGATGCTGTGCCTCCTGCCCTCTACTGCTTTTGCGGACGGCGGCAACGGAAACATAGATGGAGGCGGAGGCGGTATGGGCCAGGGAACCAGCAGCAACTTTTGGAATCCCGGAAACGATGGTGTTCGCATCACCGTTGTAGATGCGGACAGCGGGGCCGCGGTATCCTCTCCCCTGGACTTCTCAAACAGGACGCAGAAAACCAGTATCCTCCACTTTGGAAAGGTCAACAAGCTGCAATACCTGAGCGGGACGGGCCTCTCCCTCCAATCCGGCGCGGCCTATTCCTGCATCAAGCCGGCTCAGTCTATGCCCACCATCGTCAGCAGCAAAGGGCAAAACAATATTGACGCCATCAAGCGGTACTTCTGTTCGGAATATGCCTGCATGATGGTCGCCCAGGCGGCGGGGGTGGACTATGAGCGAATGATCGCCGGTGAATATAAGCTGCTGATCGAGCCCATCGCCTACTTTACCCATAATGGGCAGTATTACTGCATGACTGCTACAGAGGCCGGTCTTTATGATCAGATGTCCGGCGGCGCGCTCAGGAAGACCATGACTTCGCTTACCCATAAAAACCTGCCGCTGGCGATGTTCCTGGAGTTCAGCGATCTTGGTATTTCCGCGTGGACAGGCAACACCACTGGAACACAGAACAACTCCGACATCATCAGCACGCTGGGCGTCGGCATCGTCTGGTTTGATGAAGCTCCGCCGGAAGGCGATATCGAAGCGCCCGATGTGGAGTACCGGGTAGACACGGATGTGATCACCGCTGTCACTCTGCGGACAGATACTGACCTGACGCCGGACAACCCGGCTTCCGTAACTTTCCATATCCTTGGCACCACCTACCGGGTCAATGATGTGGTGATCCCCGCAGGCGACAGCCAGGTGGTTTGGGTCAAGTGGCATACCCCCTCCACACCGCAGACTGTTATCATTACCGTGTCCGTCAGCGGCGCCTATACTGCCCAGGACACCTTTGTGGCGGAAATTGTGGATCTGAATGAGCATATCCCGCCCGATCCGATGGCAACAGACACCAGCCCTGGTTATTCCATTCCCGCCCTGCCCAATGAGTCCCAGAAGCTCACTGCCAACTGGGGCGTCTGGAGCTGTTACTGGGTGCCGGTATGGGTCTGGTGTGACCATGGAGAAGATGGCGGTCACTGGGTCGATGAAGGGTACTGGGAGTATGAATACACCGGCTATTCCGCCTCCATCAGCGGAGTGATGTCCCTGATGCCGGACGATATTGTTCCAACGGCATCCGGTAAGAGCATGAAAAGCGGGTACGGCGTCAAGCAGGATGTGACGGCTACGCTTTCCACCGACGCGCCCACCAGCCACATTACTCATCCGCAGACCGCGTTTTCCGTATTCCCGGAATTTCAATATGAAACTTACCTGCGCCTGCTGCAGCGGGTATCCGGCGGCCGGAGCGCAAAATTCACCTTCCGGCCCAATGAGTTCTCAACCTACAACCGGACAGTGCATTTCACACCCATTTGGTTCCCGGATGCCACAAGCTACACGATCTTCACACAGGTCTGGGATACCTGGACGCCGGATGGGATGCTGAGCATCAATCTCAACGATTATGTATCCATTGACGGGAGCCTTTATGATGACTGGTACACCAATCGAGAATAGCGTCTGGACAGGCTATCTGCTCATCATTTTTCTTGTGGTGGCAGGTTTCGCTGTTTACGACACACTTTACAGGCGGGTACCCGACCGGGCGCTCGCCTTTTTTCTCCCGCTGGCGGCACTGGCCCCGCTGATCCAGGTCTATTTCATTCTGGAGTATGACCGGATGCCTATTTTCATCTGGCCCATCGTCACCAAGGCGCTGGTGGGTGCGCTGCTTGGCTTCTGCATCCCGCTGGCGGCTGCTATGGCGGCCGGCGGCAACGGTATGGGCGGCGGGGACATCAAATTCTGCGGGGTGCTGGGACTGGTCTACGGCCCTTCCGGGATGGCGCTGGTCTTCCTCGTGGCTGCGGTCTTTGCCATGCCGGTAGTGCTGCTGTTCCGCCGGCTCTTTCGGAACCAACAGCCGGTTGCCATCCCGTTTTTACCTTTTCTGGCCTGCGGCTGCTCTGTGGCGACGCTGGCTGAACTATTTTTATGACAGGAGAATATGCTTATGAAACTCAACAACCGATTTATCTTCGGTATTTTGTCCCTGGTTTTGGCGGCAGTCATTGCGTTTGTGGCCCTCCCCACCATCGCCCGGCAGACCAATGGTAAAACGGAGATCGTCCGCATCACCCAGCCTGTGCTGAAGGGTGAGCAGATCACCGGCGACAATGCCGAAGTCGTGGAAGTGGGCGGGTATAACCTCCCCTCCAATGTAGCCCACAGCCTGGACGACGTGGAGGGGCTGTATGTAACCGCTGACTTGGCTGCGGGAGACTACATCCTCACAAGCAAAGTCAGCACCGTACCGGTATCCTCCGATGTGGCGCTCAACGATATCCCTTCCGGAAAGGTAGCGATCTCGCTGACTGTAAAAACACTGGCCTCCGGCCTGTCTGACAAGCTGCAGCCCAATGACATCATCCGTATCTATCATTTCCTGGAAACCGCGGAGGAAGTTCCTGAACTGCGTTTTGTCAAGGTCCTCTCTGTTACCGATTCCGACGGCATCAATGTGGACAATGCAAAAGAACCCACTGAGGACGAGGAGCCGCAGCAGTCCGCCACCATCACAGTGCTGGCAAGTCCGGAGCAGGCGCGGATCATCACCGAGCTGGAGAATGACGGCGTGGCCCATGTGGCGCTGATCTCCCGTAACAATGACCAGCTGTCTGAAGAACTGCTGGCTGAGCAGGACAGGACCCTCCAGGAGATCTATTTCCCTGAGACGCTGACAGAAGAAGGTGCTGAAGCCGATGAAAACGCGGATGGGGAAAACGCATCGCCCGCTGAGGACAATGGCGCTGAAACGGTTCCCGAAGATGGCAGCCAGCCGGCGGAGTAACGGAAAGGAGGTCTAACCTATGGGAAAAGTCATTACCGTCTGGGGCAGTCCTGGGAGCGGGAAAAGCATGTTCTCGTGCATCCTGGCAAAAGCCCTTACGCGGGACAAGCGGAAGGCCATCATCATCAATGCGGAGATCAGCGTACCCATGCTCCCTGTCTGGCTTCCGGAGCAGATCATTCAGACCAACGCCTCTGTGGGGCAGGTCCTGAGCAGCGTGGAGATCGACACCACGCTTGTCGCAAGTCATGTCACGGTTCTCAAAAGCTATCCGTTCATCGGCCTGATGGGCTATTCTGCAGGTGAGAACCCGCTCAGCTATCCTGAAACCAAGTACGGGATGGTGCTCCAACTGATCAATGCCGCCGCCAAGCTGGTTGATTTCGTAATCCTGGACTGCGGTTCCAACATGACGAATGTGTTTACCCCTGCGGCCATTGAAACCGGCGATCTGGTGATCCGCATCCTGACGCCCGACTTGAAAGGCGTCAACTACTTGAAGGCTCACCAGCCTCTGCTGGTAGACGGACGTTTCCACTATGAGCAGCACATGACCTTCGCCGGCATGGCCCGGCCTTTCCACGCTCTGGATGAGATGGGCTATATCATCGGCGGTTTCAACGGACTCCTGCCCTACGGCAAAGAGATCGACCGCTGTGCCACGGAAGGCGGAATGTTCCAAGCCATCAAATACTGCAATCCCAAGTACACCGCCTCGCTCAACAAGGTGCTGGATGCGCTGGAGCAGATGGAACTGGCGGAGCAGGCCGTTGAGGAAGATCCCGATGACGTGGACGAATTTGAGGAGGACGATTCCGATGAATAATCTCAACGATATATTCTTCGCACCGGCGGCCAACCAAGACCTGACCTATGACCAGGTGCTGGAGGATGTGCAGCGGTATTTTGCTGAGAATCATGCCTCCACCATTGCCGAGGCCGGTGAGGGCAACGCCGAGCGGGCCACCACTCTGCTGAAAGAGCTGATGGTGCAGTACATTGTCAAGCGGAAATATGCCATTGAGGGACTGAGCTCTGAGGAGCTGTGCGAAAAGCTGTATGAGGACATGGCGGGGTACTCCTTCTTGAAAAAATGGATCTACCGCCCCGGCATCGAGGAAGTTAACATCAACGCATACAACGACATCGAGGTGATCGAGGCCGGCGGGCGCAGCATCAAAATCCCGGACAAATTCAGTTCTCCCCAGCACGCCATTGATGTGGTGCGCCGTATGCTCAACGCCTGCGGCATGGTCATCGACGACACCATGCCCAGTGTGGTGGGCTTTCTGGACAAGAATATCCGTATCTCTGTGGATAAAACGCCGATTGTGGACCCGGATGTGGGGATCAACGCCTCCATCCGTATCGTCAACCAGCAGACGGTCTCTGAGCAGAAGCTGCTGGACTCCGGGAGCGCCACGGCCGAAATGCTCCATTTTCTGATGGCCTGCATCCGGTATGGCGTCAGCGTGTGCATCGCCGGTTCCACCGGTTCCGGCAAAACCACCATCATGGCCTGGCTGCTCTCCAATGTACCCAACAACCAGCGCCTGATCACCATAGAGGAAGGCAGCCGTGAGTTCGATCTGGTCAAGCGGGACGAAAACGGGAAGATTCTGAATTCAGTCATCCACCTGCTGACCCGCCCCAGTGAAAATCCGGCGCTGAACATCAACCAGGACTTCCTTTTGGAGCGGGTACTGCGCAAGCATCCCAATGTTATCGGCGTCGGCGAAATGCGGTCTGCCGCAGAAAGCCTTTCAGCCGCTGAAAGCTCCCGGACCGGCCACACGGTCTGCACCACCATCCATTCCAACTCCTGCAACAGCACTTACCGCCGTATGATGACGCTGGCCAAACGGAAATACAGCATGGATGACGCGGTACTCATGGAGATCATGGTAGAGGCCTATCCCATCGTGGTGTTTACCAAACAGCTGGAGGACCGCTCCCGAAAAATCATGGAGATTTTAGAGGGTGAAGATTTCCGGGATGGGCAGTTGATCTCCCATACTCTCTACAAATTTGAGGTAGAGGACAATGTAACTGACCAGAACGGAGAAGTCCATGTGGTGGGACACCATCGGAAAATGGGTCTGATCTCCGACGCCTTAAAGAAACGGCTGCTGGACAACGGCATTTCCAACAAAGAGCTCCAGGAGTTCATGCAGCCCCCGAAGGAGGTGGATTAAAGGTTGCAGTGGATCTACATTATCTGCTTTGCGCTCATCAGCGCGGGCCTCCTGGCTCTGTTCCGGGTTCGGCCGGGCGACTTCATTGACGCTCTGTTCCGCTCTCAGCGCAAGGCGGCCACCCTGACGGATGAACTGAATGTTCTGATGGGAACGCCGGCCAAAGGATTCTTCAACCAGGATTATGAGTTGAAACAGATTTTGAAAGGCACCGGCCGGGCCGACCGCTATGAGTCGGTCAAACGCCTGTCCCTTATCCTGTTTGCGGTGGGCGCCGTGCTGGCGCTGCTGATCAACAATGTGTATATGGTGCCCATTTTGGGCATTGGGTTCTCTCTGGCTCCCATTTGGTATCTGCGCAGCACTGCCGCCAGCTATAAAAAGCATCTTAACGAGGAACTGGAAACAGCTATCTCCATCATTACCACCTCATATTTGCGTACCGAAGATCTGATTCGGGCGGTCAAAGAGAATCTGCCCTATATCAATGAGCCGGTAAAGGCCAACTTCGAGGCGTTTGTATATGAGGCGGAGCTGATCAACGCGAATATTACCAGCGCCATCAACAGCCTCAAGATGAAAATTCCCAACCGGGTATTCCATGAGTGGGCCAACATTCTGATCCAGTGTCAGTCAGACCGCTCCATGAAGAACACGCTGCCCACCATCGCCCAGAAATTCTCCGATGTCCGCGTCGTGCAGTCGGAGCTGGAGGCCATGATGCAGGGGCCGCGCCGGGAAGCTATCACAATGATGTTCCTGGTAGTCGCCAATGTGCCGCTGCTCTATTTCCTGAATGAAGACTGGTTCCATACCCTCATTTTCACGACGCCGGGGAAAATTGCCCTGGCGATTTGTGCGGCCATCATCCTTTTTGCGCTGACACAGATCATGAAACTGAGCAAGCCTATTGAATACGGAGGTGACGGCGCATGACCCTACTGGCTCTTGTGGCAATCATCTTCTTTGGCTTTGCCACCTATAATCTGACCTGCGCTTTCGTGGACATTCCCACCAAGCGCACCTCCCGGATGATGATGCTGGCCCGAAAGCAGCAGGGCACCAAGGCAGAAAAACTGTTGGATGTCTACATCGCAAAAATAGCCGGACTGATTGCCCCGTATCTGAAACTGGACAAGCTCAAACGGAACAAACTCCAACGGGCGCTGGACATTGCCGGCCTTGAGTTGACGCCGGAGGCCTACACGGCCAGAGCATGGGTCATAGCCGGCGGCGTGGGGCTTACCTCCATCCTGGTGGTATTCATCATGCCGTTGCTGGTTCCGGTTCTGATTGGCCTGGCGGTGGCGCTGTGGTTCTCCACCTATTACAGTGTCTTTGACTTTGTAAAAAAGCGCCGTAAGCTCATTGAGGGTGAGATTCCCCGCTTTGCCTTGACGATTGGGCAGAATCTGGAGAACGACCGGGATGTGCTGAAGATCCTTACCTCCTACCGTCGGGTAGCAGGCAAAGATTTTGGCGCGGAGCTCGACCAAACGATTGCCGATATGAAGACTGGCAACTATGAAAATGCCCTCATTCACTTTGAGACCCGTATTGGCAGTCCCATGTTGTCCGATGTGGTGCGTGGCCTGATCGGTGTGCTGCGCGGCGATGACCAGCGGATGTACTTTAAGATGATCTGCTTTGATATGCGGCAGATCGAGCAGAACAACCTGAAAAAAGAAGCGGCCAAACGCCCCAAGAAGATCCAGCGGTACTCCATGATGATGCTCATCTGCATTATGATCATCTATTTGGTGGTGCTTTGCACAGAGGTCATGGGGTCTCTTGGCGCATTCTTTGGCTGACAGGTATCCGTCCGTGTTCTGCCACGGGCTTAACATATACCCGCTCCTCCGGGAGTGATTCTTTGATGGAGGTGATGCCTTGTACTATAGCGGCTTCCCATAACCGCCGGTCTTTCGGCTGGCGCTCCCCTTGATCCAGGCCGGCCTGTTCTCAGGCCGGCCTTTCATTTACCGTCTGAACAGGAGAACTCCATGACGAAGAAACGATATATCCCGCCCAACAGCGAAGATGGGCAACGGCAGCGGTTCCACTGGCTTCTGCGCCAGAAACCGAAGGCTTATCCCGCCACGCCCCGCTCCAACAAAAACGGCCTGCTCAAACCGATTCGCCGTTCCTGAGCGGCCATAGACAAACACAATTCAAATATCACATTCACAGGAGGTAGTTCCATGAAGAAGTTTATGACGCATATCCACAGCAAGGCAGACGCCCTGGCCCTCCGGGCCCGTATGGCGCTTTCCAACCAGCGCGGAGATTTTTACATCTCTGATGCGGTCAAGATCATCATCGCCGTCGTACTGGGCGCCCTGCTCCTGGCGGCTCTGACCCTCATTTTCAATGACACGGTGATTCCGAGGATCACGTCTGAGATCGAGGGTCTGTTCAGCTAAGTCACTATTGGCGGGGATCGGTTTGTGGATTTTCACGACCGGTCCCCGCCTTTTTAGTTTTTGAAATGTAGGATAACGGAGGTACAGGATGAGAACTTCCTGCAAGATTTACCCCTTTCTGCGGGCCGTCCGTGGAAACTGGCGCAATGCCATTTTTGTTCGCTGTGGATGCGACAGCTGTATGGAGGGACATCCATCTCCCTGTGCCGGTTTTCTGCTGGCCGTAGATGAGTGCGGACAGATCATGCTGCTGTCTGCTGAAACCATACACACCCTGACCGGTGAAGAAGTGGAGCCGTCCGAGTGCAGCGCCACATTGTCCCGCCGTGCTTTTGATTCCGCCTTTTCCAAATACATCGAATGGCATGCCCCAGACCCTGCCGCATGTACGCTCCTGCAGCTTTGTCTGCAAGCCGAATGCGGCCGGGATAGTTGATTTTTGCACGAAAAGACGCCATTACGCCGTCTTTGGTGCGCCTTTGGAGGTGATGATTTTATGACGAAGCAAAAACAGATCAAATGTCCATACTGCCACGCCGGCGCGTCTCTTCGCCCGGCCAGCGTAGTTTATGGCTGTAACCGTAGGTCTCAGGGGAAGTTTCTCTATCTCTGTGATCGCTGGCCGGCTTGTGACGCCTATGTGAGCGCCCACGACCGGACACATCAGCCTATGGGGACGCTGGCAAACGGAGATCTCCGGCACAAGCGTATCTTGGCGCACCGGGCATTGGAACATCTGCAGCAGGTCCGCCACATGGAGAAGTGGGAGGCCTATATCTGGCTTCAGGCAAAGCTGGGTTTGAGCGACCGGCAGGCTCACATCGGCCAGTTTTCAGACTGGATGTGCGATGAGGTGATCCGCCTCTGCCATCAGGCCGCCGCTCCTCTTGATGGCCTTCAGCCGGCAGCATGACAGGAGGAGGTGAAACCATGACCAGCCTGACAAAGCAACAGCAGGAACTCGTTACCCAGAACCTATCGGTAGTGCACTGGGTCATTTGTGATTACATCCATGTCAATCCCACCATCTGCGGTTTGGAATACGGAGACCTTTTTCAAGAGGGCTGCATTTGGCTCTGCAAAGCCGCAGCCACCTATGAGGACGATGGACGGGCACAGTTTGCCACCTATGCCAAAAAAGTGGTACGCAACGGACTGATCTCCTACTGTCGGGCCATCTGTGCGCGAAACAAGAACTTCAGCCGTCTCGTCATTGGAGAACACGGAGAACTGGCGGCAGACGGGGACACCTTAGACCCGCAAGCCAATCAATTTGACACGCAGGTATCGCTGATTGAAACGCTCTCTCTTTTGGAGGCCAGCAAGAAGGAGTATGACGGCGTGGCCCGCCTCGGCATTGAGGCGCTTGCACTCAAACTCCGGGGGATGCGGATCACGGATATTGCGGAGCTCTACCATGTACCGCCTTCCTATGTGGGGGCGTGGATCTCACGCTCAGTCGCCAAACTGCGCAATGACCCCCGTTTTCTGGAAAGCCTGCTTTAAATTTGTTGAAAACCACATCCTCTCCGCAGTAGAGGATATGTAAAAGGAGGCATTGATAAATGGAACAGAAAATTCTATATACTGCAATCGGCCGTCTGGAGCGGGAGACAAATAGCTGCGGCCGATCCTGCCCGGTCATCCGGCTGGGCGGGCAGCCCTATATGATGGATATGCAGGAGATGGTCGTTTGGACCACCCTGAACTGGCGGATCTCCAAACGAGAGGACATCTCGCTGCAGTGCGATAAGCTGGCGTCTTCCCTGGGAGATTGTGTCTCCCGCTCTTGGGATGCCTGCGTAAACCGGCTGCTCACCCGCGGACTGCTGGTATCTGGCTGCGGTGAAACGGAGTACGATGCACTATATGATTTGCTGAGTTCCCTTGGCATCATTCCAACCAGCGGCTCTGTATTGGTGCGGTGCCTCTCTTTCGCCAAGCTGGTGCTGAGCCACCGCGTCCCTATTGCGCAGGCGCTAAAGCTATTCCGAAAAGACCGGCGCACGGACTACGAGGCCCGCGTTATGCAGCTGGCCCGGCAAGCTCTGCTGTCCACTGCCGAAATCGCCAAGTGCATAGAGCAGGATGTTACCGTTCTTCCCAATGAACAGTTTTTGATGGAAACCGTGTATGGTGATAACGAAACCACATGCCACAATATTGCCAGCATCATGAAAAACAGCCGAAGCAGCCAGGCCGTGACGCTGGCCGTTGCCAACCTGTATTTGCGCCAGCAAATCATTTTTGAGAGGATCAGCACATGAAAAACCAATGGAGCCAAATGCCCTTTGTCCTGCGGCGCAAGATCCTGCTGACATATCTGGCCGGCATTGCCAGTATTGCGGTCAGCCTTGTAATCTTCATTGCAACCGCAGACCGCATCCTTCTGGCGCTGGGCGGGATTATTTTTGTCGCCTCCCTGGTACTGGGTAAAAGCCTGTGGAGCATCGCCGCCCGGGGCCAATACGAAGTGGTGGAAGGAATCTGCACCGGTGTCAGCACGCCCATGCTGCGGCGCTACCGCAAGATCCAGCTGATGGATGAACTGGGCACGGAGCGCACTTTGCTGTTGAGCAAAACCGCCAAATTCCAAATTGGCGCCCGCTACCGTTTTTATTTCCAAAAGGGGAGTAGGCCTGCCATCGGCAACGACTATCTGGATGCCACTCTTTCCACCAACAGTTTCCTGGGATATGAGGCACTGGAGGACACAGTTTCCCTTGATGGAGAGATGGAAAGCAGGAAGTAAATACCCCGGAATAAGAAATAGGGATACGGCACTAAAGTCATAGCTTCAGTGCCGTATCTCTCTATTTTTTTATTCTCAGCCGGTATCCATGTCCCCAAACTGTTTCAATAATATCGGCGCCCAACTTACGGCGGAGCTTATAGATCATACTGGAGATTCCGGTCCAACTGGTGTCAAAAGACTCTGCTGCAACGAATTCGTAAATCTGGCGAGCGGAAAACACCTGACCCGGTCGGCGAGCCAACAAAAGCAGAATATCGAACTCCATTGGGGTCAGCTTAACCGGCATACCAAACAGCCGTACCAAGTGTTGCTGAGGGTAAATTTCTAATGAATTCATCAATAGTGGCGCATCTTCGGAGGCTGACAGTGTAGAAAAACCCGAAATTGCGGAAAGTCCAGAAATAAGTTCTTCTAAAGCTTTCTCTTCATCATCACTGAAAGACAGTATTATAAGTTTTCCCAAAGCAACACCTCACGATGACTTTACTCCATCCGCAGACGCTCCACAACGCTGTGTTTTTCCAGATTGCGGAAGCACAGATACGGGATCAGCACAGCGAAGATCAGCAGGACAGGTGTACAGAGAACCAGAGGCAGCAGCGTAAAGCGGAAGGTGGTAAATCCGCCCTCCACCATGGCCCGAACCACCACTCCTACAGCCAGGCTGCTGAGCAGATACGATGCCGCCAAAGTCAACGCTGCATAGAGCAGTCCCTCGCCCACCAGCATCCGATTGAGCTGTTTCTTTGTCATACCCACACTCTGAATTACCGCAAACTCCCGCTTGCGGGAGACAATAGCTGTCACCATGGAATTGATGAAGTTCAGCACGCCCACCAGGGCAATTACCACACTGATCGCGTTGCCCATCACAGCAGAGGAACGGGTTTGCTCCTCATATTGCTGCGCCATAGACTGACGGGACGCCACTGGCAGGCTGGGATCGGTGGTATCCATATAATCGTCCAAGAATCCCTGCACCGTGTCGATATGTGCATCGTCCACATTCAGGAACAGTTTTCGGAGGGTGTGATCCGGCCATTGCTCCCGAAAGGTCTCAGCGGGGAGGATGAAGCTCAGATTGAACTTGTTGCCTGCCCCCTGCTGCACCGGCAGCCCGGTCACCGGATTCAACGGGTATACCACCGCCATCACTGTATAGGCACGGCCATTTAATTCCACGGCGCTTCCAGCCGAGGGAACCGGCAGCACAGGATATTCCGTTTCCAGTTCTACACTGGGCCCTACGGCAAGGATATAATTCCCACTGGCGAAATCCTCAGCGTCAAAACTGCCCTCTATCACATACTGCTCCTGGGTGATGGCCTCCAAGGGAATACCGTCCAAGCCGTACAGAATGGCAGAGCCCTCCCCAGTTTCCAGCGTATCCCGTAGCGCCTGCGCACCGGCGGTGTCGTAGGTCTCCCAATCGGCCAGCTTATCCTCTGTATAGAAAGCTGCCACATTTTCCAGGGTGCCTGCGTCCATCTGCCAATCGATTTGGGCAGAATAAAGGTGTCCGGCGGTCTCCACTCCCTCCTGGCTCTCCATCTGTACCACCAAGGAATCATTCAGAGTGGTGCCGTGGGGATCGTAATTGTTGATATAGTCCTCGCTGGTGGCATCGGACAGTTCAAAATCGGCCAGAATCAGGTCGGCCAGATATTTGTCCATATCAAAGGCGGCATTCTTGGAATAGAAGCTGCTCAGGAGTACCAGTCCCAGGGTCAGAGAGCAGATTACCGTGATAGTACGCTTTTTGTTGCGCCATAGATTCGCCCAGGACATGGAAAGAATGGACGCAGTACCGAGATGACGCTTGTGTTTCTTTTTGCTGGCGCCGTCGGCATCGCTCATGCGCAACGCCTCAATGGGCGACACCTTTCCCGCCAGCCTGGCAGGCCGCAGGCAGGAGATTAACACCGTCACCCAGGCAAACAGTGCAGAGCCGATAAAAATCACGGGGCTGATGGATACTACCGTTTCCCCCACCGCGGAGCCCATCAGGACAGGAACCAGCTGAGCGCCCAGTAACCAGCCCAGAATCAGGCCCAGAGGAATCCCAAAGATACAGAGTCGATTCGCTTGGCCGTAAATCAGTTTCTTCAGTTGCCTGGTGGTGGTTCCCAGGGTTTTCAGTTTGCCGTAAAACTGCACATCGGCAGTAACGCTGATCTGGAAGATGTTATAGATAATTAAATACCCAGCCAGGAACACCAATGCCATGCCCAGATACATGGGCAGACTCTCCTGTGCGGCCATAGCCCCCATCTCCGGGGTGTAGGCCAGATTTACATTGTATTCCAGACCAGTGAGGCCGGTATCTGCCAGAATGCGGTCCATGGTGGTCTCAATGTTCTGGTCGCTGGTCAGATTGACCTGTACCATATAGAGGCCCAGCACCTGGCCTTCATCGGTGGAGATGATGCCGCCAGTCATTTCATCGGCATAGGCCCGGCTCACCCAGGCCATGGAGGAATAACTGGACGCATTGCCCTCCCAGAATCCACAGAGGGTAAAGTCAGCGGTGGTCACTTCGTCGCTGTTCAGGTCCTTACGCCACTCCAGAGTGACGGCCTGGCCCAGTTCGTGGGGGATGCCCAGCCGGTCCAGCGTCATGGTGTCCAAGGCGATCTCATCCACCGCCTGGGGCATTTGCCCGGTGGTGGGGGCAGCGAAGGAGTGCTCGGCATAGGCATCGTTGGCCCATCGAATTTCCACCGACTGCCCAGCGAGTCCCCGGTTTTCTGCCGGTCCCAGTACAATACTGCGGCCCAACTCCTCCACATCCGGGTGTCCATCAATCAGGTCGGCCTGTTCCTCCGACAGCCCGCGCAAAGATGCCTGTGCATCATAGCCAGTCTGGCGGAAGGTCATCTCCACCAGATTACGGCTCATGCTTTGGGTTAGGGTGAACAGGGTGGCAAACATCATGGTGGTCAGCAGAATCGCCAGAATCGCCACCAAATTCCGGCCCCGGTTGGTATGGAACATTCGCCTTGTCAACACTGGGATGGGACGAAAGATATTTTGCTTTTTCATGCTGCCCACCCCCTCACTGTGCTGCAATCCGCCCGTCCTCGATGCGGATCACATGGTCTGCCATGGCGGCGATCTCTGGGTTGTGGGTAATCATCACAATGGTCTGGTCAAATTCCTGGCTGGTCATTTTCAAAAGGCCAATCACGTCGTCACTGGTTTTGCTGTCCAGGTTGCCGGTAGGCTCATCAGCCAGAATGATGGAAGGCTTGCTGGCCAGGGCACGGGCAATCGCCACCCGCTGCTGTTGTCCGCCGGAAAGGTTGTTGGGCAGACTGTCCAGCTTCTTCTCCAGCCCCAGCAGTTTCACGATCCCCATAATGAACTTCTTGTCCGGCTTACGGCCATCCAGAGAGATGGGGAAAATGATGTTCTCCCACACACTGAACACTGGCACCAGATTATAGTTTTGGAAGATAAAACCAATCTGCTTGCGGCGGAAGATGGTGGCCTGCTCACTATTCAACTTGGCGAGGTCAGTATTTCCCACTTTAACGCTCCCCGCCGTAGGGGTATCCAGACCGCCCAGCATATTCAGCAATGTAGACTTGCCGGAGCCGGATGTGCCGATGATGGCGGTAAACTTGCCCCGCTCGATGTCCAGATCCACCCCATCCAGAGCATGGACCTCTGTTTCTCCTTTGCCATAGTATTTCTTCAGCCCGCGGGCCTGCAAAATCGTCTCCATACGAGGTTCCTCCTTCTTTGCTTGAGAAGTCTCTCCTTCTCTTTGCTCTTAGCATAGCAGAAGAATATCTCATTTCAGGTACAGCAAAGGTACAGTTTTGTAACATACGAGGGAAAGCGCAGAAAGCTCTTGCTTTCAAGATAAAATTATGATAAAATTATGCCATAAAGGAGGCGATTGTATGCTGAATATTCGTCCCATCTCGGATTTGCGAAATCACTTCTCTGAAGTAGAGGAGGATGTTTTGTCCAAGGGCGAGCCGGTTTTCCTCACGAAAAACGGTTATGGCTCCATGGTACTGCTCAGTCTGGAGCAATACGAACAGCTGACCAATGATGTGGAGCTTGCTTTGGACGAGGCGGATCGCGCCGCGGACCTCTCCGATACCCGCTATTCTGCCGACGAGGTTTTTGGTCGGGTAAGGAGGCGTATCCGTGAACGGAAAGCACTATGAACTAAGCATCCTTCCGCTCTTTGAAGAAGATCTGAGTGAAATTGTGGACTATATCACCTATCGGCTGCGGAATCCCGCAGCAGCTGAGCGGCTGGTCGATGATGTGGAAAATGCGATTCTGGAGCGACTCTCCTGTGCGGAATCTTTTGAACCGTACCATTCCTCCCGGGAGCGCCAGCATCCTTACTATCGGATTCAGGTCCGTAATTTCACCGTTTTCTATGTGGTAATCGGAAACACCATGGAAGTCCGCAGGATTTTGTATAGCCGCAGGAACTGGAAAGATCATATCTAAGGAACAGCGCCCCTGTCCATCATACATGAGGACAGGGGCGCTGTTGTGTTGCTTAATTCTTGATTTACTCCACGGTGCCCAGCCGCTCCTGGATGGTGCCTTTGGTGACAAATCCCAGGCAGAGGAGCGGCGTAGCCAGCGCCAGCACTGCTACCACCGGAAGGATCACCCAAAGGGGCAGCACATCAAAGGTGTAGACGGCCACCCAGGAGGTCTCCGCAATGACTCCGGGCATCACCCATAGGGCAAAGGTGAGCGTGGCCGGGATCAACACCGCCGCCATTCCTGCGGCGGAAACGGCGCCCTCCAGCAAAACCAGCCTGCGCAGCTGGCCCAGTGTCATGCCGAGGCTCTGATAGACAGCGAACTCTTTCCGGCGGCTCACCGTCTGGGTCACCAGCAGGTTGATAAAGTTCAGCACGGCGATGCCCAGCAGGACCGCGCCCACCATGCCGATGATCAGCACCATATTGAGACGCGAATTCTCAAAGTTCTCCTGGTAGTCACTTCGCAGGGTGATGCTGATGCCCCGGTTGACGCCCTGCTCATATTGATTCAGAAACGCCTCGAAGGGCGCCTGCTGGCTGTGGTCGATGTCTACCGCCAGCTGCCGGTAGCACTGACCGGGGAACAGTTCATCAAAAACAGACAGGGGCACCAGATAGTAGAAAGTAAAGGAAGCCTCCGGGCTGTTGCTTCCCTCCAGATAGGTGTTGTCGTGCATCAGCGACCCCATCACAGTGAAGGTTTTCTCGCCCAGTTGCAGGGTCTCCCCCGCTTCCAGACAGGAAACGCCATCGTAATTCACCCCTCCGGCGATCACAGAGTCCCCGCTCTCGAATGCCGTCTGGTCAAAGCTGCCGCTGGTGAAGGGACAGTATTCCAGAATATAGCGAAGATATGCTCCATCCAGGCCCACTACAACAGCGGTATAGTCTCCACTCTCGGTAAACCGATCCAGGCCTTCCATCCAATCCGGGTAAGCGGCCTGTGACTCCTTCAGAGTCATGGTCTCATCGTAGGGCTGGTTGTAGTAGTCCACCACCCTCTGGTGCAGGGTATCGTCTGCCGTCAGAGTGACCTCCCGGCTTTTCAAGGCGCTCACCGAAGTGACCTCCGGGCGCGTTTTCAATTCGTCCACCATCTCCTGGGGAATCCCCTGGTTGCGTTCGTTGTACCGTTGGTAACTGGTGGCCGCCGAGGCGTCCGCAATGGAGTAATCCCAGGGGGAGAAAGCGGAGAGGTACAGATCCTCCTGCAAACTCACATACTGCATCCGAATATCGGTCAGCAGCAGCACCGCCAGGAGCATGATCAGCACGGCAAGGGCCCCGCGGCCCTTGCTCTGACCCAAAATCCGCAGGGCCAGCCGGGGCAGCGTCACCATTCCATTGTCCGAACCGATACTGTGACCGATGCGGGGCGCATTCTCCCGCATGGTCTGCGCCGGCGTCATCCGGGACAGACGCCAGGCGGGCAAAAGATAGGCCAGCAGCACAGTGCCAAGGGTACACAGTGCCGCCAACACAAAGGGAATCCAACTGAGGAAATAGAAGGCCGGGTTCTGCTCCATGCCCACCACCACCCGGGGCGTGATGGCAAGGTCCAGCCCAAACCCAATCAGGAAGCCGGGAATCAGGCCCAGCGCCGTCACCGCAATCCCCTTTTCCAACAGATAGCGCCGCAGCTGGCGGGGCGTCAGGCCCAGGGCTTTCAGCCCGGCCAGCCAGGTCCGATCCTGCCGGGCGGTCACCTGCACAATGGCAAAGACCATCAGAAAGCCGCACAGAAGGACCAGAAGCGCCGGGGCGTAGTAGGGCTGGGCCTGTTGGCTGGCAGCCTCCATCCGGGCATCGTTATAGGCCAGGTTGGTGGTAAAGGGCAGTTCTGGTAAGCCCTGATCCGTCAGCAACTGGGCGGCCTGAGCCTCCAGATTCCGGGGCTGATGCAGGGTAACACCCAGAGTTAGATTGGCGGTGGTTTCCCTGTCGTAGTCGGGAACTAGGGTCTTTGCTGTATCCGCTGTGATCCAGGCGCAGGCCTCGGTGAAGTTGGTGGGACTTGCCCACCAGCCGCACAGGGTAAACTCGTCTGTGTGTGTCTGCCCCACAGCGTCCGTCCATTCCAGCGTTACCGGCGCGCCGATCTCCTTCAGCACCCCCAGGGAGCCCATGGTAAACTCGTCCAGTGCGATCTCTCCGGGCTGTTGGGGGAGGCTGCCGGTGGTGGGGATGGACAGGACCGTTTCCGCATAGTCCTGGTCGGTCACCGCCAGCTTCACCAGCCGCTGGCCCATCATGGGATCGGACAGGACGCCCACCGTACTCAGCCGGACGGTGCTTTTCACATTGGGATGCTGGGAAAGCAGATCCGCCTGATGCGCCGTCAGGCCAGTGTAAAGAATGTGGCTGGTGGAGCCGTAGGTGTACTGGTAGTTGAGCAGGTATGCGCCCTCTACTGCTCCTCCTAGCAGAAAGACAAAGGTATAGAGCCCCGCCACCAGAGCCACCGCCAGGGCAAGCACCGCATTTTTGACCCGGTGAAAGCAGAAATCCCGTCGGGCCAGGGTCCAGCAGACCTTCAGATTGTTATTTGCTAACATGGTCCGGCCTCCTTTAGTCGTGGAGGCGGCCATCCTCGATGCGGATGACCCGGTCAGCCATTTGCGCCAGCTCCAGATTGTGGGTAATCATCACCAGGGTTTGGTGATAGGTCTCCACTGACAGCTTCAGCAGGCCTAGCACATTCTGGCCGGTTTTGCTGTCCAGGTTACCGGTAGGCTCATCGGCCAGCAGGATGGAGGGCTTGGCAATCAGGGCGCGGGCAATGGCCACCCGTTGCTGCCCACCGCCAGAGAGTTCCCCCGGATAGGCGTTCAGCCGGTCGTGCAGGTGCAGCAGCTCCATAATCTCGTCAAAAAACACGCCGTCCGGGGTGGAGCCTGCAAGACTCAGGGGAAACAGGATGTTCTCCTTCACGGTCAGGGTTGGGACCAGGTTGAAGTTCTGGTAAATAAAGCCTACCTTGCTGCGGCGGAACACGGCCAGTTCCTTTTCCTTCAGGCCCCGCAGATTCACGCCGTCCACGACGATCTCTCCCTCATCGGGGATATCCATGCCGCCGATCATATTCAGCAACGTGGTCTTACCAGAGCCAGACGCCCCGATGATGGCGGTGAATTTCCCTTTTTCAATGGCAAGGTCGATGCCGTCCAGGGCTTTCACTAGGCTGTCGCCCTTGCCGAAGTATTTCTTTAGATTATGTACGGTAACAATGTCCATGGGTGGATTCCTCACTTTGCTCAACTCAATAAATAGACTGAAAAGGTGGTGCCTGTTCCAACCTTTGATTTCACACTGATATACCCCTTCTGCCGGATGATGATGCCGTTGGCAAGGTACAGTCCCAAGCCAACGCCCTCCTGTGCCGCCACCTCTTGAGCACGGTAGAACCGCTGGAACACATCGTTATAGTGCTCCTCTGGGATGCCGATTCCAGTGTCAGTAATGTCTACCCGGGTGTAAAACTGCCAGGGGCGCACGGTGACCATTACTTTGCCGCCTGCCGGAGTATATTTCACGGCGTTGTCCAGAATGTTGCCGACAGCCTCCGCCGTCCATTTCGGATCATGCTGCACCGTGATGGCTGGATCGCATTCTGCCGACAGGTCGATCCCCTTGGCCTCCGCCTTTGCCCATACAGTGCTCATAGCTCGGGCAATGGTGTCGGAGAGATGGGCTTCCTCCATGTGTAGGGTAAATGTTCCGGTCTCCAGCCGGGACATTTTAATGAGCGACTGCATCAGAAAGTCCAGCTTGTCAATCTGACCGTCCATCGTCGCCAGAAACTCCGCCCTCTTCTCCGACGGCAGATCGTGGCCCCGCAGGATGCCGGTGAACATCTTGATGTTGGCAATGGGCGTCTTGACCTGGTGGGATATGTCGCTCACCAGACTTTGAACAGTCTCTTTGTCCCGCTGGCTCTGACGCTTGCCCTCACTCATAATGTCAAAATACTGCATCAGCTTGCCTTGCACCTTTGCGGTCAGGCTGTCCTCGTAGGGCTGATAGCCCTCCACCGCCCGGCCGGACATGAGCGCATCCAGTGTCTCGCACAGGTCGTCGGCAAACAACGATACCTGCCGTCGTTGATACCAAGCCCATAGGCCAACCACCAGGAAGATGGCTACACACAGGGCCAAAATTCCGTAGCGCACCGATGCCCGGGGAACCGTCTGCCACAATACCCACACCAGGGCGGCAAACAATGCAGCCGAGAGTAATACCATTCCCACACGCAGGACGCTCATCCAACGCTGCTTCATGACTTGCCTCCTATTACAATAAATTTGGACAGGAAAGCCGGGCAGCCAGTCCGGCTTTCTTTCCATCTCGTGCCTAAGCTACAATAAGAGGAGCAACTGGCTGACCCTTGCCTCCTTGGGCTTTTATGTCCGTTGGAAAGACTGTTAGCCATCCTCTTGTTGCAGCGTTCGATTTGAGCAGGTTGAGCCACCGGATACCGGAGAGTTCGTGTCACCCAATAGATTGAATCGGCAGCGAGAAAAGATGGATTTCCGGTTGCAGATTCTTTGTATTGGAGGAATGTGAATGAACTGCGTTGGCATCGATGTTTCCAAGGGTAAGAGCATGATTGCAGTCATGCGGCCCTTCGGAGAGGTAGTGGTTTCACCCTTTGAAGTGCGCCACACCGCCAGCGAACTGAGCGAGCTGGCAAGGCTGCTCAAAAACCTGGACGGTGAGACCCGTGTGGTGATGGAATCCACGGGCAATTACCATGCGCCGGTGGCCTGGCTGCTCCACGGCGCGGGGTTTTATGTCTCCGTAGTCAATGCAATGCTGGTGCACGACTACGGGAACAACAGTTTAAGACGGGGCAAGACCGACAAGAAGGATGCCGTGAAGCTGGCCAACTACGGTCTTGACCACTGGCTCACACTTCCGAGATATGTCCCGGAAGAAGATGCCCGGCTCATGCTGAAGACCTGCTACCGTCAGTACCAACAGTATTCCAAAGTACAGACCATGCTGAAAAACAACTTGATCTCCCTGCTGGACACCGCTTTTCCTGATGCAAACCGCCTGTTTACCAGTCCGCCCCGCGCCGATGGCAGCGAAAAGTGGGTGGACTTTGTAGCTGCTTTCTGGCATTGCGAATGTGTCTGTGGCCTGTCTAAGAAAGCCTTTACCACCAAGTACCAGAAGTGGTGCAGAAAGCACGGCTACAATTTCAGTGAAGATAAGGCGCTGGACATTTATGTCTCCGCCTGTGGACGCTTCGGTGTCATGCCGAAAACAAAGACGGCAAAACTTTTGGTAGAACAGGCCATTTCCCAACTCCAGGCAACTTCCGCCGCATTAGCTGCTCTCAAACAGGAGATGCAGTCTCTGGCAGCTTCTCTGCCAGAATATCCTGTAGTGATGGGGATGTTTGGTGTTGGCCCCACACTCGGCCCCCAACTCATAGCTGAAATTGGAGATGTGCGCCGTTTTCATTCCAAGAAAGCGCTGGTGGCCTTTGCGGGTATTGACGCCCCTCCATACCAATCCGGCCAAATAGATGTCCGCAGCCGCAGCATTTCCAAGCGGGGATCTGCCTCCCTGCGCAGGACACTTTTTCTGGTGATGGGCGTCCTCCTGCAATGCGCTCCAATGGATGAGCCGGTCTACCAGT
>OERB01000061.1_pt1 | contig 15848 bp, 10 predicted proteins | sample 1539881 | NCBI WGS metagenome assembly OERB01 (sample SAMEA3891887, study PRJEB23780) | metagenome | biome: terrestrial biome; feature: animal house; material: Caecal content | place: Italy | collected 2015-05-05
CGGACTGGAGCGGCCTGCTGATCGGCACCAATCTCGGCGGCCTCGGGACGCTGATCGCCTCCATGGCAAGCCTGATCTCCTACAAGCAGCTGGCCCGGGAATTTTATGCCGACGACCACCGCCTGTGGCCCCGGCCGGGCCAGCCCGACCCGCCCATGCCCCAGGTGCAGGCCCAGGCGGCCTGGCAGAAGATCGGCCGGCGGATGGAGACCGAACTGGAGCTGCACGCCAGGGAGGCCGGCGACGAGGGCGGGAACCTGGCCGAGGCGGTGAAAGCTGCCAACCGCAGCCGCAGCAGCTACCGGGATTTCCTGCGCCGGTTCTGCGTTTTGCGGGAGGAGCCCCGCCTGGACCCCGACACCTTTGACCTGAACTTTTACACCTACGGGCTGTCGGTCTACGGCAATATGCCCCTGATCGAGCCGGTGGAGACCCGGGAGAGCAAGAAGATCGAGGAGATCGCCCTGGTCATCGACACCAGTTATTCCACTTCGGGGGCGCTGGTGCGCAGCTTTTTGTCCGAGACCTACGCGCTGCTCAAGCAGCGGGAGAGCTTTTTCCGCCGGATGAACCTGCACATCATCCAGGCCGACAACCAGGTCCAGCGGGACCACCTGGTGACCACCGAGGACCAGCTGATCGACCTGATGGACCACTTTGAGCTGGCGGGGGGCGGCGGCACCGATTTCCGCCCCGCCTTCGAGTACGTCACCCGGCTGTGTGAGGAAAAGAAGTTCCAGAACCTGCGGGGGCTGCTCTACTTCACCGACGGGATGGGGACCTACCCCGCCCGGCGGCCGCCCTACGACACGGCGTTCCTGTTCCTGGGGGACCGATTCGACGGCGCAGGGGTGCCCCCCTGGGCCATGAAGGTGGTGCTGGACGAGGACGAGTTTGTCCCGCCGGCCCCGGCGGCCGCCCGGGACGCCCAGGACGAGGACGTGGACCTGTACCGGGAGCTGAACAACTCGTAACGATTGGGCCCGGTCCGGCCGCAGGGCCGGCGGGATGACCCGCAAGGAGTTTTTGCTTATGAACATCAAACGCGCAAAAGAAGAGATCGAGCGGACGGTCAGGGCCTACCTGGCCAAGGACGCTCTGGGCGAATACGCCATCCCGGCGGTGCGCCAGCGGCCCATCCTGCTGATGGGCCCGCCGGGCATCGGCAAGACCCAGATCCTGGAGCAGGCCGCCCGGGAATGCGGGGTGGCGCTGGTGGCCTACACCATCACCCACCATACCCGCCAGAGCGCCGTGGGCCTGCCCTTTATCCGGCAGAAGCACTACGGCGGCCGGGACGTCTCGGTCACCGAGTACACCATGAGCGAGATCATCGCTTCGATCTACGAAAAAATGGAGGCCACCGGCCTGCAGGAGGGCATCCTGTTCATCGACGAGATCAACTGCGTCTCCGAGACGCTGGCCCCCACCATGCTGCAGTTCCTGCAGTGCAAGACCTTCGGCAACCAGGCGGTGCCGGCGGGCTGGGTGATCGTGGCGGCGGGCAACCCACCCGAGTACAACAAGTCGGTCCGGGATTTTGACATCGTCACCCTGGACCGGGTCCGCCGGATGGACATCCAGCCCGACCTGCCCGCCTGGCGGGAGTATGCCCGTCAGGTGGGCATCCACGGGGCCATCCTGAGCTATCTGGAGCTCCATCCCCAGAACTTCTACCAGATCAACGCCGACGTGGAGGGGACCCAGTTTGTCACCGCCCGCGGCTGGGAGGACCTGTCCAACCTGCTGGACGCCTACGAGGCGCTGGGGATGCAGGCCGACGAGGAGGTCATCCGCCAGTATTTGCAGCACAAAACGATCGCGGAGGACTTTGCCGCCTATCTGGACCTCTATTACAAGTACCGGGACGACTACGGCGTGGAAGAGATCCTGGCCGGCAAACCCCGCCCCGCGGCCTTTGCACGGCTGCTGAACGCGCCGTTTGACGAGCGGCTGTCCCTGGTCAGCCTGCTGCTGGCGGGGCTCAAGAGCCGCTTTGCGGACTCCTGCCGCCGCAACGCGGTGGCCGACGACTGCTACGCCCTGCTGCGCCAGCTGAAGCAGGACCTGGCCGCTTTGCCCGACGCCGAGCCCGGCGACCCCGAGACCATGCTGCAGCAGCAGATCGCCGACTACGAGGCCGAGACGGACCGCCTGCGGACGGCGGGCGCCCTGGACAAGGAGGGGCTGGCCCACCGGCTGGGGGTGGCAGGGGCCCTTCGGGACTGGGCGGGCCGGCTGCGCCGCGCCCACGCCGCCGCCACCCAGGAAGCCCTGGAGCTGCTGCGGAGCTACTTCGAGGACCTGGCCGACCAGCGGGAAAAAGTCCAGGACGAGGCCGCCGCCGCGCTGGAGGCCGCCTTCGACTTTATGGAGGATGCCTTTGGCGAAAGCCAGGAGATGGTGGTCTTTGTCACCGAGCTGACCGTGTCGCCGGCGGCCCACACCTTCATCGCCGAGAACGGCTGCCAGCGGTATTTCCGCTACAACAAGGAGCTGCTGCTGGACAACCGCAAGGCCGCGCTGGACCGGGAGCTGGCTGCCGAAGAGCAGCGCCACGGCGCCGGCCCCAAGGGCTGAGCCTGTAATAATACCCAAAGAAACAAAAAGGCCCTTGCCGGTTTCCATACCGGCACGGGCCTTTTGCTGTATGTTGGGGGATCAATCCAGGTTGTGCTTGCGGCAGAAGAGTTTCGATGCAAAATACATCCCCACCCAGAGGGCGACGGCGGGCACCAGGTAGAGGGGGTTTTCCAGGGCGTTGGTCAGGGACTGGCCAAAGATGGCCATCATGGCCACCATCACCGCCTTGCCGGAAAGCAGGGTCAGGATATAGCGCCGGCCGTCAAAGTCGGAGATGCCGAAGGTCAGGTGCAGGAAAGAAGTGGGGGTAAAAGGCAGCATGGCCAGGGTGAACAGGGCCGAGGTGTCGCAGTTGCTGACCCACTTCTGGGCCCGGCGGAACCACTCGTATTTGCTGGCGTGCCGCCAGAAAAAACGCTTGACCACCCGCCGCCAGAAGGTGAACATCAGCGACCCGCCGAGGGCCACCCCGCACCAGCTGTACAGAAAGCCCATCACCGGGCCGTGGGCCGCCACGTTCAGGGCCACGATGGCGATCAGGGGCAGAGGGGGTACAAAGGATTCCACCATCGCCAGCAGGATGGGCATCAGCGGGCCCAACCCTTCAAAGCTGTCCAGCAGGTGCTGCCAGAACTCCAGCGAAGTGATCTGACTGCTCCAATACAGCAGTGCTTCTTCCATGTACCGTCCTCCCATTTCATTGTACGTTTTGCGGCGCGCCTTTCTGCCCGGGCGGGCTGCAGGGCCCCGCTGTTCTTAGTATACCCTGCGATTATGACAAACCAGTGAACGAACCGGCCTTTTTTTCCATACTATGACAAAAAATGCGGCGCTTACTTGACGGCGGCGGCTTTGACGGCCTTGCCTTCGGCCCGGGCTTCGGCGGCCTTGACCCGCTCCAGCTGCTGGCGGCGCTGTTTGTTCCACCGGGCCAGCAGGTCTGCGGTGGGCATTTGCAGGCAGCGGGCGTAGGTCCAGTGGAGGCCGTCCCGCCGGGCCAGCTTGTACCGCAGGAACACCCCCTGCCCGGCTTCGCCGCCGGCCCCGGCACAGTGGGGGCACTGGGCCAGGGTGTACCAGCTGTTGCTGCCTTTTTTCAGCCAGACCTCGTCGGGGGCGAGGGCCGCGCCGCAGACCGGACAGGCGGCGCGGAAGACCCGGGGGTCGTTGCGCCAGGCGAACTGCTCCACATAGCCCTCCCAGATGCGGAAATCCCGGTAGTCGCCGGGGGCGGGGCAGAGGCTCTGGCGCAGGGTCTCCTCCTCGGAGGGGTACTCGGCCAGGCCCCGGGGCAGGTCGATGCACCGGCAGATGTCCGCGGTGTAAAGGGCGTCGGCCAGAGCGTCGTGGAAGGGGCGGTCGGTGGGCAGGCCCAGCCGGGTGACCACGCTTTCCAGGGTGAGGCCGTCCCCCTCCTTGCGGGGGTACTGGCTGAGAAAGATCTGCTGCAGGTTGTACCAGACGGTGGGCTGGCTCTCGTCCAGGTTGCACAGGAACAGGTTCTGCTTGAGGACCGGCACGTCGTCCAGGCCCCACTCGGCAAACTCGGCGTCGGGGCCGCACCATTTCATGAACCGGCGCAGCCCCTGCAGGATGGGCTCGCCCCTGTCCAGGTCGGCCTGGGTCAGGCCGGTGACCTTGGCGATGTGATGCTGTAGCTTGCGGAAGATACGGGGCCGCAGATGGATCGAAAATGTATCCAGGACGGCGCCGTGCTCGTCGATCTTGGCGGCGCCGATCTCGATGATCTCGCCCCGCAGGGTCTGCTCCACCCCGTGGTAGTTGAAAGTATGGGGATGGTAGCCGATGTTCCATTCCAAATCAAAAATGACCAAATTGCGCTGCGGCATGATAGTGCTGCTCTCCCTCCGTTCTGTTTCAGTCCGTTAAAATAAAGCATTCGACTGCCTCGGCGACGCCGTCGTGGTTGTTGTCGGCGGTGGTGACGTAGTTGGCGGCGGCCTTGACGGGCCCTTCGGCGTTGGCCATGGCCACCCCCACCCCGGCGTAGCGGATCATGGAGCGGTCGTTCATGCCGTCGCCGCAGGCCATCAGCTGGGCGGGGGACAGGCCCATCCGGTCCAGCAGGGCGGCCAGGCTGCGGTCTTTGGCCACGCCCAGGGGCACCGCCTCGATGAAGAAGGGGCTGGAAGGGTAGAGGTCGATCTGCCCGGCAAAGCGCTGCTGCCCGGCCTGCAGCACCGGGCGCAGGCGGATGGGGTCCAGGGTCAGGAGCATCTTGTTGACCGGGTAGTTGACGTAGGCGGCCAGGTCCTCCACATGGATCATGGGCAGCTTGTTGGTGAAGCCCTCCCGCTGGGCCCAGGGGTCCTCGGGGCGCTCGGTGACGATGCCCTCGTCGTTGTAGGTGACGATGGCCACGTTCTGGCTGGCGGCAAACCGGCACAGGGCCGGCACCATGGGGGCGGGCAGCACCTGCTGCCACAGGACCCGGCCGCCGGGGGCGCAGTCCACAATGGCCCCGCCGTTGTAGGCCAGGATGGCCCCGGCCCGGCCGGGCTGGCCCAGGCCCAGCTCCCGGGCCACGGGCAGGACCCCCGCCGTGGGACGGCCGGAAGCCAGCACGATGGTGACCCCCCGGGCCAGGGCGGCATCCAGGGCGGCCCGGGTGCGGGGGGTGATCTCCTTTTGGTCGTTGGTGAGGGTGCCGTCCAGATCCAGGGCCAGCACCTTGATATTCTGATTCGCCATAGAAAGCGCTTCTCCTTCTCTCTCGTTGTTCCCTTTGGCAGTTTCAGCTTTTATTGTACAATAAAACCGCGCGGGTGAAAAGAGAGAAACACGTTTTTTCCAGAAAATCGCAAAAAATGCTGCCCCACGGGACGCAAAAAGGCCCCGTCCGGCCGGGATACAGGGCCGGATGGGGCCATGGAGGGATCTGTTTCCCGGCGGGAAAGACGCGAGCCGGCGGGCGGAAAGCGCCTTACTCGGCCAGGTTGCCGGTGTACAGCTGGTAATACTTGCCCTTTTTGGCGATCAGTTCGTCGTGGCTGCCGCGCTCGATGATGCGGCCCTGTTCCAGGACGATGATGCAGTCGGCGTTGCGGACGGTGGACAGCCTGTGGGCGATGACGAAGGTGGTGCGGCCGTACATCAGGCCGTCCATGCCGGACTGGACCAGCGCCTCGGTGCGGGTGTCGATGGAGCTGGTGGCCTCGTCCAGGATCAGCACCGGCGGGTCGGCCACCGCCGCCCGGGCAATGGCCAGCAGCTGGCGCTGGCCCTGGGACAGGTTGGCGCCGTCGCCGGTCAGCATGGTGTTGTAGCCGTCGGGCAGCCGGCGGATGAAGTCGTCCGCGCCGGCCAGCCGGGCCGCGGCGATGCACTCCTCGTCGTGGGCGTCCAGGTTGCCGTAGCGGATGTTCTCCATCACGGTGCCGGTGAACAGGTTGGTGTCCTGCAGCACGATGCCCAGCGAGTGGCGCAGGTCGGCCTTTTTGATCTTGCGGATGTTGATGCCGTCGTAGCGGATCTTGCCGTCCTGGATGTCGTAGAAGCGGTTGATGAGGTTGGTGATGGTGGTCTTGCCCGCGCCGGTGGAGCCTACGAAGGCCACCTTCTGGCCGGGCTTGGCGTACAGCGAAATATCGTGCAGCACCGTCTTTTCGGGGGTGTAGCCGAAGTCCACGTCGTAGAAGCGGACGTCGCCCCGCAGGCGGGTGTAGGTGATGGTGCCGTCGTGGTGGGGGTGCTTCCAGGCCCAGACGTTGGTCCGCTCGGGGTATTCCTCGAGGGTGCCGTCGGCGTTCTCCCGGGCGTTGACCAGGGTGACGTAGCCGTCGTCGGTCTCGGGCTCTTCGTCCAGCAGGGCGAAGATGCGGTGGGCGCCCGCCAGGCCCATGACCACCATGTTGACCTGGTTGGACACCTGGCCGATGGCGCCGGCAAACTGCTTGGTCATGTTCAGGAAGGGCACCACGATGCTGATGTTCAGGGCCATGCCCGACAGGCTCAGGTTGGGCGCGCCGTTCAGCAGCAGAGCGCCGCCCACCAGGGCCACCACCACGTAGGTCACGTTGCCCATGTTGCCCAGCAGGGGCATCAGGATGTTGGCGTAGCGGTTGGCTTTTTCGCTGTTTTCAAACAGCTCGTCGTTGACCTTGTCAAAGTCGGCCTTGGCGCCCTCCTCGTGGCAGAACACCTTGATGACCTTCTGGCCGCTCATCATCTCTTCCATAAAGCCTTCGGTCTTGGCGATGGTGATCTGCTGCTGGAGGAAGTATTTGGACGAGTGGCCGCTGACGTAGCGGGCGGTGAAGAACATCACCACCACGCCGCACAGCACCACCAGGGCCAGCCAGATGCTGTAGTAGATCATGATGCAGAACACGCTCAGCAGGGTGATGGCCGAGATCATCAGCTGGGGCAGGCTCTGGCTGATGAGCTGGCGCAGGGTGTCGATATCGTTGGTGTAAAAGCTCATGATATCGCCGTGGCTGTGGGTGTCGAAGTAGCGGATGGGCAGGTCCTGCATGTGGTCGAACATCTTCTCGCGCAGCTTGGCCAGGGTGCCCTGGGTGATGATGGCCATCAGCTGGTTGAAGGCCGCGCCGGCCGCCAGGCTGATGACGTACAGGGTGATCAGGATGGTCACCAGCCGGAAGATGGTGCCGGATGCGGCGGCCCAGTCGCCGGTCTTATAGGTGGACTCCACCACGGCGATGGCGTTCTGCATGAAAACAGAGGGCATCGAGCTGACGATGGCGTTGACCAGGATGCAGCCGATGGTCACCGGCAGCAGGACCGGGTAAAAGGAAAATACGGTGCGGATCAGACGGGGCATGACCCCCTTGGGGGCCCGCTTGCCCCGCTCGGTGGTTGCATTATTCGGCATCCTTGTCACCTCCTGCCTGAGGATTATTGGACTTGCGGTTCTGGGTGAGGTACAGCTCGCGGTAGACGTCGTTGGACTGCATCAGCTGGTCGTGGGTGCCGATGGCGGCGATGCGGCCGCCCTCCATCATGACGATGCGGTCGGCGTCCTGGACGCTGGCCACCCGCTGGGCGATGATGATCTTGGTGGTCTCGGGGATAAACTCCCGGAAACCCTGGCGGATCAGGGCGTCGGTGCGGGTGTCCACCGCGCTGGTGGAGTCGTCCAGGATCAGGATCCTGGGCTTCTTCAGCAGGGCGCGGGCGATGCACAGGCGCTGTTTCTGGCCGCCCGAAACGTTGGAGCCGCCCTGCTCGATCCAGGTGTCGTATTTCTGGGGGAACTGCTGGATGAACTCGTCGGCCTGGGCCAGGCGGCAGGCCTCCTCCATCTCGGCGTCGGTGGCGTTGGGGTTGCCCCAGCGCAGGTTGTCCTTGATGGTGCCCGAGAACAGCACGTTCTTCTGCAGCACCACGGCCACCTGGTTGCGCAGGGTCTCCAGGTCGTACTTGCGCACGTCCACGCCGCCCACCTTCACGCTGCCTTCGGTGACGTCGTACAGGCGGGGGATCAGCTGGATCAGGCTGGACTTGGACGAGCCGGTGCCGCCCAGGATGCCGATGACCTCGCCCGACTTGATGTGCAGGTCGATGTCGGACAGGGCGTTGCGCTCCGCCTTTTTGGAGTATTTGAAGCTGACGTGGTCGAAATCCACGCTGCCGTCCCGGACCTCGGTCAGGGCGCCGGCGGGGCTGGTGAGGGTGCTCTCCTCGCTCAGCACTTCCACGATACGCTCGGCCGACTCCTGCGACATGGTGATCATGGTAAAGACCATGGACAGCATCATCAGGCTCATCAGGATCTGGAAGCTGTAGGTCAGCATGGAGGACATCTGGCCCACGTTCAGGTCCAGGCCCATGGTGGTGATGACGGTGTAGGAGCCATAGGACATGACAAAGACCATGCCCGCATAGACGCAGAACTGCATCATGGGGCCGTTCAGGGCCATGATCCGCTCCGCCTTGGTGAAGTCGCGCTGGACGTTCTCGGCCGCGGCGGCAAACTTCTTTTTCTCGTAGTCCTCACGGACGTAGCTCTTGACCACGCGCATGGCCTGGACGTTCTCCTGCACCGAGTCGTTCAGGGCGTCGTATTTGCGGAACACCCGGCGGAACAGCGGGGTGGCCGCGCGGATGACCAGCAGCAGCCCGATCAGCAGCAGAGGAATGGTGAACAGGAAGATCATGGCCAGCCGCCCGCCCATGATAAAGCCCATGGCAAAGGAAAAGACCAGCATCAGGGGGCAGCGCACCGCCACCCGGATGATCATCATGTAGGCCAGCTGGACGTTGCTGATGTCGGTGGTCAGGCGGGTGACCAGGCTGGACACCGAGAACTTGTCGATGTTCTCAAAGGAATAGTCCTGGATCTTGTAGAACATATCCTTGCGCAGGTTGCGGGCAAAGCCGGCGGAAGCGTTGGCGCAGGTGGCGCCGGCCGCGCCGCCGAAGATCAGGGAAATGACGGCCATCACCAGCAGCACCGCGCCGTAGCGGACGATGACGTCCATCGAGCAGCCCGCCTGCATCTGGTTGACCAGGTTGGCGATCACAAAGGGGATCGCGCACTCCAGGACGACCTCCACTGTCACCAGCAGGGGCGTCAGGATCGAGGTCTTCTTGTACTCGCGGATGCTGCGGGACAAGGTCTTAACGATCGAATTCATGCCTCGTGTACTCCTCCTTACATACTTGCATTTGTTCTTGCGCGAACATTTCGGCTGCGAACTAATCAGGGCCGGGGCTCTGGGCGCCGGCCGCGTCCAGGTTCCGGATCATAGCGGCCAGCGTCTCTTTGAACAGCTGGACCTGCCCCTCCGACAGCCCCCGGGTCAGCAGCATCTCGGTCTGGCGCAGGCAGGCCCGCACCTCGGCGTCCAGCTCGGCGGCCCGCGGGGTGGGCACCAGGTTTTTCAGCCGGGCGTCGCTGGGCACGCTCTCCCGCCGCAGCAGGTCTTTCTCTTCCAGCTGCTGCAGGATGCCGGTGGCCGTCGAGCGGCTGAGGCTGAACACCTGCTCCACATCCCGCTGGAACACCGGCCCCTCGAGGCAGTGGTCCATGATGTAGAACATCACCCTGCTTTGGATGGCTGTGATGCCCAGCCCCTGCAATGTGACGTTCAGCCGCCGTTTGAGCATACGGGACAGCAGGTTGATCTGTGCGCCGCAGTCCTTTTCCAATGTATCCCACCCCCTTGCGTCCAGGGAACCCCCCTGTTTATAGTTCGGGTACGAACAATAGATTACAGGTTTTTCATGGTATTGTCAAGGATGCGCCTTCCATTTTTCACATTTTTTTCACTTGCAGTCTTGCACAAAAATTATTGTTAAACTTTGTACAAAGTGTGGGGCGGCGCTGCGCCTCCCCGGCGCGGTTTCACTCTCGACAAACCGGCCGCCGGACGGTATAATAAAGAACGGACAGCGTTTTAGAGCAAAGGAGAGATTTTGTATGCCGCGTCGCATCCAGCCCCAGATCCGTCCGGCTTTTGTGGAGCAGGCAGTCCGCAGCAACTGGGCGCTGACAAAGGTCATCTCGGTGTTTGCAGTCGGGGTAGAACTGTTCAATATCATACGGGTCATCTTTTATTCGCCGTCCGGGCTCACGACCCCCAACAACTGGACCTATTTTGCTTTTTATGCCAGCCTGTTTTTGGCGGCGGCCGTCTTTTTGTGCGCCGACGCCCTGGGCAGCCGGCGTTTGGCCCTCAAGGTCCGCTACAGCATCTTAAAGTGCGCCGGCAGCTTCTTTGTGCTGTGGCAGGCCCTGTTTACGGTGTTCGACCTCAGCAGATCCCTTTCGGTGGGCAAGATCAGCGGCGTGGCGACCATGGTGGCCTTTGCCGCCCTCTTTCTGATGGAGCCCCTCTATGCGGTGGTGAACATCACGGCGGGGTACCTGATCATGCTGGCCTACCTGGCCACCCTGAACGACCCGAGCGCGGTGCTCAACTACGCCATTGTGGGCATGATGACCCTGGTGATCTACTTTGCCCGCTACCACGGCATCTGCACCGAGCTGACCCAGGCCGACCGGATTGAGGACATCAACCGCGCCCTGGAGGAGACGGAGGAGCAGTTCCGCCTGAGCAGCGAGCAGTACGACCTGCTGCTCCGGCAGGGCAACCTGATCGCCTTCCGGTGGGACATCAAAGAGGATGTGATCCGCTTCAGCCCCGCGTGGAAAGACGTGTTCGACCTGCCCCAGCAGATCGACCACATCCGGGACAAGGTCGAGACCGGCCGGCGGCTGAATGACCAGCAGAAAAAGACCCTGCTGCACTGCCTGACCGAGGCTTACGCCACCGCCGCTTACCAGAAGCAGGAGGTGCTGCTGCCGGTCAAAGGGGGCAAAGAGCGCTGGTTCGAGGTGCACATAGCCTTCCAGCACGGCAGGGACGGCCAGCCGGTGGTGGGCGTGGGCCTGCTGTTTAACATCATGGACCAGAAAGACCGCATCCTGGAGCTGGAAAAGGAACTGTCCATGGATGCCTTTACCAGGACCCTGAACAAGACCGCCCTGGAAAGCTACGGCACCCGCCGCCTGGCTCAGCTGGAGCCCCGGCAGCAGATGGTGCTGCTGATTTTGGACATGGACGATTTCAAGACCATCAACGACACCTACGGCCACCAGGCGGGGGATCACGTGCTGGTCCAGCTGGCCAGCCTGATGAACGCCCTGGCGCCCGCCCGCTGCCGGGTGGGACGTCTGGGCGGCGACGAATTCGCCGCCATTTTCGACCCGCCCTGCACCCGCTACACCGCCGAAAATTACGCCGCCCGGCTGATCGAAGCCGTGCGCAGGATCGAGTGGGAGGGCAAGCCCCTGCCCGCCGCCTGCAGCATCGGCATTGCGGCCTGCCCCGGCGGCGGCGCCTACGACGCCCTGTATGTCGCTGCCGACAAGGCCCTGTACGAGGCCAAGCGGCAGGGCAAGGGCCGGTATTGTTTTGCCGGCAGCCAGCCGTGACCTTTTTGCCCCAAAATCATAAGAAGCCCCCTGCCCATCTTCACGGATGGGCAGGGGGCTTGTCTGTTGTTGAAAAGGGGGGTCTTTCCGGTCAGAACTTTTTCCAGGTCTCGGGCACGAATAATAGCAGGAGCGGGAACAGCTCCAGCCGGCCGGCCAGCATATCGAAGGTCAGCACCAGCTTGGAAAAGCCGGAGTACAGCCCAAAGTTGGTCATGGGGCCCACCCCTTCCAGGCCGGGGCCGATGTTGTTGAAGGTGGCCGCCACCGCCGTGAAGTTGGTCACCAGGCTTTCGCCGTCCAGGCTGACCAGCAGCACCGACACCGCAAAAAGGATCACGTAGGCCGCCACAAAGACGTTGGTGGAGCGGATGGTCTCCTGGTCCACCGGCTTGCCGTCCACCCGGACGGGGGTGACCACGCTGGGGTGGAGGGTCTGGGCGATCTCCTTGCGGATGCTCTTGGCCAGGATGACCAGGCGGCTGATCTTCATGCCGCCGCCGGTGCTGCCGGCACAGGCGCCGATGAACATCAGCAGCACCAGGATGCTCTTGGCAAAGGAGGGCCACTGGTCAAAATCGCAGGTGGAAAAACCGGTGGTGGTGATGATGGACCCCACCTGGAAGGCCGCCTGCTGGATGGCCGTCAGCAGATCGGGGAACAGGCCCCGGATGTTCCAGCTGATGAGGGCGATGGCCGCCAGGATGACCCCGAAATACCAGCGCACCTCCTCGATCAGCACCTTGCGGAACTTGCCCCGGATGAGGTAGAAGTAGGCGCTGAAGTTGACGCCGAACAGGATCATCGAGATGGTGGTGACCACCTGGATGTAGGGGGAGTAGCTGGCCATGCTGTCGTTTTTGATGCCAAAGCCGCCGGTGCCCGCCGAGCCGAAGGTGATCAGCAGGCTGTCCATCAGGGGGCAGCCCCCCGCCAGCATAAAGACGATCTGGATGACGGTCATGCCCAGGTAGATGGTGTAGAGGATGGCGGCGGTCTGGCGGACGGAGGGCACCATTTTTTCCACCTGGGGGCCGGGGCTTTCGGCTTTCATCAGGTTGACATGGCTGCCGCCGGTCAGGGGCAGCACCGCCAGCAGAAAGACCAGGATGCCCATGCCCCCGATCCAGTGGGTGAAGCTGCGCCAGAACAGGATGCCCATGGGCAGGCTTTCGACATCGGCCAGCACCGACGCGCCGGTGGTGGTGAAGCCGGACACCGTCTCGAACAGCGCCTCGATGGGGTCGGGGATGGCGCCCGACAGCACGAAGGGCACCGCCCCCATCACACTGATGAGCACCCAGGTCAGGGCGGCGGTGACGCAGCCCTCCCGCATGTAAAAGATCTTGCGGCGGGGCTTGATGCGGGTCAGCGCGCCGCCGGTCAGGCCGCACAGCACGATGGTGAACAGGAACACCTGCAGCACGTCCCACTCCCCGTAGAGCGCGCTGACCAGGGCGGGCAGGCCCATCAGGGCGCCCTCGCACAGCAGGATGTAGCCCAGCAGCCGGAATACGATGGCGTAATTCATCTGCGCGCGCCTCCCTGCCCGGCCACGATGTCCCGCAGGTCATGCAGGCCGTGCTGGAGGGTGACGACGATGACGGTATCCCCCAGCTGGATGGTGTCGCCGCCGCGGGGGATGATGATCTGGTCCCCGCGGGTGATGCAGCACAGCAGCAGGTTGGGCTTCAGGTGCAGCTCGCTCAGGGGCACGCCGGTGGCGGGGCTGACCTCGTGGACGGTGAACTCCAGCGCCTCCACCCGGTCGTCCAGGATGCGGTACAGGGTCTTGATGTTGCTGCCGGCCTCGTTTTGCAGGGCGCGGACATACTGGACGATAAAGTCGCAGGTCATGTACTTGGGGTAGATGACGCTGCCCAGGTCAAAGCTGTTCAGGATCTCGTCAAACTCCAGCCGGTTGATCTTGGTCACCCGCTTGGCGTCCGAGTGGTTGCTGGCAAACAGGGACAGCAGGATGTTCTCCTCGTCCATGTTGGTCAGGGCCACAAAGGCCTCGGCCGAGGCCAGCCCCTCGCTGAGCAGGAAACTGCGGTTGGAGCCGTCCTCGCACAGGATCTGGGCGGCGGGCAGCTCCTCGGCCAGATAGTCGCAGCGGGCCAGGTCCCGCTCGATGATCCGCACCTTGATCCTGTTCTCCAGCAGGTACTGGCTCAGATAGAAGGCGATGGCCCCGCCGCCCACGATCATGGCGTTTTTGACCGGGGCCACCGGGATGCCCAGCCGGGTAAAGAACTGCTGGGCCTTGTCCGGCGTGGCCAAAAAGGTGACAAGGTCCCCGCTGCGCAGCACAAAGCTGCCGTCCGGGATGGTGACGGTCTTGCCCCGCTCCACCGCGCAGACCAGGATGTCGCACCCCATCCGGGCGGGGATGTCGCGGATGGGCATCCCGTCCAGACCGTGGGCCTGGGTCAGGGCAAACTTGATCAGCTGGACCCGCCCCCCCGCAAAGGTGTCGATCTTGGACGCCCCGGGGAAACGCAGCAGCCGCGAGATCTCCATCGCGGCGCTCATCTCGGGGTTGATGATGGCCGAGATGCCGGTCTGCTGGCGGATAAAGTCCAGCTCGTGGCTGTAAGACGGGTTGCGCACCCGGGCGATGGTGTGGCGGCTGCCCGCCTTTTTGGCAAACATGCAGCACAGCAGGTTCAGCTCGTCCGAGCCGGTGATGGCGATAAAGACGTCGTTGTCCTCGATGCCCGCCTCGGACAGGGTGGCGATGGACGAGCCGTTGCCCACCACCCCCAACACGTCGTAGGCCTGGACGATCTGCTCCACCCGGGCCTTGTTGGTGTCGATGACGGTGACGCTGTGGCCCTCTTCGCTGAGCTGGCGGGCCAGGGCTGTGCCCACCTTGCCGCCGCCCACAAGTATGATCTTCACATGCAAGCATCCTTTCTCTCAAAAACGCGCCGGGCCGCAGCCCGGAAGCTGTCTGTATTCTAGCACACTTTGGGGGAAAGGTCTATAGTGCAGCTCTCTTTGCCGGCATATAGGGTGCAGACTGTCAAAAAAGTCCCGTCCAGCCGACATGTGCGGATGGACGGGACACATACAGGGAAATTTGGCGCTGAGAGTGTGCGAGCCGCCTTGCGGCGAGTGCGCGGTTCAGCGCCAAATTTTGTCCCCAGGGGGATATTAGGGGGAAGGAATTTCTGTCCCGCGTATGCGGGCAGAAATGGGTTCCCCCTAAAGCGTGGCGCTTTTGCGACACGCTGTATTAACCATAGGTTAATTTTGTAAACTCAATTTTTAATATTTGCTCCATTGTTCCGTGAAATTATCTATGCTATTATGATTTACAGAAGAACGGAGGTGCAATATGAAAATCAATGAAATCATCCGAGAAAAAAGGAAAGCCTTATCTCTCACACAAGAGCAAATTGCGGAGTATTTAGGCGTATCGACACCGGCAGTTAATAAATGGGAGAAAGGCAGTACATATCCCGATATAACGCTTCTTCCCGCATTGGCGCGATTACTAAAGATAGACCTCAATACACTTATGTCTTTTCAAGACGATTTGAGTGATGTAGAGATAGTCAATTTTGTAGATGAAGTCGATAAGACTGTTCGCGAAAAAGATTATGATACTGCTTTCAAAATGGGAATTGACAAGATACATGAATACCCAACTTGTGAAAGTCTAACATATTCCGTAATCATGTATTTACATGGAGCGTTGTTTCTTTACGGAGTTGCAGAGCCGGAACGCTATGAAGAAACCTTCATAAAATTTTATGAACGATTGTCTACCAGTGAAAATATTGAAATCAAGGAAACTGTAATCAGTATGTTGATTTCTTATAATCGAAAGATAAAAGATTACTCTAAGGCAGAAGAACTCATTAACACCTACCCATCTACTTCTGTTGATAAGGAAGAACAACTTGCCATTCTCTATACAGCGCAAGATAAATTTTTGGACGCTTTAAAAATATGGGAACACAGGGTCTTAAATAGCGCAACCGAAATTCAAACTGCCTTAATGAATATGTTGGAGATAGCAGTAAAAGAGAACCGAATGCAGGACGCAAACTTTTACGCAGAAATTTATGAGCAAGTATCAAAATTGTGCCATGTCCCACCATATATTCCCTATATTGCAAACCTCCAGCTTTCTGTTATCGAACAGGATAAAACGAAATGCTTAACTGCGCTTAAATCTATGTTACCAGCTATGCAAGAAGAATGGAAACCACAAGATTGTCCTCTTTATCGTCATTTGCATGGCAGTGAAACAAATAGCTTTTCAGAACGACTATTTGATATGATGAAAAATGAAATGGAATGCGGCAACGACTTTTCGTTTTTATCTGAT
>OERB01000062.1_pt1 | contig 15598 bp, 5 predicted proteins | sample 1539881 | NCBI WGS metagenome assembly OERB01 (sample SAMEA3891887, study PRJEB23780) | metagenome | biome: terrestrial biome; feature: animal house; material: Caecal content | place: Italy | collected 2015-05-05
GGATAAAAGCAACTTCTTCCCTTGGAACGCCCTTTGCCACCAGTTTATCCCGCACATCATCGTAGACATTGAAACTGCCGTCGCCTTTCGGCGTGGACAGGTCACAGAAAATTAGCTGGGTGGCGCAGATGTCACTGGTTTCCTGCCAGATAGAAAAGGCATTTTCGACACAGTGATTCACCTTACTGTCCGGCTCATCCGGGAGAAGGTCATTCAACAGCCGCTGATCCAATGCGCATTTCCGCCCATCGTTTGTGATCTTGAGCATGTTATCGGTCCTGGGGTCAACCGAACCTGCGCGGACGGCTTCCGCCCGGTCAGCAAAGCTGGATACCATATCCTGCTGGATTTCACTGGGTTTTAAGACCACGTTGACATACTCCGCTTCCGGCACCGGCAGGTGCAGCATATCCGCCGTGCGGACATCCGCTGCCTCCTTGAATACCGAAATCAGTTCCGGGAGATTAAAAAAGCGGGCAAACCGCGTTTTCGCACGGTAGCCCGTTCCTTCCGGTGCCAGCTCAACCGCCGTCACCGTCTCCCCAAACGTAGCGGCCCAGGAATCGAAATGTCCCAGTCCCATCTTCTGGAGGGTGTCATATTGCAAATAGCGCATGATGGTGTAGAGTTCCACCATTGAGTTGCTGATAGGAGTACCGGTCGCAAAGGTAATGCCCCGGCTGCCTGTAATCTCATCCAGGTATTGGCACTTCATAAACATATCCGAGCTTTTCTGCGCATCCGTCTGGGAGATGCCGGCCACGTTCCGCATCTTTGTATAGAGGAACATATTTTTGTAAAAATGGCTTTCGTCCACAAACAGCCGGTCAACGCCCAGTTGCTCAAAGGTGACCACATCGTCCTTGCGCGTCTGGTCGTTTAGTTTCTGCAATCTCACCTGCAATGATTTTTTGGTCTTTTCCATCTGCTTGACGGTGAAGTTTGCCCCGGCCTTGTCCTTAGCATCCGCGATTGCCATTGTGATATCGTCAATCTGGCGTTCAATCGTGGCAATCTGCCGTTCCCTGGACAGTGGGATACGCTCAAACTGGCTGTGGCCGATGATAATAGCATCATAGTTGCCCGTGGCGATGCGTGAGCAGAACTTTTTTCGGTTGGCCGGTTCAAAGTCCTTCTTGGTCGCCACCAGGATATTCGCGCCGGGATACAGGCGTAAAAAGTCGCTGCCCCATTGCTCTGTCAGATGGTTGGGCACTACATACAGGCATTTCTGCGCCAGGCCCAGACGCTTGCTCTCCATGCCGGCAGCGATCATCTGGAAGGTCTTGCCAGCGCCGACACAGTGGGCCAGCAGGGTATTCCCGCCATACAGGATATGGGCCACTGCATTTTTCTGGTGCTGCATCAGGGTGATCTCCGGCGTCATCCCGACAAAACGGATATGCGAACCGTCGTATTCACGGGGACGGACGCTGTTGAACATCCGATTGTAGGTCTGCACCAAATCTTCCCGGCGATCCATATCCCGGAAAATCCATTCCTTGAATGCCTCCTTGATGGCGTCCTGTTTCTGCTGGGCCAGCATCGTCTCATTTTTGTTGAGCACCCGATGCTCATTCCCGTCTATATCACGCTCCGTGTCATAGATTTTGGTGTCCCGCAGGTTCAGGGCATCTTCCAACAGCCGGTAGGCATTGGCGCGGGTGGTGCCGAAGGTGGCATTGACCAGCGGATTGTTTACATCCCGGCTTTTGCCCGATACATTCCATGCGCCGGTCACATCGGAATAGGAGACGGAAATAACTCTCCCCGCCATATACCAGGGCGTGTGGAACGTCTCCTGCATGAATTCCTGGACATATTCCGGCTTGATCCAGGTTGCGCCTAGGCGCACCTCAATTTCAGACGCATCCAGGTCTTTGGGCTGTACCCGTTCCAGATAGGCCACATTGATGGCAAATTCCGGGTGATTCTCTGCAAATTGGCGGGCCACAGCCAGCTTTTCGCGGACGTTGCCGGAAAGGTATTCATCCGACATTTCCCACTGGTCGGTCAGCGGATTTTTGAAAATCACGCCTGCCAGTTCCTCGGTGATTTCGTCCTCGGTTTTCCCTGCCAACTGCGCCATAAAGGGCACATCCACCTTGGCACGTTCCCCAATGGATACCGCCAGCGCCTCGCTGGCCGTGTCCACGCTGGTCACAGCCTCCGGTCGGCGAATGGTTCGCTTTGTAAAGATGTCGGCTTTCCGCTTCAGTTTGCCTTCTTCGTCCAGGATTTCCAGAGAAGCCAGCAGGCAGTAGCTGCTGTCCTGCGAAAAGGCGCGGCGGTTGGCATTGCTGCTGATTAGCCCGTATTGCGCCGTAAAGGAATCATAGGCCCGGTTCAGTTTGTCCTGGGCGATGGTCAGTTCTGCATCGGAGCAGTTTTCCATCTGCATATTGAGCAGGTTTTGGGTCAAGTCCCTAAGTTCAATCATCCCCAGCACCCGTTCGGTTGTCGTGGCCGGCAGTTCCATGAGATTCATCCGGGAATTTTCACGGTAATACACGCGGCCGTCCACATTGGCGAAGCTGAAATTCTTCACCTCCGGGTCTGCCGGTATAGATGTATCCACACCCTCCAGCTCGGATTCATCCAGTTCCGGCTCAGTGATCGTTCCATGAATGTGGGAGATGGCCGCTTTCAACTGGTCAGCCAGCACAGCGCCCTCGATGGGCTTCACCGTCACCTCCTGCTTGCCGTACTGGGTATTTTCCGTTGAAAACGTACCCAAAACCATCTCCGGGTGGCTGGCAAAGTACGAGTTGACCGTATAGCCTTCCTCGGTCGTACCCAGATGCACCCAGTCCGGTTCCTCCAATGCCACCCTGTCACGCTTCTGGAAAAATAGAATATCTGCCACCACGCCGGTATTGGCGTTGCGCATAAAGGCGTTATCCGGCAGCCGGATAGCGCCCAGAAGATCGGCCCGCGCTGCCAGATAACGGCGGACGGAATCGTTCTGTTTGTCCATTGTGCCGGAGGATGTGATGACTGCCACCACACCGCCAGGGCGCACCAGGTCAAGGCTGCGGGCAATGAAGTAATCGTGGATCAGGAAATTATAGCGGTCATACCGCTTGTCCAGCACTTTGTAATCGCCAAAGGGTACATTGCCAATCGCACAGTCAAAGAAACTGTCCGGGAACTCCATTGTCTCAAAGCCCTGGACGGCGATCTGGTTTTTCTGGTAGAGCTGCCGGGCAATCCGGCCGGAAATGCTGTCCAGCTCCACGCCATACATTTTCAGTCCTTCCATACTCTGCGGCACCAGCCCCATAAAGTTGCCAATCCCGCAGGCAGGTTCCAGCACGTTGCCGGTACGCAGCCCCATCTGTTCCAGTGCGGCATACATCGCCTTGATCACAGTGGGAGAGGTATAAAAGGCATTGAGGGTGGAAGCCCGGGCTTCCCGGTATTCTTCCGGGGTCAACGCCGCTTTTACCTCGGCATACTCCTTCGCCCAACTGGCGTTGTCCGGGTCAAATGCCTGGGAGATGCCGCCCCAACCGACAAACCGCGACAGCACTTCCTGTTCCTCCGCTGTGGCAAGCCGACCCTCGGCCTCCAGCGTTTTCAACAGATGGATAGCGTCCATGTTGGCCCGGAACTTTGCTTTCGGGCCGCCCGCACCCAGGTCATCGTCGGTGATGTGGAAATTGCGCTTTTCCTGGGTCACGACTGGTTGGGCAGTTATCGCCGGTTCTTCCGTTGGCTCATCGGTTTGGGTAAACAGCTCCAACGGCAGGCGATTTTCTTTCCGTGCCGCGTTGATTTCTTCCGGTGTCATAACATGGCCGGTCAGAGGGAGAAGCATCCCGTCATAGGCGACGCGCTCATTTTTGCGTACCCGGTCCTCTATATCTGCGATCAGTTGCATCTGTTCCACAGAAAAGTCCGGGTTCAGCATGGGCAGAAGGTTCAGATTTTTCTGGCCAGCCGCATAGATCACGTCCATCTGTTCGCCGGAGAAATCCTCATAGGCATACCGGGATTGCTGGATCGCAATGAATACCTGTTCCTCCATGGCAAAATCAAACTGGGGTTCCTCCTGCTCGTAGAGTGCGCGGACAAACTCGACCGGTTCCTCCCGAAACAGCGGATACCGCACCTCTCTGGCCATCGTCATGTCCTGCAAACTGACCTTGCCCCGTTCAAAGTCCACCGTATCCACGCGGAACTCCCTGCCGTCAATATGCACCGTCGCATCAATGGGCAGATAATCTTTCCCACTCAGATATTTGATCTGAAGATGGGTACCGTCCTTCTGTTCGCCATACAGGCAGACATTTTCGCCTTTACTCCAGAGCTGACGGGAATAATACACCCACTGGTTGGCGGGGAAACCCGTCACCATGACATAGCCGCCCTGTTCCAGTGGTTTTTCCAGAAGTTTGCTGTCGAGAATCCCGGACACCTGTTTGGCATCTTCGCCCAGGAACAGGTAATGCCCATCCAGTTCAAAGCCTACCAGGGAATTGGGGTATTTTTCCTTAACGGCGTTGTACTCGTCTTGGGTTTGCAGCAGCATTGGCTCCAAAGGCTGCGTTTCCCGTTCCGTCTTTTGCTCCTGCACCTCCACTTCCTGCGCATCAGGGCGATGGGCCTGAAGGGCTTGCCGGGCATCTTCCAGAGAATCAAACGGGCCTGCCGTAGCGGCTCCCATCCCCAGTTCCTCATCAAAGCCATAATGGTTGTAGAATTTCCCATTGGGGTACCGGATGATGGCAATTTCTTCGGTATAGCCGTCCTGCATGGCCGTGGTAGAATGGTAACGGGCCACAACGCCATTTTGCACGGGTTCTTCTTGCCCATCACCGGCACTTACCGCCACCTGTGCTTCGGACGATGCCGGGGCATGGGCGGGCGTTTCCTCCTTGTCGCTTGCCGGCTCACCGCTGTCCATAAAGTCAAACAGGGAAAGCTGCCGGCCGGAAATGCTGTTCAAATCCGGTTCTTTTTTCGGCTCTTGGAAGATGGTAAAGGTGCCGTCCACATACTGATGCACCTGGGCCAGAATCTCGGCCCGTTCCTCGTAGCGATCAAAATCCAGAGGCAGCGCCACCAGTGCCTGATCCATTGCGGTCAACAGTGCTTCCGTCTTATCGGCATCAGTAAGCGTTTCCGGCAGTTCTTTTCTCGCTTCTTCATGGAAAAAGGTATCGATGAAGGGACGCTCGACTTCTTGTGGAAGCCCACTGTAAAATTGCAGGATGCGGTTTGTCATCCATTCCCGCTCATATGCCGGCATCCGCGTATAGTCGCCCGGCTTTAAGTATTCCTTTTGCTGAATCAACTGATCTACCCGCAGCGCCGCCTTCGGCCATTTCAGAAAGGTTTGCGCATAGGGTGCGGTATAGCTTCCCCGCGCCAGCGCAATCCCCTTTGTCCCGTAATCCGCATGGGAATCATCTGCTCCGGCCAGCGCGTGGCTGCTCCCGCCTTCCCCATACTGGTGGCGGAGGAAGTCGGCCTTTTCCTGATCCGTGTGCACACCGATAAAGTACGCATAAACCGTCAAACGTCCATCCGAATAAGGCCCGCCCCGCGTCAGGAAGGCGTCCACTTCATCTTCCGTGATAAAGCGGTCATGTTCCTGCCATGCAAATTCATCCCGCGCCTGATACGGCACAGCCTCGCGGGCGAACTTTTGAAACTGCTGCAACACGCGATCCGGCGCATAATGGCGGAACCGGATCAGGAACGCATCTTCGGCGTAGGCAGACGCCAATCGTTCCAGACGCTGGTTCAGGTCTGCCACATACTCGGGGGAATCCAAATGTTGAGCCAGGCGCTCCGTCACTTCGGGGAATCCGCCTTGAAATACGGATAAATCATCAAAGAATCGTTCCACCACGCCATCGGCCAGATCACGTTCCATATAGGTCAAGACCTCGGCGTGTTCCTTGAGTGCGTTGCCCCGCGCTGCGTCCAGCACCACCTGGGGTGCATACTCGCCTTGAGCGAGCAGTTGCCCAATCCGGGCGCTCACATCCGGCCAAGAGAGAAACGCTTTCTCCTGGATTTTGTCCTTTACGGTATGGCCGGCGGCGATCTGCATCCCCAGTTCATCCCACCAGACCGCATAGTCCCGTCCGTCGATGGAAAAGCCCTTGCCCCCAACGCCGTATTCACGCTTCACAAACTCCGCGGATTCCTCCGTCGTCGGGTCGGTCATAAAGTTATAAATCAGCCGGAGCTGGCTTCTGTCCCGATTGCCGCCACTGCGTAATACTTCGTCCACCACGGCTGCGGGAATGCCAATCTCCCCCGCATACAGCGCCGCCTGCCGTTCCTCAATGACGCGGCGCTGTCTCTCCACCGTCGGCAATTCGGGCAAAGATAAAGCAGAGGCGATTTCTTCCTCTGCTTCACTCAAATCCTGTTCGGTTGTCTCAGGAATCAGTTGTACACCAATTCCGTCAGAATGGTCTCCTCGGCCATCGCCTGCAGGCTGTTCATGTGCGCCGTCCAGGCCAGTTGATCCTTCTCCTTGTCCGGGGCCGGGTACTGTTTCAGCAGCCCCGCCATCAGCACGTCCATCCGATCCTCGGCGGCCTTCTCGATCTCCAGCAGGTGCCGGTTCAGTTTGCCTGTCAACAGCATACTCTGATACCAGTTCTGCTTGTTCTCCTTCAGATACGTCCTGCGCAGCATCCCGTACTTGCCCAGTTGCACCGGCTCCTCCTGTACGGCCAGGTTCGGAAACAGATACTCTCCCTTGCGATGATACGTCAGTTCCATGCTCATATCCTCCTTCAGTTGGTTGTGTTTGTCGCTCTTCGCTTTCGCGCTTTAATGCGCTAAACCTTTCATTTACAGTATACAAGCTGTCCACGGATTTTTCAAGCTGCTGCGCCAAATTTTCCCGTTCGATCCGGCGCATCTCCCGGCCAATGTCCCGCAGAACCGGCTCGGACAGGCTGCTGGTGGCGTTTCCCAGAAAGGTCAGAACCGAAAGCCGGTTGAAATCCGTCACCGGGATAAAGTCGGATTCCTCCAGTTCCTCCATCGGGTCAAGGCCGCAGCGGCGGCAGAGCGTATAGTAGATGCTGTATTCCAGCATATTGCGGAATTCGACCCGAATGTTATCTTCATCCAGTTCCTCCAGGAATGTACCGCCTTTTTCATAGGCCAGTCCTTCCATCGCTTCTTCCAGGTTTTCTTCACTCACCTGCCTGGCAATCGCCATCAGGGCCAGCGGCAGGGTATCTGCCGATTCGTCCAGGCCATAGGCGTCTGCCAGGTGGGAAAGAATGGCGGCCCGGTGCGTTTCCCGCATTTCCCACAGGTAGGGGTCTCTTGCCCCTTTGACCGGATGGGTATCGGAAATGTCAAAGACATACCGAAGCCGCAGCCTTGGTCCGGTATCGTCCAACAGCACAATGCCCTTAGCGCCGCGGTTGACCCAGCGGTTCATCTTGCTGTTCCACAGTTCCAACTCCGCACAGGCGGTTGCACCGGGGCGCTGGGCGTGGATCAGAAGATTTTCCTGGAACGAGTACCGGTACAGCCTTGCGGCGGTATCCAGATACCCCATCCAGTCACGGGGCGACCGGCTGACTTCCTGGGCATGGGATTCAGCCAATGCTTGAATGGATTGTATTTGTGCCATAGTTGCCTCCTGTCTTATGCAAAAAAGAAATCCCGGCAGGCCATCCTACCGCCCACCGGGAGTATGCAAGGTTACTTCTTTTGGCCCGCCGCTTTTCCTTTCTTGCTGGAGTAGGGTTTCGGGAACGAAAGAGAAAATGCGGGCCGGCCGTTTTCCATCTGCATGACCAGATCAGCGGCGAAGGTAGCATTTTTCTTGGCCGAATAGAGGTCAGTCACATGGGTTTTGCCGGTTTTCAGCAGATCGGCCGCCATCTTTTTGTCGATGGTCTTTTTCATGTTGGCGAGGAAACGATTCTCCTTCCAGAGCGCAAAGCGGCAGGATTTGTCGGAGCAGTAGAAGTTTTTCACGCTCTCATACACCGGCTTGCCGCAGAGTGGGCAGTTGCCAACACTGACCCGCGCATCAAACCGCTGGTGTTCCGCTTCCGGGATGGCGTCGCATCCTTCCAGCACCTTTGCCACCAGTTTGCAGATGTCTTGCAAGAAAGCGGCCGCCGGCGTTTCCCCGCGCTCCACACCAAGAAGCCGGTTCTCCCATTCAGCGGTCAGCGCCGCCGATTTCAGATAGTCCGGGATCACGGAGATCATCTCCATGCCATCTTTAGTGGGAACGATCTGTTTGCCTTTCCGGGCTGCGTAGCCGGAATGTACCAGCTTTTCGATGATATTGGCCCGTGTAGCAGGCGTACCCAGACCCTTCTTCTCGGTGTCGGCGTCAAACTCTTTGTTGCCGGCTGTCTCCATAGCCGAGAGCAGGGTATCTTCGGTGTATGCCTTGGGCGGAGAGGTGAAGTGCCGGCTCTTACCGGCCTGTACCGATGCAAGTTCCATACCCTCGGTCAGAGAAGCGGGAATTTTCGCGTTCTCTTTATTTTCCCCTACCTTATTATAATAAGTACGGAACGCATCCTCGATGTCCTGATACCCAAGCTCCAGGACGACCTTTACCTTCGCTCGGAAAGTTGTCCCTTCGCAAAGCACCTCGACTTCCGTCTCCTCATAGATGCAGTCGGGCGAAACTGCCTGGGCAAGCCGCTGGCACACCAGATAGAAGATATTTTTCTGCTTTTCGGACAGTTGGGAAAGGTCAGCCCGTACCGCCTCCTGGGTCGGCAGAATCGCGTGGTGATCCGTCACCTTGGCATTGTCCACCAGGCGGCCGACCTGTGAATCATCCGGCGCAGCGAAAAGGAAGGGCAAAACTTCCGGCAGATCAGCAAGCAGCCTCTGAACTGTACCGGCCATATCCTCCGTGATATACTGGCTGTCTGTCCGGGGGTAGGTCACGAGTTTACCCTCATACAGTTCCTGAAGGGCGTCCAGCGTTTCCTGGGCCGTGTAGCCAAAATAGCGGTTTGCCTCCCTTTGCAGGGTGGTCAGGTCATAGAGCCGGGGCGGTTTGGCTGTTTTCTTTGTTTTCTCCAGTTTGGTCACAGTGGCCGGTTTGCCCTGGCAGATCTGTACAAGGTTTTCTGCATCGGCTTCTTCCTTGATTATGTCCGAAGCGACCGTCAGCCCGTCACCGCTCAGCGATACCTTATAATAGGGTTCCCGCACAAAACCGTCGATTTTATGCTGGCGTTCCACCAGCATAGCCAGGGTCGGAGTCTGCACCCGCCCGATCACCAACCGCTTAAAGTATTTGGTGGTATAGGCCCGCGTGGCGTTCATCCCCACCAGCCAATCAGCGCGGGCGCGGCACTCCGCCGCCTGGAAGAGATTGTCATAGGCACTACTGTCCTTCAGGTGTGCAAACCCTTCCCGAATGGCGGCATCCTCCATGCTGGAAATCCAAAGCCGTTTGACAGGGGCTTTGCTCCCCGCCAGGGCGTACACCCTGCGGAAGATGGATTCACCCTCGCGCCCGGCATCGCAGGCATTGACAATGTATTCGAGATCAGGCCGATTCATCAGGATGGAAAGCACCTCAAACTGTTCCTTTTTCGCCTCAGCCACCGCAAGCTGCCAATGATCCGGGATGATGGGCAAATCCTCATAGTGCCAACGCTCATACTTTTTGTCATAGACCTGTGGCTCCACATATTCTGCCAGGTGGCCCAGGCACCAACTGACCAGATACCCGTTGCCCTCAAAATAGCCCTTTTTACGGTTGGCCGCGCCGATTACTTTGGACAGGCTGCCTGATACACTGGGTTTTTCCGCGATCACTAAAATCATAGTCTCCTCCTCCTAAAATGGAAGGAGGGCAGCCCAAAAGCGGGCCGCCCTCCAGGTGTTTACGCTGTGTTCACGCTTATATATTACTGGGTTTCATCCGAACCGGCATCCTCATCGGTGTCTGCCGGTTCATCCTCGTTGATGGTTTCCAGGCCGTCGCTGATCTCCATGTTCTCGCTCTCGGAATTGTCCTGCTCATGTTGGGGTTTATAAATCTTAAAGTAGAAATATGCCCCCACACCGGCCACGGCGGTCAGCATGATCACAATGAGGAAGAGCGGCAACCCATTGGACGCGGGTTCTTCCACTTCTTCCGGCTCCTCTGTTGGGATCGGTTCCGGCGTGGGCGCAGGTTCCTCCAGCACCACGCCGCTCTGCGCGGGTTCTTCCTTTTCGCTTTCTTCAATGAAATCCTGAAGGTCAAGCTCGTCGATCATCGAAAGCATATACACGTTTTCCGTGTTCTGGCTGCGGTCAATGACCAGGAAAAAGGTATTGCCGTTGGCCGTTGTCACGGTCAGGAAATCCTTGGTGGGATCATCGGTAATATCGTCCAGGATTTCCCCGTTGCCGGGAACCGAAAACGGGGTGCCCTCCGGCGTCGTTTCCTCGATCACCGGCTCCGGCGTAGGGGTCGGTTCCGGCTCCGCATAGGCAAACGCCGTCACCGGGAAAAGCGTCAGCGCCATACACAGGGTGGTCAGCAGCGTCAGCAGTTTCTTCTTTTTCATGGTTTCATTCCTCACTTTCTAACGCCCCATCCGGCGTCTGATTGTCAAAGCCGACTTCGTCATCGAAATCCGGCAAGGTTTCGGTTGTATCATCCTCATTCCGTTCATCGGAATTGCCCGCAGGTTCCACCGGCCGCAGCTCCACCGTGCCGTTCTGGATGCTGTCCAGCAGGCGGAGCAAATCCCAGCCTTTCACGTTCATGCTGCGGATGCTGCGGACAATCTCGGCGTCCTCGTCTGCCTTCTGGGACTGCCGCACCGCCTCCAGATGCGCTTTCAGTTCCGCCATTTTCTTTTCCGTTTTCTCAATATCCTCGAGATAACGGCTCAATTTTTTGCTCATATCATCGTCACTCCTTTACTCATTGAATTCTGCCGTAGGCAAGGAAATGGCTCTGCCAGTAGGAAGTTTGAACGCTTGTGTACTGCACCGGATCTCCACAATGAATCATCATCCCGTTGCCCACATAGATACCCACATGGGACGCGCCGGTTGTGTTGTAGGTGCCCTGGAAAAAGATCAGGTCGCCCGGCTTAGCTTCCTCTGGCGAGACATACGCGCAATGGGAGCGCAGGCCATTAGCCGTTGTCCGCCCCACATTCCATCCGTTGCCGCAGTTATTGATGACCCAACACACAAAACCAGAACAGTCAAAACTGGTGGAGGGCGAACTGCCGCCCCAGACATAAGGAAATCCAAGATACTTTTCCGCTTCGGCAATCATCCGGGCAAAGCTCTCATCCGTCAGGGCTTCTGCTGGAATTTCATAACCGAACCCGCCTTCGTCTCCCGTATAGGTTGGCAGCGTGGCCGTATCGAACAGATAATTTCTGTTGCCATAGGTCGTATTATATAAGGTATAGCGGCCGGACTGGTCGCCGTCCATATTGCCGCGGGCGACGGAATCAAACCCGTGGTTGATCAGGGTAATGTTTAAAATGCGGTATTCATACTCCTCCTCTGTCTCTTCCCCCGTCTCCGGATCAGTCACGGTGCGGGTGCGGATTTCAATGACCTCATCGACAATCAGCTCATATTGCTGGGTGAACAGGCTCTCCACCTCACCGGCCACCTGGGCATAGGTAAATTCCTCATACTTGGCCGTCAGATAGGAAATCAGTTGATACGGGTTGTGCGAGATTTCGTCAATCTGATAGTTGTACTCATCGTAACCGGGATGGGTCGATTCCATGTTGTTGATCTGCTCGTTGAGTTCTTCTTCTAGCGCCAAATACGCATTTTCAGCGGCATAGATGTCCGCATCCTGGCTGGGATAGGTGGAAGAAATGAAGGTGTTCTGCGTCCCCTGCATCATGGCGGTACAACTGGACAGGATGGCACCGAAGATCAGCACGAATAGCGCAATAACACCGGCACCAATAAAAATGCCTTTGTTTTTGCGGAAGAAGGTCTGAATGGTCGCCTTGGCCTTACTTCCCGCTGTCTGCGTAGCTTTTGCGGCAGCACCGGCCGCCGTTTTTCCATTTCTGGCGGCGGCGTAGGCTTCCTTATACCGTTTTTTCTGCCAAAAGCGGTTCAGGATGGATGTCTTACCCTGTGCATCCTTCGCTGCATTCTTTGCTGTGGCTGCCTGCGCCGCTTTTTCGCCGGTGGCGGCAGCCGATTCCGTAGGGGTAAAATGCAGCCGTTTATCCTTCCTGGCAGAGTTAATTTCTTTGTGTCGTTTTGACTTTTGATCCTTACGATGTTGACTGACTCGGTTCACCACCTTATGGATGCCGCTCTCGCCTAGAATCTCGGCCTTGTGCGCGCCCTCCACCGCGCTGTTTTCCCGCTCAACACTGTGAACTTTGGTGTGGACGTAGCCAGCCACCGCACCGGCGACAGCAGAAGCAGCCTTGCGGCCAATACCCATGCCGGCACCGCGAACCATCCCGTTTTCCTCATCGTCAAAGGACAAGCGGCTGGATTTTTTCTTGGATGTCTCAGCTTTCTCCTGAGAATCCTGCTTGTCCTGCCGCTGCCTTTTTTGCTGCTGTTGGCCTTCTCTGGCGCTTTTCGGATTGTTCTTATGCGTACCATCGTCAAAAGTGCTTCTTGACCTGCCATCCGGTTCGGAATCATCCTGTCGAAAAGCCGATTGATACGAGCTTGCTTTTGCTCTGGCCCTTGGGGGTGTTGTGGATTCGGATGCTGAGAAAGTAGGCGCACCGGCCCTTGCCGCCGCAGCCGGGCCAGGCTCTGGTCGCTGTTGATTGGTAGTCGGTACGGCGGCACCGGCACCTCTACCTTCTTCTATGTCAACAACAGAGTTGATGTCAACCGCTGTGTCCTGCGCTTTTGCCGCAGCATCTGCAATCGGCTCCGGCGGCCTGCCTTGATCTGCATCAGCACCAGATTCCTGGAGCTGATCCGCCGTGTGATTTTCCGCATGATACCGGTGATAACCGGACTGTACCTGTTTTTTCTGACGGTTGTGCCGTATCTCAGCCGCTGTCTGCACAGCGGCCCGGCTTGCGGATGTTTCCCGAAAATCTGTCATTTTGGCAGAATGTTCAGAAAACCGGCCCGGGCTGCTATGGGGCACATCGGTTTGGTTCATTTGTGCATCTTCAAGCGGCGCTTGTTCTTCCTGACCGCCAACAGGCTGTGCTTGGTCCGTATCTGTATCCTGCCTACCGCATGCAAAATTGGATGCGGCAACCTGTCCCTGCGCCGTTACCGGCTCTGTCAGTGGGACGGTGTCTGGCATAACGTTTTGCTGCGGTGCCAAGGGTTGGGCGTTGCTGTACTCACCGGTTGTAAAGGTCATAGTCGCATCGTCGCCCGTCAGGGGCTGCACCTGGCTTGCCTCATACTCGGTTTGCCTAACAACCCTCTGTGTCTGAGCCAATCCCTGCTGTTTTGTATTGGCAATTCCTGCGCCGGCGTTCACGGCACCCTCGTTTGGGAATCGATCCTGTGTGAATCTTGCAGGTGTTGGCGGCGCATATCTTTCACCACTGGTCAGTGTCGGACGTTCCTGGGTATAGCCCGGAGACAAATGTTCCTCGCTCTGAACAGCGGACACCGCCGGTTGACTGGTATCGGGTTGTACCGGCTGTGGGCGGTGATTGGCATGGGGTACGGCCGCGTCCTCTTTGGCCATTGGACGGGGCTGCCATTTCTGACCACCCGCCACCTGTGGCTGGCTGTTTTCTCGAATAGGCTGGCTTTGTTCAACCCCATTCCTCGCCAAGCTGGCATCCTGGGTCCGCTTACTGACCCGTTTATGCTCGCCACTATGCAGGTTTTCTTCCATTAAGCCGTCACGGGTCATTTTCTGGACACGCTTATCTTGCGCTTCATAGCGTTTTCCTGGCATTATTTCTCACCTCCTCGCCGCCAGCTTCCTCTTACGCTTCCGGCAGCGAATACCGCTGCCATCTTTCCAGGATTGCATCCGCTTCCCGAAGCAGTTCACCGCCCTGGTTCAGCGCCAGTTTCTGGCACACCCGTCTGTCGGCAAGGGAAACCAGAATGCTGTACAGACCATCCACCAGAGATGCCATGCAGAGCAGATCGTCCACCATCTGGCCGAAAACCTCCTCGCCATCTCCCTCCAGTGCAGGAACAAGGATTTTATCAGGCTGCTTAGCCCGTTTCCTATCCGCAGGATCAGAACGGTGTGCCGCTGAGAACAACTGGGCAAGCGCCTCCTCCAGCATAGCGTCCGATTCTTCCTTGGAGATATTGCCTGCGCGCCCATAGGTCTTGGGAATCTTTTGACCCGGCGCAAATCTCCGTTTTTTGTTTTTGTTCATAGAGTAAAACCTCCTACATTTTCACTTTTGAAAAAACCTCCCATCGACCTGCGTATACAGGCTTCCGGGAGGCTGATAACTGATTTTCCGCCCAATATGTATGGGAACATTCCCATCAAGAAATGCAGGCGGATTGTAAACAGGGTGATAGAGAAAACGAAAATCGACTTTATCACCCGGTGCATTCTGTTATAGTCCGTACTGACACCACCTTCACTGTTTGGATTCCGCCCTTTGTCTGGCGGCGACGTCCTCTGGACGGGTGGACATGATCGCATAGAGTTTGAGCGATTTATCGAAGTGATCTTTGAACGGGATGATCGTATTGCCGTAGAACAGAAGCCCCTCACCCGCGCCGCTGTTGGTCACATAGGAGAGCTGGTACGGGCTGATGTTCAACTGTTTAGCCAGAATCTGCCGGTCGCCGGCGGCCTGGTTGAGCATCAGGATAAAATCGCTGTTTTCCATGATGTTCTCGATTTCCCGGCTGGCCAGCAAATCTTTGATGTTCTGGGTGATGCCGGTCGGAATCCCGCCCCATTTACGGAACCGCTTCCAGATTTCCACCGAGTAAGCCGCCGTCTGCTCCTCTTTCAGCAAAAGGTGGAATTCGTCGATGTAATACCGCGTGGCTCTGTGCTCCGAACGGTTGATGGTCACACGGTTCCACACCTGATCCTGGATTATGAGCATTCCCAGTTTTTTCAACTGTTTGCCCAGCTCCTTGATGTCATAGCAGACAATCCGGTTGTCCAGCTTCACGTTGGTCTGGTGGTTGAATACCTTCAGCGAACCATTGACGTAGATTTCCAGCGCTGTGGCAATCCGCTGTGCCTGCGGTTCCTTCTGGCTGCGCAGGCAGGCATACAGATCACCAAGCACCGGCATATTCTCCGGCACCGGGTTCTCAAAGTATTTCTGGTACACAAGCGGCAGGCAGCGGTCAATGACCGATTTTTCCTCCGCTTCAATCCCATTGCGCGATCCCATAATCAGCTCGCACAGAGACAGGATGAAGTCAGACTTCACACCCAGCGGGTTATCATCATCCGAATAGTCCATATTGATGTCCATCGGATTGATGTAGTCGTGGCTGGTGGCGGAAATGTGGATGACCTGTCCGCCCAACGCATGAACCAGCGGGAAATATTCCCCTTCCGGGTCTCCGATGATAATATCGTCCTTTGTCACAAAGAACGCATTGGTGATTTCCCGCTTTGCCGCGAAGGATTTGCCCGAACCGGGTGTGCCGAGAATCAGGCCGTTGGGGTTCTTCAATTTTTTGCGGTCCACCATGATGATGT
>OERB01000063.1_pt1 | contig 15105 bp, 14 predicted proteins | sample 1539881 | NCBI WGS metagenome assembly OERB01 (sample SAMEA3891887, study PRJEB23780) | metagenome | biome: terrestrial biome; feature: animal house; material: Caecal content | place: Italy | collected 2015-05-05
GGTAAATATCAATTCAATGCATTCATCATAAATTTTTTCCGCAGAAAAACCAATCATTGAATCAAAAGGATCATTCATTTGTAGTGGGGTACGTGCATACACCTGCCCATGCCGGATATTCTCAATATCATATATAGTACTAGCATCCCTCCTACATGGTCTGTATTGATAAAACAGATTTCCGGCATCGCGAATATTAGTTTTCATTTTTTCAAAAGAAATTTCACTTTGCTTACTCATATATTCCACCTCCAAAACACAATATGCAGTTTTGAAAAATAACCAATTATCTAATATAATTATAGTTATTTAAATCCCGCTTTTTTCAAGAAATAGAGAAAGTTAATAGATACGATTTTTCTAATGAGCAACTACAAGATATATTGTAATACAAAAAGAAAAGGAGCGCCACCCCGGACCACTTTAATCCGATGGCGGCGCTCCTATTTTGTCTAAAGGTAAAAATCCAGCGTTTTCCCTATGCAGAAAGGCCCTGCTGCCCTACATGGGAAATCATACTGCCCCTACACGGAAAAGCCGACACAGGCGGTTTCTTCGCCCATTTTGAGCACTAATTCCTGCGTTTTTTGGAGCGGAGGGAAAGATAGTGCGGACAGGACATTACCACTGCCCGGAAACTCTGCTTGCAAGGGTGGACGCAGCCTTTGCAGAGTTTGTTATACTGGCGTCTGCCGTTCCCACCCAGGAAGAACGCCCATTCCAGACGCCATTTCTTACTTCGGCTCATAAGTCGCCCAACTCCGGGGCGTTCTTCTGCGGGTCAGGCTTGTCCGGGCCTTTCCGTTCCGCATACTCCCGTTTTGCATCCTCCAGCCGCTCCCGGATGGAAGGCTTTTTCTCCGGCGTGGTCCTGCGCGCCTCGGTCTGGGCTTTCTCCAATTCCTCACCACGGCGGCCGTTGTTGATGATCCCGTCGATCATGCCGTAGTCATCCTCCAGGGTCATTTCCGCCGTGCGCAGCGGGTTTTCCGGCTCCACGGGAACGGATACGATCTGCCCGTTGATGCTGGCGAACAGCTCCGGCCGCTTGAATTGCTCGGTGTATTTCTGGATCATGTCCGGGGGCAGGGACGCAAAACTCTCCGGCCCCAGGCCCACCACCAGGAAGGTGCCTGCCACAATGTCGTAAATCTCCCCATGCTCGTCCCGGAGGGAACGGTTCAGGTCCAGACCAATGAGCTTGCCTTCATCGTTCAGCACCAGCCCCACCGGATCGTCAAAGGGATAGGAGGCGGCAATGTCGCCGCCCACCTCCGCTTGCAGCGCATGGAGGCCGGGGTCGATCTCCTTCACATAGGGCTCCTTCATGGGCTCCACCACCAGGACGGTCAGCTTCTCCGGCGCGGTATGTTCGGGGGTGTCTCCGCTGGGGATGGCAAAGGCGCGGCTGCCGTTGGCCATGATGAGATACTTTCCGTCCTCGGACTCGTGGTGGAAACCGTATCCGGCCGCCTCCATCTGTTCCCGGCTCATATCCGTCACATGGAAGGTGCCCCTGGGGGTCCGCACCGTTTCGCCGGTCTCCCGGTCATCCGGGGTGGGCGCCGCTTGCTGGCCGTACAACTCCGCCTCATATTCCCGGTTTGCCTGTTCCGCAAAGGCCAGCATCTCGTCCACATGGGACTGATCCGGGTTTTCGATGGCCTCCCGGATCGCCTGGGGGTCCACATCCAGAAATTCCTCATAGCCGGTGGCGTCCTTGAACTTCTCGATCTCCGAAGGCAGATAGTCCTCCTGGGTCTGCCCCAGGGCGGCCAGCTTCTCATCCAGGGCGGAAATGCGGCCGGCCATCAGGTTTTCGTAGATCTCCTCCTTGGCCGCGTGCTCCTCCGGGTGCTCGGCGGCATACTGCGGGTCGTGCTGCCGGAAAAACTCGTCCATATCGTAGGCAAGGTCCATGGCCCATTCCGAAATTTCTTCTTCGGGGATGTCGTCCTGGAAGGTCATCACCCGGTATTCCTCCGGGATGCTGCCGCGCTCGCCATCGTAATACTCATGGAAGCTGTCCCCGGTGTCCCGCACATAGCCCAGGTCGGTGAACTGGCCGCTTTCCTCCAGGGCGATGTCCCGCCCGTAGGCCTCATAGTCGATGTAGTTGCGCAGATGCTCCGGCACCTGCATGGCGTCCAGTTCCTCGATGTAATACCGGCCCAGATCGTCGTGGTCGTGGATGTCGGGGTAAACATCGTAGCAGTCCAGGTTCTCCGTCAGGTTGATAAGCTCCTGGATGCTGCCCGTGTGGTCGCCGATCTCCATGGCCGCCTGGAACCGCTCATATTCATCCTGGCTCATATCATCCAGTTTGGAGGCCAGGTAGTTCAGCTCGTCCAGGTTGGCGTACTCGCCCAGCAGGTCATAGAGGCCGTCCACATAGCAGTCGTAGTCCGTGATGAACCATTCCTCATAGGTCTGCCCGAAGTCGTCCTTCGCACCGATCCCGATGCGCTCAAAGACCTTTTTCAGTTCCTCCGCCGTGGTGGGAAACTTCACCCATTCGCCCACAAGGGCGCCCTCGTTGTACTTGCCCAGGTTGGTGATGAAGGCGGCAAAGGGATAATCTTTGTCATAGTCATAATGGGGCATAGCGACACCTCCTTATCGCTCCGGCGCAGGCTTTTCCCGATGGGGCTGCGCCTTGCTCTGATTGGCACATTCCTTCCGGCTCTGCTCCAGCCGCTCCTTGATGGAGGGCTTTTTCTCCGTCTGCTTCTCCCTGGGGCGCTCATGCTCCCACTCGTCGCCGGAGAGGGTGAGATAGCCTCGGCTCGTAAAACAGCCCTGTTCCTCCCGCATGGCGTGGTTGCCAAAGGGAACGGGATCAATGGCGTCCAGCAGCTCCGGGGGCAGAAGGACGTCCAAATGCTGCGCCAGATAGCGCCAGCCCACATCCTCCACCTTGCTGATGTTGGGCTCCAGAATGAAATACTCGGTATTCGCGGGAAACTCCCGGAACTGCTCCAGGGTGGTCAGTCGGAAGGGAGACTCCTGGACAGCGGCCAGGAGGTCACGGCCCTCCGGGGAAAGTCTGGCAAGCGCCTGGGCCGCTGCCTCCAGTTCGCTTGCGTCACCGCCTGCGGGGAGCAGCGGCTTCAAATGCTCCATGAAGTTGACCTCGGTTTTACTTTTTGCCATGCACACCATCCTTTCGTTTGGGAAACTCCAGCTTGAAATTGACATACTTGCCGCCGGTATCGTCCAGGATCACCACGGCGTCATAGGTGGAACCTTTCTTCTCCGACCACATCCCCTTGACGGAAGTGCGGCCCTTTTTCAGAAGGTCGGCCGCCATCTTCCGGGTCATTTCCTTGCGGCGGCTGGTCCAGAAACGGTCATTCTTCCACATGACAAACTGGCAGGCCCGGTCCGAACAGGCGAAATTCTTCTTGCCCTCATAGACCGGCTTACCGCAGCGGGGGCAGAGGCCCACCGTCTCCTTCTCCGGCTGGAACAGCTTTTGCCCATCCTCGGAAATGTGGGAGTATTTCCGCACCAGCTCCGCCGCCATTGCCTCGATCCCGTCCATGAAGTCCTCCGGCGACGCCTGGCCCTTTGCCACCTCGTTCAACCGCTGCTCCCAATCCGCTGTGAGCTTGGGAGAGGTCAGCAGCTCCGGCAGCACCGTGACCAGATTGACACCTGCCTTTGTGGGAATCAGGTTCTTGCCCTTGCGCTCCACAAATCCGCCGGACACCAGCTTTTCAATGATGGCCGCCCTGGTCGCCGGGGTGCCCAGGCCCTTGCGCTCTGCCTCGTCCGGCATATCTTTCTTGCCTGCGTTCTCCATGGCCGACAGAAGGGTGTCCTCCGTGTAGGGCTTGGGGGGCGAAGTGAAGTGCTCGGTGACGGAGGCGGCGACCGGCTCAAAGACCTGCCCCTCGGTCAAGGCCGGAAGGACACCCTCGGCATCTTCATTCTCCGGTTTCTCCTTCAGGGAGGAACGGAACACCTCCTGGATAGCCCGCCAGCCTTGGGAAAGCACCTGCTTTCCCTTTGCCGTAAAGGTATGCCCGCCGCAGTCAAAGGTGGCCGTGACCGCCTCATACACGAAAGGCTCCGCCGCCGCACACAGCAGCTTGCAGCAGACCAGCAGAAGGATATTGCGCTCGCCCACAGGCAGCGCAGGCACATCCGCCTTTTCCAGTTCCAGGGTGGGAATCAGGGCATGGTGATCGGATACCTCCTTGTCGTTCACCAGCGCCGCAACATCGGGGAAAAACTCCGGGCAGGCGTCGAAGGGCGGCACCCGTGCCGCCAGATGCAGGACCACGGAGGCGGTCTCCGCCATGTCGCCCGTCAGATACCGGCTGTCCGTGCGGGGATAGGTCAGCAGCTTCTTTTCATAGAGCGATTGGGCGTAGTCCAGGGTTTGCTTGGCCGTGTAGCCGAACACCCGGTTTGCCTCCCGCTGCAAGGTGGTCAGGTCGTACAGCTTGGGCGGCTTCTCCGTCTTTTTCTCCCGCACCAGGGATACACACACGGCCCGCTGCCCGTCACAGGCGTCCCGGATGGCCTGGGCGTCCTCCGGGGAAACAATGCGGTCGCTGACCGCCTCGGCTCCCTCCAGCGCCAGCCGCACATGATGGTATTTCTCCTTGCGGAACAGGACGATCTTACTGTCCCGGTCGGCCAGCATCGCCAGGGTGGGCGTCTGCACCCGCCCTACATTCAAGGTGCGATGGTAGAGGACGGAGAACAGGCGGCTCGCGTTGATGCCAATGAGCCAGTCCGCCTTTTGGCGGCAAAGCGCCGACTGATACAACGGGTCATAGTCCTTGCCGGGGCGCAGGTCGGAAAAGCCCTCCCGGATCGCCGCGTCCTCCATCGAAGAAATCCAGAGGCGGGAGAAAGGCTTGGAACATCCGGCGGCCTCATAGACCAGCCGGAAGATCAGCTCACCTTCGCGTCCTGCGTCGCAGGCGTTGACCAGTTCCGTCACATCGGGGCGCTCCATCAGGGAACGGAGAATGTGGAACTGGGCGGTCTTTTCCTCGGACACCACATAGCGGAAGGGGTCGGGCAGGATGGGAAGGTCCTCATACCGCCACTTCTTATAGCGGTCATCGTAGGCGGCCGCGTCCGCCAGCCCCACCAGATGCCCGATGCACCAGGAAATGAGCCAGCCGCCGCCTTCAAAATAGCCATCGGCCCTGGATGTGACACCCAGGGCCGACGCGATACTCTTTGCTACACTCGGTTTTTCACAGATCACCAATTTGCTCAATTCTGGTCCTCCTGTTCTTCCTGTTCAGGAACGTCCTCGTTTTCGTATTCCTCGTCCTCGAACTCATAGTCGTCCGGGTCGGCGCTGACCTTTGCGCCCTGCTTGGGCTTGATGAACTTGATGTAGGCGAAGGCTCCGCCGCCGCCCAGGGCCACCAGCAGCAGGATCAGCACCAGGGCGCCGCCGCTGCCGGACTCCATCTCCGGCTCCGGTTCAGGCTCCGGCTCCACCTCCGGCGCTTTTCCGGCGCACTCGCTCATATTCACCGCACAGACCGGACAGGCGGTATTCACCGCACCGGCCTGGCATTTCTCGGCGCAGGTACAAGCAGCGGGCTTTTCCTCTGTCTGTCCATCTTCCATCAGCGCCATCAGGTCGGCTTCATCCACCTGGTTCAAGAAGTGAACGGCGGTCTCCTTGTCCTCGTTGGCCCGGTCAATCAGGATGTAAAAATAGTTGCCCGCTTTCGTGGTCACGGTGATAAGCTGCTTGTCGCCGTAATAATCGTCCACCAGCGTGGCGTTGCCCTCCGGGGTAAGGGGCTGGCCCTCCGGCTCCATGCCCCCGGTGGCGGGTTCCTCGGTGGGTTCCGGGGTCGTCTCGGCGGGCTCCCCGGTGTAGTAGTCGCCATCCCCGCCGCCCGCAAAGGCGGTGACGGAGAAGGCGGTCATGCACAGGACCACCACCGTCAGGGACGCCAAAAGGCGGAAAACTCTGTTACGCTTCATCTTCGCCGTCCTCCATTCCTTCCATATCCTCGTCGTCGGGGTCCGGCGCCGCCTCCGCCTCCATCATCCCGTCGGGCAGGGTGATAAGGCCGCTGGCGTAGGCCTTCAGGAAGGCGGTCAGCTCCTTGTTGTCCATGCGCACCGCCTTGACCATGCGGACGATCTCCAGGTTTTCTTCCTCGGTGAGCTGCGCCTCCAGTTCCCGAAGGCGCTTCTGCTGGGCGGAGATCTTCTCCTTCGTTTTTTCGATGTCTTTGCGGATTTTCTCAACCGTTGCCATGTGTGCAAAACTCCTTTCCAAATCGTTCTCTCCAGGAATAGTTCCGCCCCAGGCCCTTGACCGTTTTCAGGTTTTTCCGGGCGTTGTCCTCCAGCGCCAGGGCGCGGCGGAACAAATCGGGATGCTGCTCCCGCAGGGCGGTGATCTCGTCGGGTTTCATGCTGGGGCAGAAAAAACAGGACGATTTTCCCGGCTGGGGCAGCCCTGCCGCCTCGATCTGCCGGATGCAATCGTCCCGCGTCCATCCCCATTCCATCAGGGGATACCACTTGCTGTATTTTCGGTCGGCCAGGTCTCCCAGCAGCACCTTGTCGCTGCGGTAGCCCTCGCCCGCGTCGTAGCCGATGAACTTGACCACCCGTTTGCCCGCCGCCCACGCCTTTTGACACGGCGGATAATGGTTGCAGAACTTTTCCTGCGGCCCGATCTTGTGTTTCAGGGAACACCGCTTGAAGCCGTAGGCGATGGACGGAAGGCTGCAACTTTGCAGACATTCATCCTCCAGCGTCAGCCGTTTCCCGTCACGGGTGGTCTTATACACTCTGGTAATGGGCGGCATCCCGTGGTCCTTCAGCCAGTCATCCATCACATCCAGATAGGCGTAGGTGTGGGGATGCTCCGCCCCCGTATCCGCAAAGAGGATCAGGTCCACCGGGATACGGTGCTGGTGCAGCCCGATCAAAAGGGCGGTGCTGTTGGCGCCGCCCCCATAGGAAACCATATTGATGCTTCATCACCTCCATCAGTTGTACGGCGGTCTGCCGTATGCGTAGAAATGGGACTGCCAGTAGCTTGTGTTCAGGTTGGAATACTGGATGGGGTCGCCGCAATGCAGCATCATCCCGTCGCCTACATAAATGCCCACATGGGACACGCCGCTGGTATCATAGGTCCCCACGAAGAACACCAGATCGCCGGGCTGGGGATCGGATACCGGGGTGGAAATGTTGTAGAGCCCCTGGGCGCCCAGCCGCCCGGTATTGCACAGGCCGCTGTTGGTCAGCACATAACTGACGAAGCCGCTGCAATCAAAAGAGGTGCTTGGGCTGCTGCCGCCCCACACATAGGGATAGCCCAGGTATTTTTCCGCCTCGGTGATAAGGGTGTTGAACCGCTCGTCCGTCAGGTATTCAGCGGGAATCTCCCAGGCGGTGGGCGGGTTCTCGATGTACTTGTTCACATACCCGGAGGACGGGAACAGATCGGGGCGGTTGCCCAGGGTGGACATATAGGTGGCGTACAAGGAAAGCTGATCCTCGCCCATCATATAGACCGGCACATGGGAGAGGTCGAAGTTTTCCAGCGTGACGGTGCAGATGGTCCAGGTATAGGGCACCTGAACCGTGTAGGGGTTGCCCTCGCTGTCCGTCCGTGTTTCCGTCCGATACCGGGTCTCCGTGGTCACGGTTTCGGTGAGGATGTATTGCTTGTCAAAGAGGGTTTGAAGGTCACCCTGTACCTGGTCGATGGTGAACACCCCTTCATGGAGAGCCGACAGAATGGAAACCAGCACATAGGGGTCATGCTCGATCTCGTCCAGGTCGAAGTGATACTCGTCATAGTCGTGGGTGGCCTCGTAGGTATCCAGGTACTCCCGCAATTCATCCTCTTTGGCGCAGTAGGCTTCTTCCGCCGCCAGCATATCGGAATCCTCGGAGAGATAGGAGGACGCCATGATGTTGGACACCCCGCCGCCGAACATGGAGGAACAGGATTGCAGGGAGCCCAGCAACATCACCAGCAGAAGGCCGATGCCGCCCACGATCAGCGCGCCCTTCCAATGCCGTTTCAGGAAAAGGGCGGTGCGCTTGGACTCCTGGGCGGTTTTCTTGGCCGCCTTTGCCGTGGCCTCCGCTGTTTTCCCGGCTTGGGCGGTCTTGCCCGCCGCCCGGTATGCCGCCGCATATTGCTTTTGCAGCTTCCGTTTCTGCCACAGGCGGGAGATGGGATTGGATGCAAGCTGGGGGTTCTCCGCCACGGCTTTCCGATAGTAGAAATCCGCATTGGCCTTGACCGCCGCCTGCTCCGCCTTTGCCGCGTCCCGCCAGGGTTTCAGCTTGCGTTCCGCCCGCCAGTTCTGGACACGGCGGTTTCCATAGCCCACAGCCTTCTCAAAGCTGCGTTCCCCCAGGTGGCCCGACTGGACGCCGGAATTTTCCTGCTCCACCTCCCGGACCTTGCCGTGGATCGCTGCGCCTGCCTCCTGAATGGGGCGGGACAGCGGATTGGCGTGGGGCTTTCCCGGACTCTTATTGGGGATCGCGTCCCTGGCGGCATCCAGCCGGTCCGCCGCCTTGTCCGACTTGCGGATGGCCCCTTGCAGCTCCGGCTTGGCCTGGTCTGCCTCGGAAAACTGCAATCGGGAGGATGGGCGGCCCGCTGCCGCCTCGCCCTCCCGATAGGCTCTGCGCTGTTTCCGGCGCTTCTTTTTGGCTGCTGCCTGTTCCCGGTGCAGTTCCGCACGGTCCACCGCTTTTCCAGCGGCGCCCGCCGTGTCGCCGGATGCGGAATGGTCCTGCTCCGGCGTCCGGTCAGAGGGATAGGTGGTCTCGCCCGTGACCAGATTGACGGATACCGCCCCGTCACGGGTCATCTTCTGCGCCTCCTTTTCGGGGGCTTTCCATTCTTTCAAGGTGCGTCACCTCCTGTTCCATAGGGGCAGATGTTGACACAGGCCCCGGTTTCGATCATGGCGATGTACTGGAAAATGGGATAGGCCTGGGGCGGGCAGACCGCGTTCCCCAGGGTTTTCAGCCGCAGCGCCCGGTTGTCGGTGTCCTCGGTCATGCGGGGGACTCCTTCGGGCTCGGCACGCCATAGGATGCGTCCGTCCATTTCGGGGGGAATCCCATAAGCCATTCCACCCAGTCCGGGTTCAGCGCCGCTTTCTCGGAAAGGGGCTGCTCTTGCCGAATCACCTGGGCCGACAGGTTGGAGGACGGGGATTTGTCCCGGAAGGCCGCCGGTTTCAGGGTGGAACGGTAGCCCTCCGACGCCGCCGGGGTCAGATAGAACACCGCCGCCGACAGGGACAGGCTCCAGATCGTCCCGTCCTTGTTCCGCTTGCGGAATATCCCATTGTCCGACAGGAACACATCCAGGTTGGCAGCGTCCCGCCCCGTGGATTTGTCGGAGGCAAGGGGTGTGGGAAACATCAGCCGCGACGATAAAAGTTCGCTGGCGCTCATGCCATGCGCCGACGCCGCAAGCCGGAAATACGAATGGGAGAACAGCGTATCCCGCTTTTGCCAGGTCAAAAATCGTTTTGTCGAGCCCCATATTGATGAAGCCAGCAACATTTTCCCCAAGCACCCAACGGGGCCGCAGTTCGGCAATAACGCGGCACATCTCCGGCCACAGGTAGCGTTCATCCGCAAAGCCCCGCCGCTTTCCTGCGGTGGAGAAGGGCTGGCAGGGGAAGCCGCCGGAGATGATGGTGACTGTTTCAAGTCCTGTTTTCTCAAAAAACGCCTCCTTCGTGAATGTGGTGATGTCCCGGAACTTCGGCACATCCGGCCAATGCTTTTGCAGGATGGAATAGGGATAGTCCGCCCACTCGCATTGACAGACCGTTTCAAAGCCTGCCGCCTCTGCCGCCAGGTCCAGCCCGCCGATGCCGGAAAACAGGCTGACATGGGTGAGTTTATTCATAGCTGATCTGCTCCCCAGGGATCAGCTCCACCCGGAACCGCTTGATGACCGCCGCCTCCAGTTCATCCTGACAAAAGTTACTGTCAGCGGAAAGACCCAGCTTGCGGCGCAGCCTGTTCAGCGTCTTTTCATAGTTCCCGTATTTCTTTTGCAGTCGGAGAAAATCTTTCTCGTTCTGCGCCTGCGACAGACACTTGGCGATGCTGTACCAGGTCACCAGGAACATGTGCAGCTCGCTCACCAGCAGCCGGAATCCGCTGCCGGGGATCAGATAGTGTTCCTCCTGGCGGCCGCCGCCCGGTTCGGGTTCGTCGTTCTCACACTCCACATAGAAGGCGTCCAGCTCGCACAGCTCCCGCGCCTTCATCCCGGCAAGGTCCGCCTTGTCGCCGAACACCAGATAACGGCCGGGAATGTTCCAGGCGTCAAACTTGTCATCGGCGATCTGGCCGTACCGCTTCGCCGCCGCAATGAACGCCTCCACATCCTCCCGGTCCTTGATTTTTCCGGCAAGGAAGGCAAGCTGATGAAGCAGCCCGTAGAGATGCACTTCCTCGTCGATATGTGCCTCATAGGTCTTTTCCTCGATGACATACAGCTTTTCCTGTTCCATATCCTTATCCCATCCTTTCCTTCCATTCCAGCCGCATTTGCCCATCATCCAGCAGCAGACGGATTACATTTTTGCCCTGGGGCGTAATCAAGGTCTGCTGTCCAAAATGCCCATATTTCCAGAAGTCCTTCACACGGAACAACCCGTCATTGGAGGGCTTGGCATAGGGCAGAAGGTATCCGGCCGGGCAGCGGTACAGAAATCCCGCGTCCATCAGGAAACGGCAAAACGCACGCTCCCCGATTTGCAGTTCCTTCGCCGTAGCCCGGATATTGGTGCAGTTTTCTTCATGGACAAAGGCGTCATAGAAATCTGCTTTCGGCCGCAGCCGTTCCACCTCGCCGAAGAGCTGCCGGTTTTTCTCATGTTCGGCAAGAAGCTGGTCGGCAAAGGCCAGCAGTATTTCCGGCTTTTCCGCCGTCTGCTCCAAAAGGGAGGCAGTCATATATCCGCCCGTCTTGCGGATCATGGGGAGAACTTCGTCAAACACCCATTTTTCAAAGCGTTCCGCACCAGGCATCCGACTATGAACAATCAGGCGGTACACATCACCCTCCGGGATAAATGCCATCGTCTGGTCTCCGCTTGTGGTGGGGATGGAACATTTCGTTCCCCCCCTCGTATGATCCCGGACTGCCTTGCGGGGATTGCTATACCCCAGGGCCTTTGCCACATCCGAACCGCAAAACAGATACTTGCCGTTCTGCTCGATCACTCGGATGCTGCCAAATTCGCAGTTATTGAAAACCGCCATCTTGTTATCCATTCTGGTCCTCCTTTTCGTCGTCCACAGTTTCGTGTGCAACCTCGCTGGGCTTGGTGGTGAGCAGTTTATAGAGCTCGGTATCCTTCGGGAAGTCATCCGCAAAGGGCAGGATGACATTGTTGAAGAACAGCAGCCCGTGGCCCGGCTCGGAATTGGTCACATAGGCAAGCTGTTCCGACGAAATGTTCAGCCGCTCCGCCAGTATCTTCCGGTCGCCCGCCGCCTGGTTGAGCATATAGATGAAGTCGCTGTTCTCCAGGATGTTTTCGATCTCCGGGGAGGAAAGCAGGTCTTTGGGGTTCTGGGTCGCCCCGGTGGGGATGCCGCCCCATTTTCTGAACCGTTTCCAAATCTCGGCACTGTACGCGGCGGTCTGTTCCTCCTTCAGCAAAAGGTGGAACTCGTCCACGAAATACCAGGTAGACCGGCCAATGGCACGGTTGATGGTGACGGTGTTCCACACCGCGTCCTGGACAATGAGCATCCCCGGCTTTTTCAGGTTCTTGCCCAGGCCCTTGATGTCAAAGCAGACAAGGCGGTTGGAGATGTCCACGGTGGTACGGTGGTTGAAGAAGTTGAGGGAGCCGTTCACATACAGGTCCAATGCCTGGGCCACCCGGTCGGCCTCCGGGATGTGCTGGGACAACAGGGCGTTCATCAGGTCGCCCAGAATCGGCATATTCCCCGGCCGGGGGTCGGCAAAGTAGGGCTGGTAGATCATCTGCACCGCCCGGTCAATGACCGTTTTCTCGATGGCCTCCAGCCCCGTCTTGCTGCCCATGATGAGCTCGCAGAAGGATAAGACAAAATCACTTTTCAGCGCCAGCGGGTTTTCTTCCTCGGAGTAGTTGAGGTTGATGTCCAGGGGGTTCACATAGTCGGTGCTGGACGGGGACAGCCGGATCACCTGACCGCCCAGCCGCTTCACCAGGGGCGAATACTCGTCCTCCGGGTCGCAGATGATGACATTATCCTGGGTCATCAGCATGATAAAGGTGATCTCCCGCTTGCAGCTCATGGATTTGCCGCTGCCGGGCGTGCCGAACACAAGGCCGTTGGGACAGCGGGATTGCTTGCGGTCCAGCAGGATCATGTTGTTGGAAAGGGCGTTGAGCCCGTAGTACATGGCGTCGCCGCCCATGAATACCTCCTGGGTGACAAAGGGGACGAACACCGCCAGAGCCGATGTGGTCAGGCTCCGTTCGATCTTGATGCGATTGAGCCCCAGGGGAAGGCTGCTCATAAGCCCGTCCTCCTGCTGGAAGTCCAGCCGGGTCAGAAGGCAGTTGTAGGTCTGGGCGACGCTGGCCGCCTGGGATACGGCGATCTCCAGCTTTTGCCGGGTCTCCGCCGTGTGCAGCACCAGGAAGGTCATGTTGAACATTCTCTCGTTGCGGGATTGCAGGTCGGTGAGAAGGTCCTTTGCCGCGCCGCCGTAGGTGGAGAGGTCGGAAGGAAGAATGTCCATATCGTAGCCGCTGCGCACCGCCCGTTTTTGTTCCTGTATCTTCATGGCGTCCAGGTCGGTGATCTTCCGCTTGACCATTTTGATGGCCTCGTTCTGGTTGATGCCCCGGATGTGCATGGTGACCATGATATTTCCGTCCGCCTCCATGAAGTCGGTGAGGATACGGTCGTGCATCTCCGGCGCCAGAATTTGCAGGAAGGACACCGCCCCGTACCGCCTGCCGATGCGGAAGGTGCGGGTCTCCCCGAAGTGGAAGGAGGACGGAGAAATGAAGTCCTTCACCGAAAGGCCGCTGGCCGGGAGCCAGTCCCATTCAAAGGCGAACTGTCCGCCCTCCGGGTGGAGGATGTTGTAAAGCAGCTCCAGCCGTTCCTTTCCGTCCAGCACATGAGCCGCCGCCCCCATGACCTTGAAGCGGTTGAGGGTGTCGGTCTCAATGCGGGCAAACCGCGCCCGTGCCGCGGGAAGGTTCTCCGCCTCGATGGTCAGGGTCACATACTTGGTTTTCACATAGCCGTTGTTGCCCCGCTTGTACTGCATCCGCAGGATGTCCACCGCCTCGTCCCGGATGGGGTCCAGGTCGTTGCCCTGTCTGGTGATGCCAAACATTTCATCGGCGGCGCTACCTCCGCTGCGGCTGTCCAAAGTAACCTGGACGCCGATGGAGGGGTCGTACCCGTTATAGAAGTCGCAAAGGCTTTCAAAGATGCTCCGCTGGTCCTCCGGTCCCGCCAGGCGGTAATTCACATCCTCAAAGGCAATGGTCTTGGAGAAAGTCCCGCCCTCCAGCCTGCACAGGCCGTCGGGGAACATATTCTGAAACGGGATGCTGTCCTGCACCGTATGGTTTTTCCCGTCGCCCTTTGCCTGCCGGATCACCGCCTCGATCTGCTTGCGCTCGGCACGGGTGAGCTTACGCTTTGCCGGTTTTTCTGCCTTTTCTCGCAATCCGCTTCACCTCCTGTTCCAGTTGGGATTGCCGCACCAGGGCGGAATAGAGATTGTTGGTCTGGTAGATGCGCACCTTCGGCCGGATGAATTTGTTCTGGATCAGATGGCCCAGGAACACTTCCAGCGGCTGCCCGTTCTTCTCGTACATGGCGAACAGGAAAAAGGGCAGCATCACCAGGATCATGCACAGCGCCGCCGTGGTGGTCCCCAGGCTCGCCTTTGCCAAAAAGAAAAGCGGCACGCCTACCAGCGCCGCCGCTCCGAAACAGATCACTTGTCGTTTGGTCAGCCCGAACAGGACCTTGCTCTGTATCCGGCTCAGGTCCTTCGGGATCGTTACATAAGCCAATGTTTCACACCTCCTTTAGTGGGCGCCAAACAGGGATTTTGCAAGGCTGCCGGTCTTGAACAGGGTGTAGCACAGCAGGACCGTATAGCCCATGCAGCCCCAGATGGCCGCGGATATGTTGTCGCCGGATGTGGAGATGCCCTCCACCAGCACGGCATAGATGCCCACACAGATCATAATGAGGAAGGCCTGGAATCCCAGGGCCAGCAGAGAGCGAAGGTAGTTCTGCCCTGTGGAGCCCCACTCTCGGTTGACCATCGTGGCAAAGGGGATGGGCCCGATGGAGGTCACCAAATAGACCTCAATCATTCTGCCGTAGATTACCAGGAAGATGCAGATGGAAAGAATCTGCGTACACAGCCCCACGAACACGCTCTGGAACCACAGCCCCAGCAGGGCGCCCACGCTCCAGTCGGCAAGCTGGGTCTCCAGATCGCCCACCACACCGGAGATGTCGATGCCCGCGTCCGAGATGATGACCCCCGCCGACTGGCTGACCACATTCTGCGCCACATCGAACACCGCCATGACGATGTTCCAGGTGTTGGTGACGATCAGCACCGCGCAGAAGGTCTTGAAAATCCACTTGAAGAAAATCCAGGTGTCGAAGTCGTGGAGGTTGTTCTTCTCGATGATGAGCTGGATCAGCTCGTAGCACATGACGAAGGTGAGGATGATGCCCGCGATGGGGACGATCACCGTCTCCGAGAGGTTGCGGATCATGTTGAAGATGCTGCTGTTCCAGGCGGCGGGCGTCATGCCGACCTCCCCGGCGATCTCGCCCACCTTTGTGTTCAGGGTATCAAACATCCCGGTCAGGTTTGAAATGATACCGTCAATGAGCAGTTCCTTGAACCACTCCTGGATCATATCCAATATCAAGGGAGATCACCTCCTTTGCGGGGGCTCCCGCTGTGAAGCGAAAGCCCCCGCCGGGTTTGGAGCAACATCAGGTGGTGGACAGCAGACCGGACAGCAGGGGGATCAGGGTGATGCCGATGAGGGCAACGCCGCCGCCCGCCATAAGCTGCTTCATGCCCTGGCTTTTTGCTAATGT
>OERB01000073.1_pt1 | contig 13774 bp, 13 predicted proteins | sample 1539881 | NCBI WGS metagenome assembly OERB01 (sample SAMEA3891887, study PRJEB23780) | metagenome | biome: terrestrial biome; feature: animal house; material: Caecal content | place: Italy | collected 2015-05-05
AGGGAAATTCCACCGTGAACGATCCTGCTCATGTGGAGCTTTTGGAGAAATTTGCCGCCCTTTATATGAAAGCCACTCCGGAGAGCGATGTGACCAACGGATATGCTGAGATGGTCGCGGCTTTTGATTCGGGAACAGCCGCTATGATCTTTCACAATTTAGGCTCATACGGCGAGCATAAAAAGAATCTTGGTGACGGAAACTTTACCGCCCTTACAACTGTGGCCTCCAAGGCAGGAACACAGGTCATCGTATCCAACGGGGCTACCTGCAACGCGGTATTTAAGGATTCCAAAAATCCGGAAGCCGCATTTAAGTGGATCTCCTATCTGAACAGCCATTACGCATGCAGCTATTTCAGTGAGCAGATCGGCCAGATCCCCTGCAACGAGCTGGCGCTTCAGGACGACTGGGTGACGGAGGTGACCCACATGAAGGAAGCGGCTGATGCAATCCTTTCCGGAAACTGCACGCTCGCTACGCTGCCGATCAATATCACAGGCTACTATGACCTGCATAATAACGTTCTGGTCCAGGGCTTTCAGCAGGTCATGCTCGGAGAATTATCCGCTCAGGACTATCTGGATGACTGGGCTGCCCAGATGACCCAGCTGAAAAAAGACTATGATGCCTATATCCAAACATTGAAATAAAGGGGGAACATAAAAAAGATTCCTGGAGAATGGAAAAAGAAGAATCCTCTGTGCCGTATGGAAGGTGATATGCTATAATGAAGGCGTTCCGAAAGGAGCGCCTTCTCCCGTGGGGAAGGAATGCAGAAAAGCAGAGAAACAGAAAAAAGAAACGAGGTGAACGAGCGATGGCAATTTACCATCTGGAAGCAAAAGTGGTCAGCCGGGGCGCAGGCCGCTCCGCCGTGGCCGCTTCCGCTTAGCAGAAGGGCTGGAGAAGCTGCGCAGCCGTGTGCTGATCTACTGTTATCAGCTCTCTCACATTTGCAGTGGCAAATCTCATATTCAAAAATCTCTTGCCGTATGGAAGCCAGAACTGGAGCGTTACACCGGTCTGGTGCAGCAAATCAAGGCAAAAAGCAAAGAGCGCAAAACACTGGTTGCCGAGAAAAAGGAATTGCCAATATACCATGTAAAACGCCACAAGGCGCTGGCTGTCCGCATTGCCGAGCTGAAAGCGCAGGCTGCGGAGTTTGACCCGGTAGAGCTGTACAAAGCACGGCAGGTCATCCGTCCTGCGCAGGAAAAGGCGGCAGAACAGCAGTTAGAGGATGCCATGCACGAGAAGCCTTCTCTTATTATGCTGCTCAGCGCCAAGCAGGAAACATCCCACCTGCTTGGCGCGGATGCAGAAGAACGGCAGGCGCGACAACTCATTATGCACAGAAATCAAGAGCAGTATCGAAATTCTCTCAGTAAACGAAAAAGAAATGACCCTGAGCGGTAATCATGTATAAAGACGGTGGCTCATACGAGTCGCCGTCTCTATACATGGGGCATGTCGTTGAGCGTTGTGCAGATCGTTCCATAGGAAGATTATTGCAGATATTATATGTCGTTCATGTTGTGTTAATTCCTGCTTTTTTCTTGTAATCAATCCATCCGTGCAATATGAAACAAAATGGGTATCAGAACGCAGCGTTTGGATGCTTCGCTCTGATGCCCTTTTACGATATAGTTTCTTTTACCGCGGCGACAACGATTACCGGAATTCCAGCGTCTCTTTCTGCAACGCTGCACCCCTTTTGATTAGTGATTTTTTCTCCGCACCTCTTGCAAAACAGAAAGAAACGCGGTATAATATGACCAGAAGAACCGAAACGGTCATATTTCAAGGAGGGTGCGACCTTGGCTTTTACCGATTACGAGACTGAGCAGCTCCGCAAGGCGTTGCTGAAGGAAACGAGACATTGTGCTGTCACGCTGGGGATGAAGAAAACCTCCGTAGAGCAGCTGACGAAGGCGGTCGGCATTGCAAAGGGCTCGTTCTATAAATTCTACGAATCCAAGGAAATGCTTTTCTTCGCGGTTTTGGAGAACATTCACTCCGAGCTTTACGGAGTGGCTGACCATGCACTGAGCGAAGCAAACGACTTGCCGCCGTCGGAGCGTGCGGCAAAGGCGGTTCTTGCCGTCTGCCGGAGGCTGTCCGATACCGGCGACATGGTTTTCATTGAAAACGATGCGAAGCTGCTTTTGCAGAGACTGCCGGAGGGCGTCAAAAATGTCCATTACCACGATGACGAAACGCATATTCGTCAGCTCTTGGAAAAATATGATTTGATGCCAAGGTGCGGCGCTTCTTTGGCTGCCGCGACGGTGCGGGGACTGATCCTCACAGTTTCCCATAAGGAGCAGATTGGGGAGCTATACCTGCAGGTGCTGGAAACGCTGGTGTACGGTGCTTGCAGGGAGTTATTTGAATAAGCGAAAGGCCGCAGAAATGCGGCTTTTCCAAGGCACAACGGTTAGCCTCATCTAACCGAACAACCGCACATATCGGTTAGATGAATCTAACGTCGAAAGGAATGATAGCGATGCGAAAACACAAGAATTTCTGGGATAAAAATGCCGGTCGGTATGACCGCTTTATGCGAAAGGACCGGGCAGCATATGACGAGATGTATGAACTGATCCGACCGGAGGTGAAAGCCAAGACGGTGCTGGAGTTGGCCACCGGCACAGGGTTGATTGCAAAAAACATCGTGAACGCGGCGGCGCACATTGAGGCGACGGATGCCTCCCCGGAGATGATTGCCGAGGCAAAACGGGACAACCGATCGGCGAAGCTGCACTTTTCGGTGCAGGATATGTTCCGTCTGCCCTATGTGGAGGAGTCCTTCGACGTGGTGATCGTGTCCAACGCGCTGCACATTGTGCCGCAGCCGGAGAAAGCCCTTGCCGAGATCCGCCGGGTGCTGAAGGACGACGGTGTGCTCATCGCGCCCACCTTTACCCACGCGGGAAATTCGTTTCCCGGCAAGGTCAAAGCCTTTTTCATGAAGCTGGCAGGCTTCCCTCTCCACAGCAGATGGACGAGCGAGGAATACCTGCGCTTCCTACGGCAAAACGGCTGGGCGGTGCGGAAAAGCGCTGTTCTGAAGGCATCCTTCCCGCTGACTTATGCGGAATGTGTGAAATCGGAGGTGTGATAAGATGTCATTTTTTGAGAACACCAGAAAGCCTGTGGGGCTTGGCGGGAAAATCATGGTCGCCATGATGAACCTGGGGCACAGTCCTGTGGCACGGTGGGGACTTCACTTTTTGGAGCTTACTCTGGACGCCAAGGTGCTGGACTGCGGCTGCGGCGGAGGGGCGAACATCAAGAGACTTCTGAAAAAATGCCCGGAGGGTATTGTCAAGGGCATTGACTATTCCCCCGTCAGTGTGGAGAAATCCAAAAAGGTCAACGAGGCCGCCATAGCGGAGGGCCGCTGCACCGTTCTGCAAGGCAGCGTGGCGAATATGATCTTTGCAGGCGACTGGTTCGATGCGGTAACGGCCTTTGAAACCGTCTATTTCTGGCCCGATCTGCCGCAGTGCTTCCGGGAGGTTTACCGGGTGCTGAAGCCCGGCGGGACATTACTCATCTGCAACGAAAGCAACGGCGATACGGACAAGGACAAGAAGTGGACGGAAATCATCGGCGGCATGACCATCTACAAGGACGCCGAGCTGAAGACGTATCTGGAGCAGGCGGGCTTTCACGATGTGCAGATACGCAAAAAGAAAAGCTGGCTCTGCATTACGGCGCGGAAATGAGGGGGCTAAATTATGAGTATCTTTGCATCTATCTTACGCAGCGTATACAAGCTCTCCGGCGCGAAAAAGGCGTTCGCCTTGCCGGAGGATGCACTGCGAAAGGAAATTGAAAAGCAGAACCGGCATCGTGGCGTTTTTACGCCCACCGACCACAAAGCACATTATGAGACGATCACAGTGAACGGCTTTCCCTGCCTGATCGTGCGAGAGCATCCGAAGCCGTCCGAGCGCGCAATTCTCTATTTCTTTGGCGGCGGCATGGTGATCGGCCCCGATAAGGGCGACCTGCCTGTGATGCGCAAGCTCTGCCGCGAGACCGGCTGTGATGTGTGGTTTCCGTTTTACCCGCTCTGCATGGAACACTGCATTACTGAAACCTACGCGATGGTGTACGAATGTTATCGAAAAATGATTACGCTGTACGGCGGCGGAAATGTCAGTACCTGCGGCTTTTCCTCCGGCGGTGCGCTGGCGCTTGGCATTGCGGCGCATAACAACGCCCAGCCAGAGCCACTGCCGCAACCGAGGCACATTGTCGCCGTATCCCCCGGCGAGGTGCCGTGGAACGATGCGGAAAGGGCGCGGATGCAGGCACTCAATAAACGGGACGTTTCCATCGACTATGCCTTTATGGTGACGGTGGAAAAGTTCATGCGGCATGGCTGCGAGAATGTGCCGGACTATATGCTCTCCGGCTCACGGGGAGATTTTACCGGCGTAGGCGATATTCACTTCTTCTATTCTGCCGACGAGGTGCTCTACGGCGCATTGCCGGACTTTGAGGAAGCCTGCAAACGGGCAAATGTCCCCTATACGGTGTCCGCCCGCCCGAAGATGGTGCATTGCTACTGTATGCTGCCGATCTTCAAGGAGGCAAAGGAGGACTTTGCGAAAATCGTGGACATTTTGAAAAAATGAGATCGGAAACGGTCGTGTGATGATTGAAACACAGAGGGAAGGCCATGGAACGAAAAGAAGTCATTCGCGGTGCGTACCGAATGACGGGCGCAAACAACTTTTATGACGGCATGATCACCTGCTCTACTCTGAGCGGGAAAGCGGTGTGCCGCTTGGTGTGGGCAATGAACAAGGCGGAAAACAACGCCTATCTGGAAAAGGCGCTGTCCGGTATTCCGGAGCATTTCTCCGGCAAGCTGCTGGAAGTGCCGGTGGGAACAGGGATTCTGACCATGCCGGTTTATCAGACTATGCCGGAGGCGGACATTACCTGTCTCGATTATTCGCCTGATATGATGAGGCAGGCACGGGAAAAGGCTGACCGCCTGCACCTGAAAAATGTAACCTTCCGGCAGGGAGATGTGGGAGCACTCTCCTAACCCTATGGCATACAACGAGTTGTTCGCCCTTGCCTTCGTTGCGCCCTATGTGGCAAGCGAAAAGAAAATTCCACCAACGGCCGTGCAGGAAATGATGCGCCGCTCACTCTATCATATCAAGTGGTATTTTGCAAAGACCGACTTGAATACCGACAAGGGCAAGGCGGAGAACAAAAAGAGCGTTGTCAAATACGCCAAATGGTACACGCCCGAAAAGGAAGCGAAATACCCGACCTCCTTCAAGGTGGATTTTGTCGGGCAGCCGTATGAGGGTGCCTGTTACTACCGCATTACCCGCTGCCCGATTTGCATTTACGCGGAGAAACTCGGTGTTTCCGAACTCATGCCGTTGTTCTGCGAACTTGATGAAGTGATGATCACGCTTCAGCACGGCGTGCTGCACAGAAAACAGACGCTGGCGAATGGCGGAGAGTATTGCGACTACTTTATTACCGGAAACAGAGAATAAACGGAGAAGCTCGTATCGGTCAATAGCTGATACGAGCTTCTTTTCATATTTTTTAGATTGTGTTTCTTCAGACCTTCCACCCGGCGGCCTGCTGCCGCTCCACCACGAAGCGGCGGTAGAGCCCGTCAACAGCAACCAGCTCGTCATGGGTGCCCTGCTGAACGATCTCGCCGTGATCGACCACAAAAATTTGGTCGGCATGGCGCACGGTTTTCAGCCGGTGGGCGATCATGATGACCGTCTTATCATGGGTCAATTCCGCAACGGCCTCCATCAGCTCCTTTTCATTTTCGGGGTCGACATTGGCGGTGGCTTCGTCCAGAATGATGATGGGTGCGTCCTTCATGATGGCGCGCGCAATGGAAATTCGCTGACGTTCGCCGCCCGAAAGCGTAGCACCGCCTTCGCCGATGACGGTGTCAAAGCCGTTCGGCAATGCCATGATAAAGTCGTAGCAGCGGGCTTTTTTCGCGGCGGCCTGCACCTCCTCCATGGAGGCGTCGGGCTTGCCAAAGCGGATATTGTTGGCGATGGTGTCGGAGAACAGATAGACCCGCTGAAACACAAAGGAGAAATTGCGGATGAGGCTGTCGTAGCTGTACTCCCGCACATCCCGTCCGCCGAGGCGCACGCTGCCGCCCTGCACGTCCCAGAACCGCGCCATGAGATTGCACAGCGTGGTCTTGCCACTTCCGGACGGACCGACGATGGCCACGGTGGTTTTCTCCGGGATGGTCAGGGACACATCGTGCAGGATGGGCTTGCTGTCATAGGAGAAATCCACATGGGACAGGGTGATGTCCTCCCGTTCCGGCGAAAGCTCCTCCCCGTCAATGTCCATGGGTTCTACGCGCAGAATTGCGCTTGCCTTATCTACGCCGATGTCGATGGAGCGGAACAAAGCCGAAAAGCTTCCGGCGCTGTCCAGCTGCTCAAAGAGGATGAACGAGCAGATCAGCATCAAAAGGCAGTTTGTCAGCTCCATGGTGCCGCTGAAGTAAAAGACGATAGCGGCCGCGCAGACGGCAACGCCGGTGAGCTTGTTGACAACAAACTGCGCCAGCATATAAAGCACCGACGGGATCTCCATAGCAAAGGACGCCCTGCGGGCTTCCTCCACAGCGCCGTGTACCTGCGTGGCAGAGTCGTGGGTCAGGTCGAAATTCTTGACCTCGGCGATGCCCTGCACATATTCCAGCACCTTGGACACAAGGCGCTCATCGGCATTGAACTTCCGCTGGGAAAGGGTCTGCTCCGCCCGCTGCATGGCGGCGTTGACGGCAAAGAACAGCACCAGTCCCGTCAGTGTGATCAGCCCCATGCGCCAGTCAAAGAGGAACATCATCGCTGCGATGATGCCGGAGGTCAGAAAGCCGCGGGTCGTGACCATGACGACGCGGGTAGCCACATTCGCCATGTTTTCCATGGTGTTGGTGGTGACGGACGTGACCTCGCCGAGGCTGTTGTCATTGAACCAGCCCATAGGCAGGTAGCGCAGGTGCTCGGCGATCTCGATGCGTTTGTTGGCGCAGGCGCGGTAGCCCGCACGGGTCTGGAGCATGGTAGCCTTCATGTTGATGGCAATCGTAATGATCAATGAGATCACGATAATGCCGAGGCTCGTCCATAAAGTTGCCATAGTGACGTTCCTTTCCAGCAGCGCCTGAATGACGATGGCGGCTGCCGGAATACGCATGGCAGAGCAAATGGCGCTGACCACGCCCAGCCAGATAGATGTTATAAACAGCCTGCGGTTGTCCACCCCGCAGAAGGCAAAAAATTTTTTCAGTGTCTTGAGCATTACGCCACCTCCCCGTCGTCTTTGACGCTGATGTGGGCCTCCCACATGGTTTGATAAAGGGGGCAGGACGCAAGAAGCTCCGCCTGCGTGCCGGTCGCTTCGATCTTGCCTTGATTGACAACAATGATCTGATCGGCGTCCGCAATGGTGGACAGCCGGTGGGCAATGACCAGCAGCGTCTTGCCCCGCACCAGCCTTCCCAGTGCCGACTGGATGACCGCCTCGTTTTCCGGGTCTGTATAGGACGTTGCCTCGTCGAGAATGACGATCGGCGCGTCCTTCAGCATGGCACGGGCAATGGAGATGCGCTGCCGCTCACCGCCGGACAGGTGACCGCCGGATGCACCGCATACGGTCTGATAGCCGTTCTCCAGCCCCATTATGAACTCGTGGCAGCCGCATTTCTTCGCGGCGTCAATGACCTCCGCATCGGTCGCACCCTTTCTGCCCATGCGGATATTGTCCATGACAGAAAGGTCAAAGAGGTAGTTGTCCTGCGACACATAGGCGATGTGCTTCGTGCACTCCGCCAGCGGCAGCGTGCGAATGTCCACGCCGCCCAGGTCGATTTCTCCGTCCTTCACATCCCACAGGGAGGCGATGAGCCGGGCGATGGTGGATTTTCCACTGCCGGAAGGCCCGACCAATGCGTTGACCGTCCCCGGGGCAATGTGCAGATCGATTCCGTGCAGTACCTCCTTGTCGTGATAGGCAAAGCGGACATCTTTCAGCTCGACGGCGTTGTCCGCAGGCAGCTTTTCCGCACGTTCCGGACGCTGCATATCCTCGCCGGACAGCACCTCCGCCACCTCACCCACGATGGTCGTCACCTGCGCGATGTCATCGGTGTAGGAAAAAGCGGTGATCAGCGGCTGCATAACGCCGAAGGACAGAACAATGACCGCGAGAAACGTCTCCGCCGACAGTGTGCCGTGCATATAGAGAAGGCAGCCCACCGGCAAGATGCCGAGAAGTGTCGAAGGGAGTATCGCCATTCCGGCCACCTGTCCGAACAAACTCCCGCGCATCCAGTCGATGAAGCAGTCCGCGCCCTCTTTTGCGGCGGAGACGAACTTTGCATAGCTGGTCCTGGACTGACCAAACGCCTTGATGACCTCAATGCCGCTGATGTATTCCACAGCCGTGTCGTTCAGTGTCTTTGTCGCGGTGACCGTGCGCTGAAACTTCTCGTTATAGCCGCTGAACATGGACATAAAGCAGAGAATGCCCAGCGGCAGGACGATGAACATGGAAAGGCCCATGCGCCAGTCCTCGATGAACAGCAGCACCAGTACCGCCAGCGCCCCCACGATGTTGGTGGTCATCTCCGGCAGCAGGTGGGCAAGGGTGGTTTCGATGGAATCGACCCGCTCGACGATGATGTTCTTATACGAGCCGGAGGAACGATCCAGCACCGTACCCAGCGGCAGCGTCGCTAGCTTGTCCAGCAGCCGGACGCGGGTATTGGCCAGCACATGGAACGTCGCATGGTGGGAGAGAGAGGTGGACACGCTGTGCAGCACATAGCGCAGCACCCAGCAGCCCGCCATCCATGCGCAGAGCGTCAGGCAGCGGGGAAGCTCCGCCGTGCCGTTTACCAGTGCGGTGATAAGCCGGATGATGATGAAATACGGAATAAGCGAGCAGGCAACGCCCAGCAGCGCCGTAAGGACGCTCAAAGCGTACTCGCCGTACCGCCCTTTTGCCAGCTCTGCCAGCCACGAGGCGGCGGAGCGCTTTTGCTTCGTGTTCTGATTCATGGGTAATTCCTCCAAGGCAGATCAGGCAGCCAGATGCTTCTTCACGATGCCCTTGCCGATAGCTGCTCCGATGAATGCGGCCACGATCACACCGGCCACCAGTGCCACGGATACCCAGGACTGCAGCATCTGGGATGCGGCAAGGATGGCGTCCTGACGGCCATCGGTGACCATCTGATCCGCCATAGCCTTGGCTGCGATGGCGTAGGGAATGATGGTGCTGCCGAATGCAGCCAGCACCTGATTGATGACATAACTGACGGTCAGCGCCTTCGCGTTGCCGTAGCCCATCTTCCACAGCAGCAGCTCGGCAATGGCACCGGAGAGAATAAAGAGGATGATGTACGGCAGGTATCCGCCCATAATGGCGCGGACAATGCTGTAAATGAGGATCGCACCGGGCTTTTTCACCTTCGTGCCGATGATGAAGTAGACGATGCCCTCCAGCAGGGCGAAAAACACCGGCATCAGAATGATGGTAATGGGCGTTGCGTACAGGACGGAGCTGGCGAAGAAAATGACCACATTGATCAGAGCCAGCAGGACAACGGTGATGATGTCCTTGATTTTCAGTTTATTGGGGTTTGCAGTACTCATGGTTAAAGACTCCTTTTTGAATGGAATATGGTTGAACGTCGCAGAGACGGCGATCACAGGATAAGGCCGGCGGCGATCGATGCCGCCAGCAGGACGCAGAACACAGCATCCCACGCAGAAAACCGAAGCGACAGATAGTTGCTTTTGCGGCGGGTTAAGTCGATGCCCCGTGTTTCGGCGGAGGCGGACAGCGTTTCGGCGATGCGGATAACGCGCAAAGCCATCGGCACGGTCAGTATTTCGATATAGGATGGCAGCGCACGCAACTTTTGCCATGGCGTCACAAACGCGCCCCGGGTGCGGATGGATTGCCGCAGCAACTTCATGTCTCCCGACAGAACGGGGAAGAAGCGGAAAATCACCGCCACGATCATGATCAGCCGCTCCGGTAGGCGCAGATTGCGCAGCGCTGCCAGGGTACGGCTGGCTTCATTCCGCCCAATCAGCGTCCGCATGGAAATGCCAACGGCAATGATCCGCGGGAACAGCACCAGCATAAAGGAAAACACCGTGCCCGGCAGCAGAGCGTTTGCCGCCCACAGCAGCCCAAAGCTCATCCCGCCTGCCAGCGCCGTTCCGAGCCAGCCGTCCGCTGCGGTCAGCAGGATCAGTGCCGTATATACGGCATAAACTAAGTGGTTGTTGGATGTGGAGATCACGACCAGCAGGGCCAGCCAGTAAAGCAGCTTCGTTGCCGGGTGGAATCGTTCTTTATGCTGTTTTTTCGCAGGAGCATTGGAAAGATGGAAGCGCTCCATATATTGCCGTACCGCTTGCAAATCTCGTTCCGAATGAACGGGAAATTCTATTTCTGCATGCCCATCCGACAGCCCAATGCAGCGGTCACACGCACCTGCAATTAGCTCAGGGTCGTGGGTGATGATGAGAACAGTCTTTTCTTTCCGCATCTCCCGGATCAGCGCTGCGCACCGCTCCAGACTTTCCGCGTCCTGTCCTGCTGTCGGCTCGTCCAGTATGACGATCGGCTTGTCGGATAGATACGCCATCATCAGCGTCAGACGCTGCATCTGCCCGCCGGAGAGGGAAAAGGGATGCCGGTTGCGGCAGTCCCACATATCCATACTTTTCAGCAGCGCTTCCGTTTTTGCTTCAAACTCCGGTGTCACCGCATGGCCGTATTGCAGTTCGTGCAGGACGGAGCCTGTGAAGAACTGGAACTCCGCCTCCTGAAGGATGAACAGCACTTGCTTTTGCAGCTGCTTTGGATTTTGCGACTTTCCGAAAAGCATTATCCTGCCGCCGGAGGGGCGGTAAAGCCCTGCAATCAGCTTGCCGATGGTCGTTTTGCCGCAGCCGTTTGCGCCCACAAGGCCGACGATCTCATGCTCACGGACGGAAAAGCTGACACCAGAGAGGGTATCTCCGGCCTTCCTGCCGTATGTATAGCAGACATCTGAGACGGCAAGCGCCGTCGGCGCGGTTTTCGGCAGCGGCTCTTTCTCCGGCACGGTGATCTCCGCAAGGTCGAGCGTGCGCAGAGAAAGTGTTTGTCTCCGCTCCACTGAGAACGCCTTTGCCTCTGCGGCAGTATATTTTCCTTTGATCTCGCCGTCTGCCATGACCCAAAATTCGTCGGCAATGTCGGCAAGATAGTAGAGTCGGTGCTCGCTGAGCAGCAGCGTTTTGCCCTGCTTTTTCAGGGCAAGCAGAATCTCTTTTAACTGCTGCGTGGCTGCAAAGTCCAGATTGGCCGTGGGCTCATCCAGCAGAAAAATATCTGTGTCCATTGCCCACGCGGACAAGATGGAGATGAGCTGTCGCTCGCCGCTGGACAACTCGTAGACATTGCGATCCTTCAGCCGCTCCAGATGAAAGATCCGGAAGGCCTCATCTACCCGCCGTCGGATTTTATCTTGCGGCAGACCGTGATTTTCAAGACCGAAGGCCACTTCATTGGAGCTGTTCACGGTGAAAAACTGGCTGCGAGGATCCTGAAAGACCGAGGCGGCCAACTCGCCGATCTCGCCGATACGTATTCCGGCGGTGTCCTGCCCATTCAGGCGGCAAAAGCCTTTTAGCTCTCCCTCGTAAAACTGGGGGATTAATCCGTTGATGCACCGTAGCAGTGTGGACTTTCCGCAGCCGCTGCCGCCGCAGAGCACCACACAGCGTCCGGCTGGGATGCTGCCGCCGACTTTTTGCAAGGTGGGCTGCTTTTCTTCTGCATATTGAAATTCAAATTCAAAATCTATCATCGCAAACTCTTTTCTTATTAGTTAGCCGTCTCTAACCAGCGGCCGTAAGAAACGGACGGATGGACCGTCCGAATTAACTTTTCGGATTTATTGCAAGGTATCGCATAGCTGCCGCCAGCCAGCGTTGGTGAAATCAAGGACTGCCTGTAAGCAGGTAAGCATTCTGCCTTCCTCCATATGCTGATCCAGCAGCTGGCGGAAGTACCAGAACTGTGAGCCCATCAAAAGACGGATCGCATCGGCATTTGGCGCTTTCCCATAGATATGCGAAAAGAATTCCACCGTTTGTTCCGCTTTTTGATCCATTAGTTTATGCAGCACGGTTTCCATGGAGCTGCCATCGCTGCGGCAGAAAAATAAAGTGCAGTCATTGCAGTGCTCGGTCAGCAGTTGAAAATATACCTGTTCTTCGGCGTTTATGGCGCGGAGGATATCATCCGGCTGCGCGCTGCACTTTGCTTTTTCGTATTCTTCCGCGATGGGAGCAAAGAGAACCTGCATCGTCTCAAAAAAATCCTGAAGCAGACTGGCAAACAACGCGTCTTTATTCTTGTATCTTGTGTAGATTGCCCCCGTAGTAACACCGGCTTTTTCGGCGATCTTGTGCAGAGAGGCTTTCTGAAAGCCGTAAGCAAGAAATTCCGAATAAGCAGCCTGAATGATCCCATCATCCAGGGAATGATCCCTATTGGCCATGTCTTCACTCCTCTGCGCCTAAATAATAACATCATTATCGATAACGACATTATTATAGCGTTCTTTTTGCTGCTTGTCAATGCGAATTGCATACTGCTTTGCAAAACACTCCTTGACAAATCTCGTCTCAGCAGTCTATCCTTGAAAAGTACGCAAAGGAGAACGGATTCAAAAATACTCGTGTATTTATTGACGACGGTTGGTCGGGCGTAACTTTCACAAGACCGGCTTTCACGGAGATTATGGAGCTTGCGGAACAAGGATTGATTGCTAATCTTATCGTCAAAGACCATTCGAGATTGGGACGAAACCGCTTGATTGTCGGTCAGCTTTTGGAAGAAGAATTTGACCGATTGGGTATTCGATATATTGCCATTATGGATAATATTGATACCGCAAAAGGACTAAGCGACATTGTTCCTATGCAAGACTTATTCAACGAATGGCACGCAAAGAACACAAGCCAAAAGGTACGCAATGTTTTCAAGAACAAGGGGATGTCGGGTGTACCGCTTACAACAAATCCGCCTTTTGGGTATATGAAAAATCCCGAAAATACAAAGGAATGGATTGTTGATGAAGAAGCAGAAATTCGCCACTGTGCATTTATTCGTGGCAATGCAATCGTTGGAAAAGGCGCCGTAGTAGGAAATTCCACAGAATTGAAAAATGTTATCTTGTTTAATAAAGTTCAGGTTCCGCATTATAATTATGTGGGCGATTCTATTTTAGGATATCGTTCTCATATGGGCGCAGGTTCCATTACTTCTAATGTAAAGTCAGATAAAAAATTAGTTATTGTAAAATGCAATGGAGCAGAAATAGAAACAGGATTGAAGAAATTCGGGGCTATGCTTGGAGACAATGTAGAAGTCGGATGCGGATCGGTATTAAATCCAGGAACAGTAATCGGAAGAGAAACGAATATTTATCCATTGTCCAGTGTACGGGGGTATGTACCAGCAAATAGTATTTATAAAAAGAAAGGTGATATTGTAGAAAAACAATAATCCATTGCTTATTATGAGAATAAAAAAAGGAAGTCTTACCACTTTTACTTGGGGTAAAACTTCCTTCTTTTTTATCGTGATATGCCGTCCAGTAGAGATTTCTTTTGTTGGTTTATCGCTTTTGTTCGGATAATTCTTTGGCTAAGTCATATTC
>OERB01000075.1_pt1 | contig 13576 bp, 6 predicted proteins | sample 1539881 | NCBI WGS metagenome assembly OERB01 (sample SAMEA3891887, study PRJEB23780) | metagenome | biome: terrestrial biome; feature: animal house; material: Caecal content | place: Italy | collected 2015-05-05
GTGCAGGGGGCAGATGGGGTGGGTTTGTTCAATGACGGTGTCGGCGTCCACCCGGATCTGGGCGCAGAGGGTCACGGCCGCGCTGCTGTTGCCCACCCAAACGCCATAGAGCCCCTGCTCCACCACCCAGCCCTGCTTTTGCGCGGCAAAAGTGGCCAGCTGTTTTTGGGGGATGCAGATGGTCAGGGTCTGGCGCTGTTCGGGGGCGAGGAGCCGGGTCTTGGCAAACCCTGCCAGACGGCGCAGCTCCTTGGCACCGCCGTTCTGGGGGCAGGAAATGTAGACCTGCGCCACTTCCCGCCCGGAAAAGCAGATGCCCGCATTTTCCACTTCCACATCCACTTCGATGGCGTCCGCTCCCACGCGCAGCCCTGCAAAGCGCAGCGAAAAGTCGGTGTAGGACAGCCCGTAGCCGAAGGGGAACAGAGGCTGGACCCCAAAGCTGTCAAAGTAGCGGTAGCCTACATAGATCCCCTCCCGGTAGACGGCTTTTTCCAGGTCGCCGTCCAGGTAGCTGAAACTCTCGGCGCAGGGATAATCGGTATAGCGCCGGGCCCAGGTGGCGGTCAGCTTGCCTTCCGGCGTGGTCTTGCCCAGCAGCACATCCGCCACTGCGTGGCCGCCCTCCTGCCCCAGCTGGGACAGCTGCAGCACCGCCTCGATGTGGACCGCCCCGTCCAGCAAATCGGTCAGCTCCACCGGGCCGCCGGCGTTAATCAGCAGAACGATGGGCAGGCCCAGACGGTCCAGGGTGCGCAGGTCGTTCCACTCCCCGTCGCTGAGGTAGTAATCCCCTTTTTCCAGCCGGCGGTCCTTGCCCTCCCCTGCGATGCGGCTCAGGACATAGATCGCCGCTGCGGCTCCCTGCACGTCCTGGGGCACGATGGGCCGGCCCTGGGGCAGGACGAAGGGGTTGGCCGCATAGGCGTCAAAGGGGTTTTCCACCCAGCGGGCCGCCTCCAGCACCTTCTGCTTCCAGGCGTCGCGGGCCGCATGGTAGCGGGCTTCGTAATCCTCCAGCCAGTTCTCGCTGGTCAGGCGGAGCCCCGCGTCCTTTAGGCCCTGGCAGATGGAGACGTTGGCCCGGTTGTTGACGTCGCCCGAACCGATCCCGCCTTTGACGGTCCGGCTGGCGCCGCTGCCGAACAGCGCCACCGGGGCCGAAAGGTCCAGCGGCAGGGTGCCTGTGTTCTTCAGCAGGACGATGCCCCCGGCAGCGGCCCGGCGGGCCAGGCGGCCATGTTCCAGCTCCCGCGGGGAGGGCTCCCGGGTGCGTGTGCCGCTGTAGGTATGCGCGTATGTCATAAGTGACCTCCGTATAAAATGGCAGCCGTGGAGAAAAGCCGCCATAGCTGTGGACCATGGCGGCTTTTCCCAGACGTGTGTGTTGAAGAAGAAGGAGAAATTGGAGAAAGCTTATTCCTTTACACCGCCCAGCGTGATGCCGGCAATGATGTACTTGGAAAGGAGGAGATAGACCACGATGATCGGCACGATGGCCACCATGATCATCATGTAGATCTTGCCCATGTCAAAGTTCATGTAATCCGCGCCGCGCAGGGTAGCGATCAGGATAGGCACCGTCATCTTGTCCTTGGACTGGATGATCAGGGCGGGGACGAAGTAGTTGTTCCACGACCCCACAAAGCTGAAGATGGCCTGCACCGCGATGGCGGGCTTCATGATGGGCAGCACGATCCGGTTGAAGGTGCGGAACTCGCCCGAGCCGTCGATGCGCGCGGCCTCCACCAGGGACAGCGGCAGCGAGGACTTCAGGTAGCTGTACATGAAGTAAAAGACCGCGGGGGACGCGATGGACGGGATGATGAGGGGCCACAGGGTGTCGTACAGGCCCATGTTGGTGATCAGCCGCAGAAAGCCCATGGCGGTGACCTGGGTGGGCATGACCAGGATGGCCATGATGAAGGTGAAGGCGAACTTTTTCAGCCGGAAATTGTAGGCATACAGCCCATAGGCCGTCAGCGCCGAAAAGTAAGTGCACAGCGCCGCCGAGGACGCGGACACGATCAGGCTGTTGACAATGCCCTTGAACATGGGGAAGCTGCCGTCGTTGGCCACGTTTTTCAGGTTTTCAAAGAAGTAGTTGCCCGGCAGCCAGGAAAAACCCTTCTGCAGGTCGGCGTGGGACCGGGTGGAGTTGATGATCAGGATGTAAAAGAAGAACAGGCACAAAAACGACAGGATCGCCAGCACGACATAGGCAAGGACCGTCTCGCCCATTTTGACGCGTCTGTTTTTCATACCTCCGCGCCTCCTTTCTTTTTCGCCCCGTGGGCGGGCTTGACCGCGGTGTCATCCTTGCCGTTGGTCATCCGGTAGACGACGAAGCACAGGATGCCGCTGACCACGAACAGGAACACCGAGAGCGCGCCGGCCATGCCGTAGTTGCGGCTCTTGAGGTGATTGTTCAGGAACATGATCAGGGTCATCGAGGTGCGGTCCGGGCTGCCCTGGCCGTTGGTCAGGATCTGGGGCACGTCGAACATCTGCAGGCCGCCGATGATCGAGGTGATCAGGGTATAGGCCAGGATCGGCCGGATCAAAGGCAGGGTGATGCGGAAAAAGCGGTTGACACTGGTGCAGCCGTCCAGCTCGGCGGCCTCGAAGATCTCAGGGCTGATGCCCATGATCGCCGCCATCAGCATGATGGTGGTGTTGCCGAACCACATCAGGAAGTTCATCAGGCCCACCAGGCTGCGGGTGCCGAAGGCCGTGCCCATAAAGTCGATGGGCTCCTGGGTGATCCCCATGGACATCAGGATCGAGTTGATGGGGCCGCTGTTGGAGAACAGGGCGAAAAACAGCATGGCGAACGCCGACGCCATGATCAGGTTGGGCAGGTAGATGACCACCTTGAAAAACTGCTTGCCCCGGATCTTCAGGCGTATATCGGTGAACCAGTTGGCCAGCAGCAGGGCAATGACGATCTGCGGGATGAAGCCGATCAGCCACAGCAGCAGGGTGTTGCCCGCATACTTGAACAGGTCCGACTCAAAAAGGCTCTTGTAGTTTTCCAGCCCGATGAAGTTGGGGCCGATCTCCTTGATGCCCGAGCGGTAGTACTCATAAAAGCTGTAACGGATGGTGTCCACCAGCGGGATCATGGAAAAGATGAAAAAGCACAGAAAGAACGGGAGGATAAAAATGTATCCCCACTTTGCATAACTCAGGTGCTTGCGTTTTGGCTGCTTCATAACTCACCGTTCCTTTCTCTGGAAAAGCCGGCGCCGGAAAGAAATGCCGGCCTGTGTCATTCAAGCCAGGGCGCTCAGTCCGGCCACTGGACGGCGGTGATGTCGGGATAGCGCTCCATGATGGAGGTCTCGAAGTTCTCCTTGGCGCGGTCAAAGTCCACGTTGCCCTGGTAGTAGTCGCTGAAGGCGTTCTGGATCAGCTCGACGCAGCCCTGGTCGTAGGAGGACAGGGGCGCGATCTTGATGTTCTCGGCCACGGGGGCAAAGTACTCATAGGCGTTCTGCCCGCCCAGGAACGCGGAGGCAAAGCTGTCGTCGGTGGCAGCTTCCTGCATGCCGCTCACAGTGTTGGTGAAGTCCAGGTAGTCCTTCGAGATCTTGATCAGGTTGTCCTTGTTGGCGGTCAGGGCCAGGATGATGTCCCGCACGTGCTCGATGTTATCGGTGCCGGTGCAGGCGTGGATGTAGGAGCCGCCCCAGTTGTACTCCTGCGGCGGAGTAGTGACGGCCCAGGAGCCCTCGGCCCCGTCCCAGTTGGGCGCCAGGGTAAAGTCGATGCCCCAGGCCGGCAGCAGGAAGGCGAACACCTTGGAGGCCGAGCCCATGGACTTGTTCCAGTCGTCGTTAAACTGGCCCTTGACGGTCTTGTCCAGATAGCCGGCGTCCAGCCACTCTTTCGAGTCGCTGATCCACTTCATGATCTGGGGGTCGACCTTGATGGTGCCCTCGCCTTCCACGCCCCAGGGCTCACTGATGCTGTTGCCGTACAGGCGGAAGGTGTCTGCATAGGAGGCAAAGGTGAAATAGCCCTTGGCCTTCAGCTCTTCGGCGGTGGCCTTCAGGGTATCCCAATCCTTGGTCTTTTCGCCCATAGCAGCGGGGTCGTCGGTGCCAAACACTTCTTTGGCGATGTCCCGGCGGTAGACCAGCAGGCCGGGGCAGCACTGCCAGGTGGAGCCGCGCTGCACGCCGTTGGCGTCCGAAGCGGTGGTCCTGGTAAAGGAGTACTGGTCGGCCAGGTCGGTGTCGGGGTCGATGCCCAGGTCGGTCAGGGGCATGGCCACGTCCGCAGCGGCGTCGGTGTATTTGTAAACGTAGTCCGTCTCGGACAGGAAGATGTCCACCTTGTCGTCGGCGGCGCCGGAGGCCTGGTTCAGCAGGGCTTCGTCCAGCTTCTGCTGGTAGACGCCGTCCTGGTTGGGGTTGATGACCCAGTGGATCTCGGTGCCGTCCTTCAGGGTGGTGACGGTGCCGTCGGCCGAGGTGCTCTCCACTTCCGGGTAGACGGCTTCCAGCCGGGTGCGGAACTCGTCGTTCCAGCTGTAGATGTTGATGACCTTGCCCTCTGCCGCGGCGCTGCCGCCCGACGCAGAGCCGGACGCGGCTGTGGAATCGCTGCCGCCGCACGCGGCCAGCAGGCCGGTGGCGCCTGCGGCGCCCACGCCCTTCAGGAAAGAGCGGCGGCTGATTTTGCTTGTGTTCATAGTGTGTACCTCCTCTTTGTTCTTGCAGTAGGGGGGCTTTTCCCGTCCCGGGGGCCCTTCTTGTACTTGTATTATAACGGAATTTTTCCAGCCGAATATATAACAATTCCATAAAAAATATCAAATCCTTGACAAGCTTTTGGCCAGAACCATAAATTACGTCATGATTCTGACACTTTTGCACACGGTTTTGATTTTTGGCCGCGCCCCGTTTCTATATAATAGGGATAGCATATTGTACAGGAAAGGAGAGGTATCATTGAACCATCTGCACTTTGTGGACGGGGACGGCAGCTTTGCCATCCGCAGGCCCGAAAATGTCAGCTATCTGTACTTTCCGCTGGCCTCGGAAACCGGGATGAAAAGCTCCGTCACCCCTACGCTGGGAGGCGACGCCAAGCTGGACCAGGACAGCTTTCTGCTGGAGCCGGTCAGCGCCGAAAACCTGCACAACAACCGGTCGGGGCGCAACTTCTGGCTGACCGGGCCGGAAGGCCAGGTCTTTTCGGCGGCAGGCGCTTCGGCCGGGCAGGAGGCCGCCCGTTTCACCCCTGACCAGGATGACAGCTCGGTGACCGCCGGCCTGATGTGGCACACCCTGGAGCGCGGCTGGAAGGCCATGGGGCTGCACACAGAGGTGACCGCTTTCTGCCCCCCGCACGACCGTGCGGAGATCCTGCTGGTCTCGGTGCGCAACCAGTCGGACCAGCCCCGCCGGGTGACGCCCACCGCGGCCATTCCCCTCTACGGACGCAGCGCGGACAACATCCGGGACCACCGCAACGTCACCTCCATGCTGCACCGCATCTGGACCACCGGGGACGGCGTGCTGGTCCGCCCCACCATGTCCTTCGACGAGCGGGGCCACCGCCCCAACCACCGGATCTATTACGTGTGGGGCTGCGGCCCCGGCGGCCAGCAGCCGGAGGCGTTTTTCCCCACGGTGGAAGCCTTTTTGGGGGAGGGCGGCACCTACCTGCATCCGCGGGCCGTATTTGAGCCGCTGCCCGGCGCGCCGGCCGGCTGCACCGCAGAGGGACGGGAAGCGATGGGCGCCTTCCGCTTCCCGGCGGTGACTTTGGCGCCCGGCCAGCAGGTCCAGTACGTCCTGGTGCTGGGCGCGGAGGACAGCGAGACGGACATCCGCGCCGTCTGGGAGCGGTACGGCTGCCCGGAAAAGGCCGCCGCTGCTCTGGAGCGCACCCGCGCCGCCTGGCTGGAAAAGGTGAACGTCCGCTTTGCTACCGGCGACGGGGACTTTGACTGCCTGATGCGATGGGTCTGCTTCCAGCCGTTTCTGCGGCGGCTGTTCGGCTGCTCCTTCCTGCCCCATCACGACTACGGCCGGGGCGGCCGGGGCTGGCGCGATCTGTGGCAGGACTGCTTGTCCCTGCTTTTGATGGACCCTGCCGGCGTGGGGCAGATGATCGAAAAGAACTTTGGCGGCGTGCGGATCGACGGCACCAACGCCACCATCATCGGCGAGGGGGATGGCAATTTCATTGCAGACCGCAACGGCATCGCCCGCGTCTGGATGGACCACGCCCTGTGGCCCCAGATGACCGTCAAGCTGTACATCGACCAGACCGGCGACGTGGCTGTCCTGGACCGGCAGGCCCCCTACTTCAAGGACGCCCAGGCAATGCGGGGCACCCGCATCGACCCCGACTACCAGCCCGGTCAGGGCTGCTGGCAGCGCACAGCCGACGGGCAGGTCTATACGGGCACCATCCTGGAGCACCTGCTTGTGGAGCAGCTGGCCGCCTTCTATGAGGTGGGCCAGCACAACGTTTACCGCCTGCGGGGCGCGGACTGGAACGACGCATTGGATATGGCCGCTGCCCACGGTGAAAGCGTCGCCTTTACCTGCGCATACGCCGGCAACCTGCGGGAGCTGGCGGGCATGATCCGGCTGCTGCAGCGCACCACCGGCGCCTGCAGCACCCCCATCCTGGAAGAAGCCCTGACCCTGCTGAACGATCAGCCCGAGGTGCTGGACCAGGTGGAGGCCAAGCGCAGCCTGCTGGAGCAGTACGCCGGAGCCTGCCGCCACACCATCAGCGGCCGCCGGGTGGAGGTCCGCCTGGAGGACCTGGCCGACAGCCTGGAGCAGAAGGCCCGCTGGCTGACTGCCTGGCTGCAGGGCCACGAGTGGATCGACGCCGGGGAGGGCCTGGGCTGGTACAACAGCTATTACGACGACCATGGCCGGGCGGTGGAAGGCGTTTTCCCCACCGGGGTGCGCATGATGCTGACCGGGCAGGTGTTTGCCATCATGGGCGGCGTGGCCACCGACGCCCAGGTCCGCCAGATCACGGCCAGCGCCGACCGCTACCTGTACCGCCGGGAGATCGGCGGCTACCGGCTGAACACCGACTTCCACGAACTGAAGTTTGACCTGGGACGGATGTTCGGCTTTGCCTACGGCGAAAAGGAAAACGGGGCGGTCTTTTCCCACATGGCGGTGATGTACGCCAACGCGCTTTACCGCCGGGGCTTTGTGCAGGAGGGCTGGAAGGCCCTCAAGACCCTGGCGGACACCGCCCTGGATTTCGATACCAGCCGCATTTATCCCGGCATCCCCGAATACTTCCGCGCCGACGGCCGGGGGATGTACCACTACCTTACCGGCGCGGCCAGCTGGTACATGATGACCATGATCACCCAGGTCTTTGGGGTGCGGGGCGAAGCAGGCGACCTGCTGCTGGAACCCAAGCTGACCGCCGGGCAGTTCGACGCCGGCGGCCACGCCGCGGTGCAGGTCACCTTTGCCGGGCGCAGGCTGACGGTCTGCTACCAGAACCCGGGCAGGCTGGACTATGGCAGCTACCGGATCGGGGCCGCAGTGTGCGATGGCGCAGAGCTGTGTGCAGGCAGCTCGGGCAGCCTCTTGATCCCCCGCGCCATGGTGGAAGCGCTGCCGGCCGCAGCCGAACACCGCATCACCGTGACCCTTTGCTGAAAACAGGCAGGCAGGGAACAGATACATCAAACAAAGGAAGCAATTTATGAGATACGGATACTTTGACGATGCCGCCCGTGAATACGTGATCGACCGCCCCGATACCCCGGCCCCCTGGGTCAACTATCTGGGCTCGCCGGAGTACGGCGCCATCATCTCCAACCATGCGGGAGGCTACAGCTTTGCCCGGTCCGGCGCCAACGGCCGGATCCTGCGGTATGTGTTCAACCAGTTCGACCAGCCCGGCCGCTACCTCTATCTGCGGGACAATGCCAGCGGCGACTACTGGTCCGCCTCCTGGCAGCCGGTGGCAAAGCCTCTGGACGCCTACCGGAGCGAGTGCCGCCACGGCATGGGCTACACCAAAATGAAGGCGAGCTATGCCGGCATCGCCTCGGAGGCCGCCTACTATGTGCCCCGGGGCCAGGCCTATGAGGTCTGGGCCCTGACGGTGGCCAACGAGTCGGACCGCCCCCGCAGCCTGACCCTGACCGGTTACGCCGAGTTCACCAACCACAGCAACTACGAGCAGGACCAGGTCAACCTGCAATACTCCCTCTTCATCAGCCGCACCCTGTTCGAGGGCAACCGCATCACCCAGCAGATCCACGGCAACCTGGACGCCCTGCCCCAGGGCGAGGACGTAGACGACAAGACGGTGACCGAGCGGTTCTTCGGTCTGGCCGGCGCGCCGGTGTCCTCCTACTGCGGGGACAAGGCGGCGTTCCTGGGGCCCTACCACAGCTACGGCGACCCCTGCGGCGTCGCCGCCGGGGACTTGGGCAACACCGACAGCTACAACGAGAACAGCTGCGGCGCTTTGTCCTGTGTGGTGGAGCTGGCCCCCGGCGAGCGCAGGACGGTGGCGTTCGTGCTGGGGATGAAGCCCTCCGCAGAGGCGGCGGCCATCCTGGAGCGCTACGCCGACCCCGCCTCCCGGACCGCCCGGGAAGTGGACGAGCTGAAGGCAGAGTGGTACGGCCGGTTCAGCCATCTGCAGGTCCAGACCCCCGACCCGGCCTTCAACACCATGCTCAACACCTGGAACGCCTACAACTGCTTCATCACCTTTGTGTGGTCCCGGGCCGCGTCCCTCATCTACTGCGGCCTGCGCAACGGCTACGGCTACCGGGATACCGTGCAGGATATTCAGGGCATCATCCATCTGGAGCCCGAAATGGCCTGCGAAAAGATCCGCTTCATGCTGTCCGCCCAGGTGGACAACGGCGGCGGGCTGCCCCTGGTCAAGTTCACCCACGACCCCGGCCATGAGGACACCCCCGACGACCTCTCCTATGTCCAGGAGACCGGCCACCCGGCCTACCGGGCGGACGACGCGTTGTGGCTGTTCCCCACCGTGTACAAATATGTGGCCGAGACGGGCAACACCGCCTTCCTGGACGAGGTGATCCCCTTTGCCAACCGGGACGAGGGCACGGTCTACGAGCACCTGAAACGGGCCGTGCAGTTCTCGCTGGACCACCTGGGCCCCCACGGCCTGCCCGCCGGCCTCTACGCCGACTGGAACGACTGCCTGCGGCTGGGCGCCAACGGCGAGTCCACCTTTGTGGCCCTGCAGTTCTACTACGCCATGCAGATCCTCCGGCAGTTTGCCTGCCACCGCGGGGCCGAAGCGGACGTCCAGTGGCTGGACGGCAAGCTGGCCGAATACGAGAGCCGGATCCAGACCCTCTGCTGGGACGGCGACCGCTTCATCCGCGGCTACACCGAGACCGGTGAGCGGATCGGCGCCGCCGGCGACCCTGAGGCCAACTTCTGGCTCAACCCCCAGAGCTGGGCCGTCATCAGCGGCCTGGCCACTTACGGCCAGCGGCAGACCATCATGGACGGGGTCAGCCAGCGGCTGAACACGGCCTACGGCGCCGTCCTGATGGACCCGCCCTACCACGCCCACGCCTTTGACGGCGCGCTGGCCGTCATCTACAACCCCGGCACCAAAGAGAACGCCGGCATCTTCTCCCAGTCCCAGGGCTGGCTGATCCTGGCCGAGGCCCTCTGCGGCCACGGCCGGCGCGCCTTCGGCTATTTTGCCGAGAACGCCCCCGCGGCCCAGAACGACCGGGCCGAGATCCGCCGCCTGGAGCCCTACTGCTACGGCCAGTTCACCGAGGGGCCGGCCAGCAAGCACTTTGGGCGCTCCCAGGTCCACTGGCTGACCGGCACCGCCTCCACCGTAATGGTGGGCTGCGTGGAGGGCATCCTGGGCCTGCGGCCCGACCTGTACGGCCTCCGCCTGGCCCCGGCCATCCCCCCGGAGTGGGACGGCTTTGCCCTGGAGAAAGATTTCCGCGGCAAAAAGCTGCACATCCGGGTGGAGAACCCGCGCCACCGTGAGTCCGGCTTTGGCAGCCTGACGCTCAACGGCGTGCCCTGCCCCGACAACTACATCCCTGCAGACGCCATGCAGGACGAAAACGACATCGTGCTTGTCCTCTGATCCATGTGATCTGTCTGCACAATAGAAACACCGCGAAGGCGCAGCCCCCATGGGGGTTGTGCCTTCGCGGCGTTTTGCGTTTGATGATCCGGTGCGGATTCAGTTGGCCGGTTCCGGGGCCGGGGCATCGGTCCGGCCGTCCCGGGCGGGTTCGGCGCTCCACTCCACCATATAGTAGGTGTCCCGGTACTTTTTGGGAGTCATCCCCACCACCTCCCGGAACTGCTGGATGAAATGGCTCTGGGACGAGAAGGCAAGCCGGTTGGCGATCTCGATCATCGAGTCGTTGCTGAACCGCAGCAAATTTTTGGCCATGTCGATCTTGCGGTTGCGGATGTAGGCGCTGACCGAGCTGCCCGTCTCTTTTTTGAACAGCCGGGACAGGTAGCTGGCCGACACCCCCAGCACGTCTGCCAGGTCCTCGATGGTGATCCGCTCCTTGATGTGGGAATAGATGTATTCCTTGCAGGCGTTGATGTGTTTGGAGTTGGTGTTGTTGTGGTGGTAGCGGCGCATCTTTTCGGCGTAGTCCATCACCATCTCGTCGTGCAGGTGCTTGATCTCCTCCACCGAGTGGATGTCGTCCAGCTTCTGGATGTAAAAATCACTCATCCGGAAGGCCTGTTCCAGCTCCATGCCGTACTGCCTGCACATCCGGGTCACCATGGCCGTGGTGACCACAAAATGGTATTTCAAATTGGTGACCGGGTCCTTGGACAGGACCCCCACCCCGTCGGTGTCCATAAAGCGGTCCTGCTCGCAGTTCTTGCGCACGGCGTCCACTTCACCGTTGGCCACGGCGCGGTAAAACAAGAGCTCTTCGCTGGGCTCGCGGTGTTCCGTTTCGTCAATGTCGTCGTTGGCTTCGATCACGAGCCATTCGTCCTTGTAGCTCATCCCAGTTTCCTCCTTCCGCTTTTTCTCCCTCTTGACGACATCCATTATAGCATGAGGCGGCGCTTTCCTCAAGGTTTTTTCCTCGCAGCGCAGGAATCAGGACAAGAATTCGATAGAAAAAACAGGATTATAGTATAAAAACAGTCTGCAAATTGTGTAGAATTTATATACAATATGTACGAACAAAAGGAGGAATCCATCTTGATCCGCAAACGACAACTGTTGGCAGCTGCGGCCGCCGCTGTGCTCGCGGGGGGCCTGCTGCCCACCGCGGCGCCAGCGGCTGCAGCCGCCCCCGCCCCAAAGGAGGTACCGGCAATGGAAACGAATCAGGCAGCGCAGACCCTGTCCTACGAGGGATATACCCTTCGCTGGGAGGATACGTTCGACGGAACGGCCCTCAACCGGGAGGACTGGAATGTCGAGCTGCACGAGCCGGGCTGGGTCAACAACGAGCTGCAATCCTATGTGGACAGCCCTGAAAACATCTATCTGGAGGACGGCAAGCTGGTCCTCAAACCGGTGGAGACCCGCAGCGCCGACGGGACCGTCAGCTACACCTCCGGCCGGGTGAACACCCAGAACAAACACGACTTCAAATACGGTATTTTTGAAGCCCGCGCCAAGGTGCCCGCAGGACAGGGTTTCCTGCCCGCCTTCTGGATGATGCCCACCAACGAGAACCTCTATGGACAGTGGCCCCGCTGCGGCGAGATCGACATCATGGAAGTGCTGGGCAACGATACCACCCGCTCGTATGGTACGCTGCACTATGGCAACCCCCACAGCCAAAGCCAGGCCGGATGCACCCTGACCGAGGGCAGCTTCTCGGACGAATACCACACCTTTGCGGTCGAGTGGGAACCCGGCCGGATCAGCTGGTATGTGGACGGCCGGATGATCCACACCGAGAACGACTGGTATTCTGCCACCGAGGGCCAGGGAGAGATCACCTATCCCGCCCCCTTTGACCAGCCCTTCTACATCATCCTCAACCTGGCGGTGGGCGGCAACTGGCCGGGCAACCCCGACGAGACCACCGACATCGCAAACGCCGCCTTTTATATCGATTACGTCCGCGTCTACCAGAAGGACCATTACGACGAGGACGTCCATAAGCCGGAAAAGACGGTGATCCTGCGGGAGCCGGACGCCAGCGGCAACTACATCGTCAACGGCGACTTTGCCGCCGCGGAGAGCCTGACGGACAGCGAAGGCTGGACCTTCCTCACCACCCTGGGCGGCGAGGCCGCAGCGTCTGTGGGCGGCGGTACGCTTCGCATCGACACGGCGAACGCCGGCACGGTGGATTACAGCGTCCAGCTGGTCCAGCCGGATCTGCCCATGCAGAAGGGCGGAGAATACCAAGTCTCCTTCGAAGCCTGGGCCGACGCGCCCCGTACCCTAAAGGTGGGCGTCTCGGCTCCCGACCGCGGCTACAAGCGTTACCTGGAGGACACGGCCGTCCAGCTGGGTACCGAGCCTGCAGCCTACACCTATGCCTTCACCATGACCGATGACGACGACCCCAATGGCCGGCTGGAGTTCAATCTGGGCGCAGCCGGGTCGACGGCAGGGGTCACCCTCCGCAATGTGCGGGTGGTCAAGACCGGCCAGACCGACCTCGACAACCCCGCAAAAACTGTCCTGGCCGACGGCAACTACGTCTACAACGGCAGCTTCCAGGAGGGCGAAGGCCGCCTGGGCTTCTGGAGCCGCTGGGCCCTGCCCGGCTCGAAGGTCAGCGTCACCAATGAGGACAACGTCCGCCGCCTGGAAATCAAGGCCGGCGCGCTGACTTCGCCCCTCAACCCGGTGATCGTCTACCAGAAGGACCTGGCCCTGACGGCGGGCGACTACGCCCTCAGCTTTGACGCCGAAGGCCCCGCCGGCCGCGAGATCCTGGTGCGCGCCGCCGGCCAGACCCTGCAGGCGACGCTGGACGGCAGCGAGACGGCCTATGACTACAAGCTGACCCTCGGCGAACAGAGCGGCAACGACATCGCCTTCGTCATCCAGGCGCCCGGCACCTACTACATCGACAACGTTCGCCTGGAAGAGGACAGCCTTATCAAAAACGGCAGCTTCAACGCCGGCTTTGCAGGCTACGAACTCTACGCCTACACCCCTTCGGACGTGGACTATGTGGTGGACAGCCTGAACGAGCCCAACGCCGCTGACATCACCATCCGCAACACCGGCGACGCCGCCTGGAAGATCCAGCTCAAACAAAGCGGCATCGAGTTGGAGGAGGGCCAGTGGTACCGCCTCTCCTTCAAAGCCAAGTCGAACCTTGACCGCAAACTGATGTTCGCCATTCAGCGGGACGGTTCGGCCGACGACGACTGGACGCCCTACTCCGGCGAGGAGATCGTCACCCTCGGCGCAGACTACCAGACCTACGCCGTCACCTTCCAGATGAACTGGCCCACCGACGAGCAGGCCGTTCTGAGCATCTCGATGGGTGCCGTGGCAAACGAGCCGATCACCCAGCTGCACCGCATCTGCATCGACGACATCCTGCTGGAAAAGATCGCCGCCCCCGCAAACGGGACCCGCT
>OERB01000076.1_pt1 | contig 13546 bp, 9 predicted proteins | sample 1539881 | NCBI WGS metagenome assembly OERB01 (sample SAMEA3891887, study PRJEB23780) | metagenome | biome: terrestrial biome; feature: animal house; material: Caecal content | place: Italy | collected 2015-05-05
GGGGCAGAAGCCGTACTGCTCCGCTGCCAGCTCCATGGCCTTTTCCTGGGGAATGGGGGACGGCAGATCAAATTCCAGCTCATCGTGGGTCATGGCCGCAGGCACCGCGCCGTACTGCTCGAACCAGTATTTTGCCGCGGCCATCAGCTGGGGCGTGTCGGGGCACTCGTTCCAGTTGCCGAAGGGCAGGTATGCAAAGACCTCCCAGGGGTTCCTGACCGGGATCTTCGCCAGAATGAGCGGATGGGTCATCTCGGTGCCGTCGTCCCAGTAGCTGGCGAAGCGGCCGTTGTCGCAGCCGCCCGCCATCCTGCCCAGGACCTCCTCGTCCCAGTCCATATCGTCGTCCGCGGCTTCTTCTTTGCGCTGCCCGGTCATTTCGTTCAGGACGGCCTTGCCGTCCCGGAGGGGAGAGGCAAGCATCTTTTTCCGGTATGCCGCCACCTTGTCCGGGTCAAAGGCGTGCTCTTCCGCGCCGTCGCTGTCCGGGTCGGCGTTCAGGATCAGGCACTCCCACAGGGTCTCGTCGTCCGCCCGGACGAGCACCGGCACAAAGCCCTCATGGGCGGCATCCCGTCTGGCGTAGCTGTAGGCCGCCGTAATGGGGTCGTCGTCCTTCATGGAGGGGAAATAGGTGCACGCGCAGTCCAGATAGTCCATCAGGGCGCAGGCCAGTTCGGAGGGTTCCAGGGTGTCCTCGTCGAAGTCCTGTCCCTGCCAGTTGACAAAGCGCCGGTCGATGAGGTGGGCCATGGCCTGGTAGTAGTCCTCGTCAAAGGGGACGAACAGATAGGCCTCGTCCTGGATCTCGTCGGAATCGTTGCGCTCGGGGCCGATGACGCCGATGGCGTAGTTGTCGATGTCGCTGGGGAAGTAAGGGCTGTCCGGCTCTCCGTAGTAATAGGAGGCAAAGGCCGCCCCTTTCCTGTTGAACAGCGCCCCAAAGAGCTGCCCCTTCAGCTGATCCCGAATCAGGCCGCGCAGGTCGGCGCGGCTCAGATCCTCCATAAACGGCTGCAGCTGCTCCCAGTACCGCTCCATAAATTCCGTGCTCATCAGATCGCGCTCCAGGCACCAGCGCAGGTAAATGGCCAGATGGTTATAGGCGTTGATCTCCTCCACCGGCAGGTGTTTCTCCCGGATGGTTTCCAGATGCCAGGCGGCATCGTCCATTTCCCCCACAAACTCCTCCTCGCCGCCCAGAGTGCCCCGGGTGATGGCGTCCTGACGGGCGGGGTCCACCACAAAGCTGATGCCCGCCATTTTGTCCAGCAGGGCGTCCGCATCGTGTTCCAGCTTATAGTCCAGCTCGTCCCGGTAGAGGGGGATCACCTGGTAGAAGTTGACTTCCTCGCCGCCGGGCAGGGTGCAGACCTCGCTGCCGTCCTCCGTGCCCTGGGGGCTGGTGAGGATGGCGGCGCAGAGCTCCGTGCCCGCTGCAAAGGGCGACTGCTTGTCCATGGTGTGGCCCCAGCCCAGCCAGGTGTCGCTGGCAATGGGCAGCCGGGCCAGCGCTTTCAGCAGGCCGACGGGCCAGTACCACCGTTCCTCCTTCAGGGATTCCTGATCCAGTTTCCAGTCCGGCGGCAGGGCGATGGCCAGCTCCGCCCGCTCCAGTTTGTACTCCGCCAGTTCCTCCGGGACGTTCATCCGGTGGGCGCCCATGCCCATGGTGACCAGGGTGCAGTAGCGCCGTTTTTCCGAAGGGGGCACCAGGCAGATGTCCACATGGATGTCGGGGGACTCCAGCTCGTGGAATACCGTCTCAAACTTGCCGAAGGCGTTTTGGATGTGCTGCTCCACCGCAGACATCTCCTCCTCGGTGTAGACCTCCGGCTCGCGGCTGTCCGCCGGGGACCAGACGGCATCCTCCCTGGTCCCGTCCGGATTCAGGAAGATCTGAACATACCGGTCCTCCCCCGGCTGCTGGTAGATAAGCCCCATGCGGCGGGTCTGGTTCACCAGCACCCCCCTCAGGACGCCCTCCGGTTCCCCTTCGGGGGTGTAGGTGAGCCATTCTCCGCTGGCCAGCCGGCCTTTCAGCTGCCGCAGCCAGTCGGTTCCCATCTTGGAGAGCCCGGCCTCGTTCATGCAGAAGGTGAGCTCCACCGGATGCCCCTTCACCGGGTAGAGCAATCTGCAGAAGGGGCTGTTCTTCTCATAGTCATACCGCTCCGGGTGGAACAGCTCGTAAAATTCGGCCAGCCCCGCTTCGTCCACCCGAAGGCAGGCCAGGGCGCGCTGCTTTTCGTCCACATCCTGGCCCAGCCCCTGCTGGAGGGCCTGGTCGGAGTCGGGGTCGATCCAGTGGTATTCCATCTGTTCCAGGGAGGCCCCGGCTTCGATTTCTTTTTGCAGGGTCAGGAACTCGTAGTCCCCGGGTTCCAGCTGCAAGCCCTGCCGGACGGCGTCCAGCGCGCCGGCTTTGTCCCCAAAATGCGCCCGCAGCTTGCCCACCTCCAGCCAGATCCAGGGGTAGTCCGGTTCCTCCCGGGCGCCCTTTTCCGCGTATTCCAGCGCTTCTTCCAGCTTGCCGCAGTACATGAGGGCCACCGAATAGCGGTAGTACCAGGTGGCGCAGCCTGCGGCATGTTTCTCCGAGTCCTTCATCCACTCTGCGGCGCGGCTGTAGTGGACATAGTCATCCAGATTGTTGCAGGCGAAGGCGTACCAGAGGGCGATCTGCAGATCCTGGCGGGCCTGCTTTTCGGTGAACCGTCCTTCTTCCACGCCGCTTTGGATGAAATCCTCCAGCCAGCGAAGCATTTTCCCGAAGTAGCCGGAAACGCCGTCGTCGAAGGAAGCCAGCGTTTCGATGTCCTCTGCCGAGAGCAGGGAGCCGGTGTCCGCGATGGCCATGTAGGCTTTGGCCAGTTCGCTGTCCATCTCGGGGGTGCGCTCCCCGGCGGAGATGGCCTCCAGCGCATCGATCACCTTCTGGAACTCGTCCTGTTCAAACCACAGTTGGCACTGTTTCAATACTTCCATATTGGAGCCTCCTTTCAGGCAAAAGAAAAAGCCCCGCGCCTGCTGTCACCTGGACAGGAGGGCGCAAGGCATGAAAAAGCCGCACAAAACCAGACCGCGCCCCAAATGCGGGCGCCGGCATCCAGAGAAGGGGCAGGCAGCGGGGGAGGGGATGCAGCCCATGGCTGCGGGAGAAAAGGCTTCATAGAGGACCTCGTTTCGTTGCGATGAGGGCGCAGTGGTTGGTTACGATGATTATAGCACAAAATCAGGGAAAAGGGGAGAGAGAAGTGTGCGCTCCGGCAGCAAAAAACACGGGCGGCTGCAGGGCCTTGACAAGGCGCTCCGGGGCTGGTACTCTGAGAAAAAGCGCAATGTGCGCAAAGAAAAGAGGAGAACGAACCGTGCCGGCAGAACAGAAAGCGTCAAAGAAAGTATCCATCGAAGAGATCGCCAGGGCGCTGGGAGTCTCCAAGACCACTGTGTCCCGGGCGCTGTCCGGCAAAGGCCGGATCAGCCAGGCGACCCGGGCCCGGGTGCAGGACTATCTGGCCAATGCCGGGGCGGCTCCGGCCGTGCGCACCACACCGCAAGTCCATACGACCCATAATCTGACCATGGTGATCCCCAGCCATTTTGTACACCTGGACCTGCCTTTTCTGCGCAAAAGCATGGGCGGCATCTGCACGACGGCGGCCCAGCGGGGGTACGACCTGCTGCTTTGCTACGCCGAGGGCGCGGACACCCGCCAGCTGGAGCGCCAGCTCTCCCACCACAAGATGGACGGGGTGATCCTGTCCCGTACCCTTCAGGACGACCCCTGCATCGAGCTGCTGCGGCAGTTTCGGGTGCCGTTTGTCACCATCGGCCGCACGGAGGACCCGTCCATCCCGCAGGTGGACAACGACCAGGCCAGCGCCAGCCAGGAGATGACCCGGCTGCTGCTTCAGCTGGGCCTGCGCCGGATTGCCCTGCTTGCCGGCAGCCCGCTGTACTACGTCAACCGGGACCGGGCCAAAGGGTACATGGACGCCATGGCTCAGTGGGGCGTCCAGCCCGACCCGGGGCTGATCCACACCGGCATTGAGACCGACGTCCAGCGGATCGACGCGCTGGAGGCCGTCCTGGAGCGCCGCCCCGACTGCATCCTCTGCGGGGACGACCGGCTGGCTTTCGATGTATCGCTGGAGCTGCAAGCCCGTCAGATCCGGGTGCCGGATCAGATGCGGGTGGCCAGCCTCTACGACAGCGAGCTGACCGCCGGGCTCAACCCCGGCATTTCGGCCGTACAGTTTGACGCGGAGGCTCTGGGGGGCGCCGCCTGCCGGATGCTGGTGGACCTGATGGCCGGCAAGGAATCCAGCCGTCAGGTGGTGATGGGCCATCAGGTCATCCTGCGGGACTCCACCAAAATGACGCCCGGCCGCTGAAACCCGCGTTCGGCCCTCGCGCCCTCATCCATCGGACGGAGCCCCCCACCACAAAAAACACAACATCCGGGCCCCTTGCGAGCGGTAAATGCTCCCAGGGGGCCCGGATGGTTTTGTTTTGCGGTTTTTCGCCCGGCGGGGTCACCCGTCAAACATGGTTTGAGCGATGTGGGCCAGCAGGCGGGCCGAGCCCTCGACGCCGAAGCGGCTGCTGTCCAGCATCAGGTCGTGGTCGGTAAAGACGTCCTTCACCTCGGGGCAGTAGCGCCGGTGGTAGAGCTCCCGGGCGCGGTCCACCTCCCGGATCATCCGGCGGGCGGTGGCCTCGTCCATGCCCAGTTTTTGGGTGCAGTTCTGCAGCCGCCGGCTGTAGGGTGCGTAGACATACACCCCCAGGCGGTTGGGCAGGTCGGCCAGGATGCTGCCCCCGCAGCGGCCCACCACGATGCAGGAACTTCGGGCCGCCAGGTCCCGGATGATGTTTTTCTGGACCAGGAAGATCTCGTCCCGGATGCTGGGCACGCTCATGCCCAGGGGATAGAGCCGGCGGAAATACACGGACTGGGCCGTTTCTTCGGTGTCGCTGATCACCGACACCGGCAGGCCCATGCGGCGGGCGGTCTCCTCCACGATGTCCCGGTCGTAAAAGTCGATGTTCAGCTGCCGGGCCAGGGCCTGGGCGATGGAGCGGCCCATGCTGCCGAACTGGCGCGAGATGGTGACGACGTACTGCTTCATGGCGTATCCTCCTCCGGTTCAGACGGCCGCGGGCTGCGCCTGGAGCTTGTGCTTCTGCACAGCGCGCACCAGGCAGGACAGCGCGAAATTGATGACAAAATAGACCGCGCAGGCAAACCCGAACAGCACGAACACGTCCGACACGTTGGTGGTGCCCAGGCCGTTGTACTGGCCTGCCGCGCTCATGATCTGCTTGACGCGGGCCATCAGCTCGATGACGGCCACGTTGGCCAGGTAGGAAGAATCCTTGATGGTGGTGATGACCTGGCTGAGCAGGGTGGGGATGATGCTGCGGTAGGCCTGGGGCAGCACGATGTACAGCATGATCTGCACCGTGCCGAAGCCCTGGGCGTGGCCGGCTTCAAACTGGCCCTGGGGCACCGCGTTCAGGCCGCCCCGCACGATCTCGGCGATGACCGAGGAGGTGAACAGGATCAGCGCCACCGCCGCCTTGAACATCAGCTTGACCTCCACCGACGAAAGCCCGAACATCCGGCGGGAGAGCAGCTCCGGCACCGGGAAAAAGACCAGGCAGATGAAGATCCACAGCAGCAGGGGGGTGTTGCGGAACAGCTCGATGTACCCCACCGCCAGCCACTTGCACACCCGGGCCGGGCCCCGGGTGCAGTAATTGCGGGCCAGGGCCAGCACCGACCCCAGCAGCAGCCCCAGGGCCACCGCCGCCACCGAGATCACCAGGGTGAAGGCGACCCCCTTGAGCAGGTAGGTCACCACCGCCGGGTTTTGCAGGATGGACAGGCTTGCCTTCCATGTATCCATGTTATCGTTCTCCTTTCCTGTGCGCCGTCACTTGACCCGGGCGGCGGTGGTGCGGGCGTCCCGCTTTTTGAGGGCGGTCTCCCAGACGCTGGCCAGGGTGGACAGGGGGAAGCACACCACAAAGAACAGCAGCCCGCTGACGATGTAAGCCGGCGCATAGGCGCCCCCGGTGTTGACGCCGGTGACAAAGTTGTAAGTCACCGAGATCAGGTCTGCGCCGCCCACGATGTACAGGCAGGAGGTGTTCTTGATCAGGTTCACCACTTGGTTGACCATGGGCGGCAGGATGATCTTGACGCTCTGGGGCAGGATGACGTAATACATCCGGCCCAGATAGCCAAAGCCCTGCGCCTGCGCCGCCTCCGACTGCCCCCTGGGGATGGCCTGGATGCCGGCGCGGATCACCTCGGACAGATAAGCCCCGTGGTAGACCCCCAGGGCGATCATGCCGGTGGGCAGGATGCCGAGGCTGTTGCCCGAAAAGGCCAGCAGGTAATACAAAAAGCACATCTGCAGCAGCAGGGGCGTGTTCTGGACAAACTCGACGTAGACCCTGGCCAGGGCGGTCAGCGGCTTTTTGCCGCTGGTGGAAAGCAGGCCGAAGCACATCCCCAGCGCCAGCGCCAGCACCAGCCCCACCGCGGCCAGCTGGACCGTGTTGCCCAGCCCGTGCAGGAACGTGGCCCGGTAGGCCCACACCATGGCCCATGCCTGGGGCGAAAACAATCCTCCCATACACATCCTCCTTATGGTTCCGTTTTTACCAAAGGGCAGGGGCGCGGCCCGCCTGCGCGGGGGCGTCTCACAGGGCGCAGACACTCCGTACCGGTTTCGTGCGCGGTCCCTGCCCTTTGATAAAAAGCCGGACGCCTCATGCCGGCGCCCGGCGGAGCAAAGCGTTTACAGGCCGTATTCGGCGATCAGTCCGTCGATGGTGCCGTCGGACAGCCAGGTGGTCACCAGCTCCTCGCAGACTTCGGACAGGCCCGAGCCCTTGGTGGTGGCGATGCCGTACTCCTGGGGCGCGAACGCATCCTGGATGTAGGAGCGGCCCTCGGTCTTGTAGATGGCCAGGATGGAGCGGTCCACGCAGAAGGCGTCCACTTCGCCGGCGCTCAGGGCGGTGGAAATGGTGGGGTAGTCGTCGTACTGGTGGAAGCTGACCCCCTCGGTCCAGGTGGTGGCGTCGAAGGTGTCGGGGTCAAAGTTGTCGCCGCTCACCAGGCCCTGTTCCACCATGGCCCGCACCAGTTCCCGGGCCGAGGTGGAGCCGGAGGAGACGCCTACCGTCCGGCCGATCAGATCGGCCAGGCCGGTGATGCCGCTGGAGTCCTCCACCAGCACGGTGACGGCATCGGTGTAGTAAGGCGTGGTGAAGTCCCAGGTCTCTTTCCGCTCGTCGGTGATGGTAAAGGTGGCCAGCACGCAGTCAATGTCGCCCGAGTCCAGCAGCTCGCCGCGGGTGGCCGCCGTGACGGTGGTGAACTCCACGTCCACGCCCAAGTGCTCCGCGATCAGGTTGGCCAGGTCGATCTCCATGCCGCTGTATTCGCTGGTCAGCGGGTCCTGGTAACCGAAGCCGGGCACCGCGTTCTTGACGCCCACCCGCAGCACGCCGCGGTCCACGATCTCCTGCACGTCCTCGGGCCAGGCGGCGTCGGACGCCGCAGCAGCGGAGCTGCCGGATGGGCCGGACGCCGGGGACGAGGCCGCCGGAGAAGCGGCGGTGGAACTGCCGGATGCGCCGCAGGCGGTGAGCATCGCAAGGGACACCAGGCCTGCCAGCAGGGCTTTGCATTTCTTTTTCATAACAGAATTTCCTCCCTCTATGGTATCTATCTCAAAGCAGAGGCCCCGGGCGGGGCTTCGGCTCAAAGAGCGGTTCAGCGGATGATCTTGCCCAGGAATTGTTTGACCCGTTCGTTTTTGGGGTTGGTGAAGAAGTGCTCCGGCGGCCCCTCCTCGATGATCTGGCCGTCGGCCATAAAGACCACCCGGTCGGCCACCTGCCGGGCAAAGCCCATCTCGTGGGTCACCACCACCATGGTGATGCTCTTCTCCCGGCCCAGGCGGATCATAACGTCCAGCACTTCCTGGATGGTCTCGGGGTCCAGCGCCGACGTGGGCTCGTCGAACAGGATGATCCGGGTTTGGGCGCACAGGGCCCGGGCAATGGCGATCCGCTGCTGCTGGCCGCCGGACAGGGTGGTGGGGTAGGCGTTCGCCTTGTCCGCCAGGCCCACCACCTCCAGATAGTGGAAGGCGGTCTGCTCGGCCTCGGCCTTGCTCTTGTGGTGCAGCTTGATGGGCGCCAGCGTCAGATTCTTGAGCACCGTCATGTGGGGATAAAGGTTGAACTGCTGGAACACCATCGAAGTGGTCTCCCGCACCAGGCGGGTCCGGTTTTTGTGGGTCAGCTCCCGGCCGTCGATGTAGACGTGGCCGCTGGTGGGCTCCTCCAGAAAGTTCATGCAGCGCACCGTGGTGGACTTGCCCGAGCCCGACGGCCCGATGATGACCAGCTTTTCGCCTTCTTTTACCTCGAGGTTCACGTCCTTCAGCACATGAAGGTCGCCAAAATATTTGTTTACATGGTCCAGTTTGATCATCGGATCTCCTCCTGTCGTCCGCATTGCAGGGCAAAATAAAAAGGCGTTCCGCCCCTTTGCGGGGGCAAAACGCCTTTGTTTTCAACCTGAACATGATTATACACATTTTCCTGCATTTGTCAAATGCTTTTTCGCCTGGCCCTGCTGGAAGGCGGGGCAGAGGAGAGGCTTTCAGCCGGTTTTGGACGCCGGCAGCCGGCGACTGCGTCCCTTTCGGCCGCCGGACCCGTGCCAGAATCTGGTGCTTCTTCCCAAAAATGGCAGGCGGCAGGGCGGCAAAACGCTGCATTCGGCCAAATTTTGGGAGCCGGGGCCTTTAAGGCCGCCGGGAAGCCTTGTCCCACCGGCTGCGGGACCGCCCTGCCGTCAGGGCAGCCCGGAAGAACCGCTCCGCGCGACAGCCGGGAAGGTGCGCGGATCGGCCAAAAACTTCTCCCAGGGCAGGAGTTTCCCATTTCTATCCACGCTCCCCGCGAGGGGAGCGACCTACACCATGTGACCCAGCATAGCAAAATCCGGCATTTCTATCCACACTCCCCGCAAGGGGAGCGACCTGCACCACGTCCCGGCCGTCCGGGCCATAGACATTTCTATCCACGCTCCCCGGGAGGGGAGCGACGCATGGGAACGAGCGTGCTGATCTGGCCTGACAAATTTCTATCCACGCTCCCCGCAAGGGGAACGACGACAAAATCCAACAAACATCAAAGATGGATTTTGCGCAAAAGTCCCAAATAAAAACTTAAATACACAAAACAGAATGCAATTTTGTGTATCCAGCACAATTTTAACATAGACGGACGCGGTCTGCAAGGGGGCGTCCGGTGCGAATCTTCCGGGCAAACCATGTGCGCTGGAACTTCGCACGGACAGTGCGCTGCGGCACACAAGGTGTGCGGCTGATATGCCCGGCTTTGAGGTTTTTTAAAATTCATCCAGCTGTCTCAATAAGAATGCGGGTGAGAGAAAAACTGCATGAAAACATACGGTTTCTTCCCTTGCTGCGGAGAAAATGCCGGTGTTTTTTGAGATCGAGAAACAAACAAATATACCGCTGTGATAGACTTATCCGGGTGCCAGATGCAACAAAAAGGTATCCTCCATTCTGAAAATGGAGGATACCTTTTTGTTTTGGCTTGCCTATCATTGGTACAGAAATTTTATCACAGTTCCGCCAAGTTTGCAAGTGGCAAAACAGAAATTCATAGCCGGTCCGTCAGGATCTCCATCATTTCGGCAGATTTCTCTTCCGGTGCGGGGTGAATTTGCTGCAAAATAGCCTCATGGATACATAACTCCGCCGGATTAGCAGTCAGGGTGGAGGGTCAAACAAGGAGGCGTTTTTATGGCAAAGCACGGCGAAAACATCCATAAACGGAAGGACGGACGCTGGGAGGGCCGCTATATCAAGGCACGGACCGACGGACGAAAAGCTGTGTGGGGGTATATCTACGGCGCAACTTATGCAGAGGTCCGGCAGCGGCTGATCCAAAAGAAGGCGGAGTGTGGGTTTTACCAGCTTTCCGGGACCGAGATGACCTTTGAAGAACTGGCCGGGCAGTGGCTTGCCTCGGCTTCCCTCCGCTTGAAAGAATCGACCCTTGTGCACTATCGCTATACCTTGCAGCGTTATCTTTTTCCTGTGTTTGGCGGTTGGCAAGTGAAAAATTTCAGCGAGCGGTTGTTGGAGCAGGGTATGCTCCAGGTCATTGCACCAGCGGACCACAGACATCGGCCTTTGGGGGCGTCGTCTGCCCGGGAGTGCCTGACCATGCTGCGCCGCATCTGCAAATATGCCGCCCATCTGCGGCTCATCCGTCCCATGGAAATCTGTGTCAGTTTGCCGCAGACCAAAAGCGCCAAAATCCAGCCTCTTTCCAAAGAAGAACAGGCCAGGATGGAACTGTTCATCTGCAAAGCGCCTACGGCTCGAAAAGTTGGACTGATGCTGCAAATGCAGCTGGGCCTGCGCATTGGAGAGGTGTGCGGCCTGCAATGGGGTGACTTTGACCTGAAAGCCGGCACTTTGACGGTACAGCGCACCGTCAGCCGCATCTCCACCCGAGACGGTCATACCAAAGTCGTCATCCAAAGCCCTAAAACAAGAAGTTCCCGTCGTGAGGTTCCCATTCCCCGCAATCTGATAAAGATGCTGCAAGGTTTAAGGGGCGATGCCGAACCAGAGGTCTGGTTCCTGTCCGGCAATGCAGAAAAGCCGGTGGAGCCCCGCTGTTACCGGAAAAGCATTCAAATTTACCTGCGCCAGGCAGCCGTCCGGAAGGTGCGGCCTCATACCCTCCGCCATACGTTTGCCACCACCTGCCTGCAGGCGGGATGCGACATCAAGACTTTGAGCGAGTTTCTTGGACATGCCAACCCCAATGTTACCCTGCAGCGGTATGTGCACTCCAACCTGCGGCAGATGCGGCTTGAGATCGACCGGATCTTTTCGCCGCTTTTCCGAAGGAATCCGGTGTCAAAGAGGTGTAGCGCGGCACGGTAAAACGCAGGCAGGAAGCGCGGATAGCGCCGCCGGTTCCTCCATTTTCGGAATGGAGGATACCCCCTTGGTGCGGAAGGGGGTGAGGTGGATGGTGCTCCACCTGTTTGAACACAATGCAAGGGCGTATCAGGCTGCCGCAGCCATGCTGGAGCAGTACGGCAAAGCGGCCGTGGTCCATCCCACCGGGACGGGCAAGAGCTACATAGCCTTCAAGCTGATCGAGGACCACCCCGATGCGGCTGTTCTTTGGCTGTCTCCGAGCGAGTATATCTTCAAGACCCAGCTCGAGAGCCTGCAAAAACAGGCGCCGGACTTTCCTCTGGGGAACGTCCGTTTTTCCACCTATGCCAGGCTCCTGTTCTGCACGGAAGAACAGCTGGCAGAAATCGCTGCCCTGCATCCCGCCTACATTATTATGGACGAATTTCACCGGGCGGGCGCGGAGCGCTGGGGCGAAAGGGTGCGGAAGTTGCTGGAACTCTGCCCCGACGCCAAACTGCTGGGGCTGACCGCCACCAGCGTGCGCTATCTGGATAACAACCGCGATATGGCCGAAGAACTGTTCGACGGCCACATCGCTTCGGAAATGACCCTGGGCGAAGCCATCGTGCGGGGTATTTTGCCTACGCCGAAATATGTGACTACTGTGTTCCGGTACCAGAACGAACTGGCCAAATACCAGGCCCGGGTGGACAGTCTACGCAGCCCCGGGGTGCAGGACGCCAACCAGAAATACCTGGAAGCCCTGCGCCGGGCCTTGGAACAGGCCGACGGCCTCGACAAGGTGTTCGCACAGCACATCACACAAACGTGTGGAAAATATATCGTGTTCTGTTCCGGTAAGGAACACATGGACGAAATGGCGTCCCATGTGCCGGAGTGGTTTGCCGGCGTCAACCGAAATGTCAAGGTCTACAAGACCTACGCCAGCGACCCGGAAGCCAGCAGAGAATTTGCAGCCTTCAAGGCGGACGAGGGCGACTGCCTGAAACTATTGTTCTGCATCGATATGCTGAATGAAGGCGTGCATGTGGAGGGCATCTCGGGGGTCATCCTGTTCCGGCCCACCGTGTCGCCCATCATCTATAAGCAGCAGATCGGTCGGGCGCTGACGGCTGGCGCCACGGCGGTGCCGCTGATTTTGGATGTGGTCAACAACTTCGAGGGGCTTTCCAGCATTGCGGGGCTGCAAAGCGAGATGACCGCCGCCGTCCAGCGGCTCTTTGCCAATGGAGAAGGGGAGAAGATCGTCACCGAGCGGTTCGAGGTGATCGAGCAGGTGCACGATTGCCGTATTCTGTTTGAGCAGCTGGAACGGAGCCTTTCCTCCAGTTGGGACCATTATTTCGCACAGGCCAGCATCTATTACGCGGAGCACGGGAACTTGAATGTCCCGCTGCGGTATAAAACGCCGGGAGGCTTGAGCCTCGGCGAGTGGGTGCAGACCCAGCGTGGCATCCGCAAAGGCCGGGAAAAATACGGCGCGCTGACGCCGCAGCAGGTCGAGCGGCTGGACAGCATCGGGATGATCTGGGAGACCCGCGCCGAAACGGCCTGGGCGCGCGGCGTGGAGGCTGCGAAGCGTTATCGTCAGGAATTCGGCGACTTGCAGGTACCGTCCGGGTACAAAGATGAGACAGGTTTTGCGTTGGGCAACTGGATCGGCAATACCCGCAGCCGGTATCGTGGTGGCGGTTTAGAGCAAAACCAGATCGACGAGCTGAACGCGCTAGGAATGGTCTGGAACAGTGTGGACGCCAGGTGGGAGCGTTTTTATGAGGAGGCTGTCCTCTATTATGAGCGGTACGGCAATCTCGATTTTGTTAAAAGGTATGTGACCGAGAGCGGTGTCCGGCTGGGGCCGTGGCTGAAAAATCAGCGTGCGGCGTATTTGAAAGGGGAACTTTCATCTGACAAAATCCAGAGGTTGGAAGCCATTGGCATGGAATGGGATGGCCGCAACAACCGCCAGTGGCGGCAAGCCTATGAGGCAGCCAGGCAATACTTCCAGGAGCACGGTGACCTGGAAGTGCCCTATGAATACACCACACCCGATGGCCTGCGGTTGGGCCAGTGGGTGGTGCGCCAGCGAATGGCGTACAAAGGCACCCTTTCGGGCAAAGGAAAAGTCAACCGCAAAAGGCTGAGTCCGGACAGAAAAAAGCTGCTGGATGCCATCGGGATGGACTGGCGGGAAAAGGACTCCTGGCAGAAGCATTACGAGGACCTGCTGGCTTACCAGAAAGAACACGGCACCTTGATCGTGCCGGCGTCCTATAAGACAGCGGACGGCTGTTGGCTCAACCGGTGGTTTTGTTCCCAGCGGCAACGCCTGCGGGATGCGCCCGAAAAGCTGACGCCGGACCAGCGCCAAAAACTGGAACGGCTTTTGGGCCAGACGGAAAGGACGGACCAACTCCATGCAGGATAGAGGATGGATCGACCTGCATAGTCACATATTGCCGCAGCTTGATGATGGCAGCGACTCGGTGGAGATGTCGCTTGCCATGCTGTATCAG
>OERB01000087.1_pt1 | contig 12689 bp, 11 predicted proteins | sample 1539881 | NCBI WGS metagenome assembly OERB01 (sample SAMEA3891887, study PRJEB23780) | metagenome | biome: terrestrial biome; feature: animal house; material: Caecal content | place: Italy | collected 2015-05-05
CAATGGTCACAGTCTGCGGAGTCGAATCGATGATCACACCATCCGGTACTTTGACTTCCTGCACCTTGTAATGGCCGGGAAGAATATCCGGAACTACAGCAAGACCGTCAGTGCCGGTCGTAACGGTAGCAACTTCCACACCTTCGATGGTGGAAATCTTAAACGTTACATTGGCAATCGGTTTGTTGTCGCTGCCCACCTTTCGGATAGTCAGCTCCTGCAGGTACTTGTTCACGAAGGTTACGGTTGTCGGCTCATCTGCCTTCACCGTCACCGTCTGTGGGGTCGGGTTAAGCAGCACACCGGCAGGTACAGCGATTTCCTGTACGCGGTAGGTTCCCGGTTCCATGTTCTGGAGTACGGCAAGGCCGTCCGCGCCAGTGGTAACGGTTGCAATCTCAGTGCCATCCACGGCTGTAACCTTGAATGTTACGCCGGCCATGGGCTTGCCTGCGGTGTCTACCTTGCGAATGATGAACTCACGCAGGTATTTGTTTACGAACGTTACAGTGGTTTCCACGCCTGCCTTAACCTCAACGGTCTGCGGGGTGGGATCCAACAGGACGCCTTCGGGAACCTTGATCTCCTCTACCTTGTAGCTGCCTGGTTCAATGTCAGTCAGCACAGCAAGTCCATCCGCACCGGTGGTAACGGTGGCAACTTCCTCGCCGCTCAGTTTGGAAACCTTAAAGGTCACATTTGCCATGGGTTTTCCCGCAGTATCGGTCTTCTTGATTACGAAATTCTCGATCCTTTTATCTTCGAACACCAACTCCACGGTTTCTCCCGGTTTTACGGTAATGGTCTTTGCGCCCTCGGAAATTTCAAAGCCCTCCGGCGCTCTTGTCTCGGTTACAATATACGTCAAAGTAGGATCAAGACCGGAAATAAGCACCGTCCCATCCGCGCCGCTGGTATAGCGGTCGCCTACGAGTGTCCCATCGGCTGTCGTAATCTTGAAGATCGCGCCGGCAAGAGGGTTCTGCGTTGCGGCGTTCAATTTTTTGATCAACAGGTTGCCGAATGGCTTGTTGTAGAATGTGAACGTGACAGGATTTTCTCCGTCCACGAGCTTGGTCTGCGGTGTACTATCCAATACATATCCATCCGGAACTGCGACCTCTGTGACAGTGATATATCCAGCGGGTATGTTGGTCAGTGTCGCACGGCCTGTGGCGTCCGTCGTAACTTCCCCAATGAGACTGCCATCAGCCATCGTGACTTTAAAGCGAACACCAGGGATTCCCTTGCCCGTCTCGGAATCCAGCTTCAAAATATAGATCGGGCTTTTAGCCTTGTTTTCAAACTGCACGGTCGTGATTTCGTTTTCCTTCAGCGTTATCTGTTTCGGAGTCTCGTCCAGGATATAACCCGGCAGAGTCTTTGTTTCGCGGATTGTGTAATTCGTGCCGGCAGAGAGGTTCGTAATGAAGATCTCGCCGTTTTCATCTGTAGTGTAATCACCGATTTTCTGACCGTCGGTGATTCTCACTTCAAACGTTACGCCTTTGATCGGCCCTTTTGTTACTGTCGATTTTTACGATACGTAACGTCGGGCGAATATTATTACGCAGCGTGATTTCTCCGATTTTACCCGGTTCAAGTGTTACCTTGTGTACAGTTTCGTCAATCACATACTGAGGCGGAGCACTGACTTCTTGGACATCATAAGTGCCAGCCGCGAGATTACCGATATAGATGATACCGGTTTTGTCAGTGGTATATTCGCCTACTACAGTACCATCAGAATGACTTACTTTGATTACAACGCCAGCGACCGGATTGCCATCCTGATCAATTTTGATCAGACGCAGGCCCGGTTTGGACGTGTTTTTAAACGTAACGTCTACACGCTCATTCGGAACAAGCTGCACAGTCATCGGCTCAGTATTGGCGATATAACCGGGAGCAGGTTCCACTTCCTTGATTTCAATGGCCGTAACATCCAAATCTTCGAGGTAAATGATGCCGTTGTTGTCCGTCACGCGGGTATAGATGGTACTCGTGCCAGGAATCGTGAAAGTGAATTTCGCGCCCTGGATCGGCTTCAACGTATCCGCATCAATCTTTGTCAAGTACAAACCTGGTTTCTGATCGTTACGAATCGTGACGGTGTTGACTTTGTTTACAATCTTAATTGTCTGCGGTTCGGGATTCAGAACGTACCCATCCGGCGCTTCAATCTCAGTGATTATCCACGTCGAACCGGTTTCCATGTTCTCAAACGTAAGCGTGCCGTCTTCTCCGACTTTGTAAATGCCTTCACCGCGGCCGCAGTTGCCGTCGCCGTACAAATCTCCGGTAGGCGACGCGATTTTGAAAATCATACCCGGAACGGTCTGATTCGTTTTGGCATCACGTTTTTCGACAACGAGAGTTTTCTTCAACACGTTCGTCAATTTCAACTCATACGTTTCGCCAGGTTTGATTTCGACTTCATGCGGCGTCGAGTCGATTTCTACATTGTCGGGAGCATCAGTTTCGACAATCACATACCAGTCGGCGGGCAGCTCGATTTCTGCTTCGCCGTTTTCACCCGTAACAACAGACCACTTCTCCGCACCGTCGCGGCGCTTGATTTCAAAGGTGACGCCCTCGAGCGGGTCGCCGTTGTTCTCCGCTGTCTTGATGATCTTGACGGTTCCATTGATCGGCTCGTTCTTGTAGACAATCATAGGGACTTCAGTTTGATCCTTCAGCAGTTCGATTGTCTGCACGGGATTCTCTGCGGGCTGGTAGCCTGCCGGAGGTGTTTTCTCTGTAATCTTATAGCTGCCAGGCTGGAGGCCATCCAGTACAGCCATACCACTGTCGCCGGTAGTAACATCTGTAGAAAATGTGCCATCAATCTGCTCGACTGTGAACACCGCTCCAGCAAGTCTTTCATCTGTCTGTGCGTCCAGTTTAAGGATTTTAAGACCAACGCTTTTACTATTTTGAACGGTAAGAGTGACTGCTTCGCCGCCGTCCTTGACATTTACACTGTATCTAGTGGTATCCAGCGCATACCCGGATGGGGCTTTTGTTTCTTCAACGTAGTAAGTGCCAGCTCCTTGCAAATCGCTAACGGTAACAATGCCAGAAGAGGGAGTAGTTACATTCTTTTCCCATCCATCTTCTCCTGGTTTGGTAATTTTAAATGTGGCTCCAGCCAGCCCTTTCGAACCGTCTGCCTTCTTAATTTGGAATTGAAGTGGAGTGGGTTCTTCTTTTGGCTTAATTATAACGGGGGAAGAAACACTTTTCCATGCGTTCTGCGGCACAAGAGCGTAGTTCTGTACTTTTTCTCCCTGTTTAATTCCAATTCCGTATTTGAGTGTATAAGTCTTGATTTCCGTAGTCACAGTGGCAACCTGTGTATTTTCCCCTATAGAGGAAAGGTCAGCATCAGGAGAAGCAACCACCCTGAATTTGTCCGCGCTGGCTCCGCCGCCCGATGTCGCACCTGTGAGCTGTGTAGGGCCGGTGATAGGTGTCCCATCGGTTTTTTCCAGCGTAATGCCATCAGGGAGGGAAGCCGGTGTAACAGTGTACTTGTTGGACAGTTCCACATAATTCCGATTGTCTCCTGTTCGGCCGCTCCACACCTGAAATTCCACATAGTATTCGCCGGTATCTTCATTTTTTGTCCAGAAGTTTCCATCTCCATTGTCAACCCATTGAAGATAGATCTGCTCATCATTAAATGTTGTCCAGTTGGTTCCCCAGCCAATGATGTCCGTCAGGGATTTCTGGAGATATTCAATGTCCTCCGGCTTATATTTGGCTGAGTTGTTTTTCTTCCAATCTGTTGCCGACCAGCCTTTGGAAAGCGACCACATTGCATATTTTGTAATAGCGTAGGCTTCAAAGTGATCTTTATACAACGGACGCGAGCCGTCATAGGGATCCATCAGCTTGACAGCTGCTTCATCCCCGCCGCCTACATAGCCGCCCGAGGCAATCGCTCCCTGCATAGCCAGAAGAATATTTTTGTCCTCAATAAATCCTGGTACATTGGACAGAGATGGATCCGTCAAATCATGTACTTCCACGCTGTAGCCGCTTTCGCCCACCTGATCTCCCCAGTGATCCGCACCGTAGCGATCCGGATTCAAACAATAGGCAAGGTATTTTTCTCCCCCGAATTCTACCTCCATGATGTTCGCATTGCAGGCAGATACGCTGCCGCCGCTGTGCTTTGGATTGTACAGGCCGTCAAAGGGATTGATTTCCGCCAGTTTGACGGGGCTGGTGGATGCCTGAGCGGATGTTTCCGCGGCATATACCGCTCTGCCATCCGCCAGCTGCGGCGTAAGAAGTGTAACGGAGGCCAGCAGGCCAGCTGCCGTCCTCCGCATATACTGTTTGATTGTTTCTTTCATGGAATTCTCCTCTCTTTGAAATAAATAAAAAGACAGGCTTGAGAGTTTTCTTTCTCAAGCCTGTCTTTGATAACATTATGATGTTGTTTTGTTGTACCAGAAACGGGAGCTGGTTATCATTTCTCCAACAGCGGAGTTGTCATGATAGGATCGATAAGATCGAGATCGTTGCTATCAAAGCACTGTACCCACCAGATATTCCCTTTTTCGTCAACATAGCAGCCGACAGCCATGCTTGTAGCACCAATGACGTTTCCGGCATCGTCAACCTCATAGTTAAGCATGTTTTCCCGGTGTCCTTCGGTAGAATTCAACCATCCCGAAACAACCTGTTCCGGGGTAGAATAGTACGTTGCATAATGTGTACCTTCTATGGGATTCCACGCCAGTTGCGGGGTAGGATCGCCGGGGGCAATGTTTTCTGTACCAACTCCAGATCCATCTGGTCTTACATGGCCATATTTAATGGAAAGCTCTTTAGCCCGAGTTTGAGCATACTCAGTTCCACATCTACACCACACCAGCTTCGGGATTCCCAGTTTTTCGCGTTCTTCGTTTACAAGGTCAAATACCCGCTGCTCGTACTCATGATTCCAATCACCCAGTGTCAGGCCAGCTTCCACAGCGGCTTTCTGCTTTTCGGTCATGCCCGTGGTATCCACATTCGACGTTGAGGGCGTCTCCGGTGTGGCCGGTGTGGTGGGCTGGCCTGTTGCCGAGCTGCTGCCGCCCGCGACGGTGGCAACACACAGCTTCGTGCCGGAGCTACCGTTGTAGGAAACATAAATTCCAGCCGCTGCACCGGGCGTTCCGACAGCCGTGATTTTGTAGTACACCGCTCCGGCTTCCTGGCCGCTTTTCTGGATGGTGAACACGCCAGGCGTGCCGAACCAGACGTTGAGTGCGCCGGGGTTGGAGGCTGTAAACTTGAACTGGTACGTCTTACCGGGCTGCACTGTAAAGTCGGAATTCGTGTCGCTCGTCCAGCCGGAAGAAGCTGTGGGCTGAGAGACAGACGGGGTGGAGGTTGTGTTCTGCGTGTTCTGAATGACATTACCGTTCTTATCCTGTACGATGATGGAGCCATCCTTCATATGCCAGGTAGTATTGCCGGTCGTGTCATCGTACTGCATGCTCGACCAACCGCCCGTGCCGGGGCAGGTCAGGGACAGCGCGCTGGCTCCCATAGCCGGAAAGGTGGTCAGAATCATGGCCGCTGCCAATGCCGCCGAAATAATCTTTTTCATAAAGTTCATCCCTTCTCTAAATAAATTTGTCTCCTATGATTATGATAATGGATCCGCTGTCCAATAGAAGCCGCTTGAAGCGTTATTCTTCTTTTTGCAGATATTCCCGGGCGGTGTCCTCGGACAATTCGTATTGCTGCATAATCTGCCGGAGAATTTCTTCCTCGGGAAGATTTAATTTCCGGCAAATATCGATCGCTCCGCGAATGCCTTTCTCAATGCCTTTCTCAATGCCCTTCTGGATCCCTCTATTCTCAATCCCCTGGCTCAAATTACACATAAGCGACACCTCCTCGTCTAATTGCTGCGTAATGGGAATCTGAAATTCCTCGTTCAGGATCCGCAGCTTTTCTTCTGCGCTGAGTTCCTCAGAGAGAAGGGAACTCAGCAGATCCAGAGCCATATTCTCCTTCTTATCCTGGGGCTTGCCCAGGCAGAGAATCAGCGCCGTCATCATATCATAGTGCTGCTTTTGCTCCCGCTCTCTGGTTTTCCCGGCAAAGACATCTTCTGCAATGCGATAGCGGAAGATACTGTTTTTCCTGTTTTCCGGCACTTCGGAACAGATCCAGATGGAATACACCTTCTTGATCTTATCGTATTGGCCATGCGTGAATTCCCTGCCATACTGCGAAGAAATCAACCGGCAACAGTAGTACAGGGCGCGCGTCACAATGGGGTATCCAGGGTAATAGTTGTTCTGGGCTTCCAGATTGATGATCAGCCGGATCGGCTCTCCGGTGGAGGGAGCCAGCGCCGTGAACCGCACGTCGTAGACCACAGTTCCCTCATGCATGGAGCTGTCCTCATTGCTCATCCCATGGATGCGGGGAGCTTCATCCGGATAAACCGGCTCCTCTCCCACCTGGGGCGTCCCTTCGATATACTGTTCCGCAATTTCCTGCGGCGTGCAGTCCCGGTATTCCTCCAGGCAGCTTTTCATGATCCATGCCAGGATGCGCTTTTCCGAGAGCAGCCGTTTGCAGGATGCGTCCATCCGGGCCTTCTCTCCCGCTGCCCGCAAACCCATTGCTACGGAAGCTTCCATATCCATGTTCATCACCTCACGATTCAATTTTATTCTAGCATAATGCTTTTGGAAATTCCAGAGATTCAAGGAACTCTTCTGGACTGGCCAGCATCTCACAGTATTGACCGTTTCGGAAATTGTTGTAGTAGTCAGCGTCTATTTCTGCTGTAGCTGCTGAAATAGCACTGGTGATTTCAGATAATCCCAATTTCATAATTTCGCCGGTGCGAAAGGGAAAGAAATATCCTGTAATCCCCACCATTTTCAGCGGCTCGCGCTCCCTTTTTGCAATTCCCCATACAGTGATAATCCCATCAGCATTTTCAAAATAATCCAGAAGATACACTGCCCTGTTACGCCAAAAAGCAATTCGGCTTTTGGGGAGCACCTTTGTTTCATACTGCAAGCTGTACAGAGCGCTTTCCAGTTTTATTTGTGTGCTGGTTAAAATTTTTGGAGACAGGTTTCTTTGTTCCATACAGTCATAGCTCCTAAAAAATTTCTATAGCAGAAAACACTTCGGAAGGGAAAGCCGCTCTGTACGGAATGCTCTCATCCGCTTCGGCCAGAACATCGTCCTGAAGCAATTCAGATAACAGCTTTCTGAGATTTGAAGGTTCTGTAAAATCTTCTGCTGGTACCGGGCAGCAATAGACCCGATAAATCCTGTTTTCTGTCGGTGAGAATTTAACCAAAGAAAATGTGCCATAGAAGATACGAGAACCATCTATGCGACCAAACTGAAGAAAATATATCCTTTCTTTTTTCCAACAGCGAATTTCATGAAATGGGTCGGAAAAACGGCTGCGAGGTTCTGTTACTGCGTTGTAAATCTTGGTTTCCCAGCCCATCTCTCTCAATTCGTTTAATATGGTGTCATAAAGAGATTCCATTTAATCGCCCCTAAATTTCCCGCGCTGTCACAATCAAGCGGACGGAGGGCTGATTAGCAAGACACGTCACCAGTGTCAGCATATTTTCCGTGGAGCCGTTGAGAGGGGAGAGGTCATTGACGGAAACAATGCGTGTTCCGGTCACTTGATACGTCCTCACACCCAGAGCTGTGCTGTAAGTGATGATATCGCCGTAATTCAGCGAAATCAGCTGAGAAAACCAGGCGTTCGGCCCTCTGTTGTGACCTGCGAGACAAACGTTACCGTCCCATGCGCTGGTTCCGGTAAAATGGCCAGCGCCATATAAAAGGGTGGTGTCATCCGTCCCTTCATAAACGGTTATGCTGCGTCCTTTGATGTTCAACCGTCCCAGGACGCCATTATATTGGAGGATAGAGCTGTCTGTGTAGCTGCCGCCTCCACTGGTTCCGCTGCCCTGCCAGCCAGGAGGGGCAACGGGATACCCGTTGTTGTCCGTCACTGTACCATCCGTATTGCCGGTGCTAGGGGGAATAACGGTAATCACGCCGTCCTCAGAGGAAATGATTCCGCTTCCGGACGTCGTAAAGTTCCCGTGGCCGTCATGGTAGATGATGGCGGTAGATTCCGGGTAGAAATAGGGGAATTCCTCCGCCTGTACATAATAATCGTAGTAGTATTCGGGGTCATCCCAGGCTGCGGAAACCGGAGCACACATGGATGCAGCCAGCATACCGGCCAGGGCAACACACAGTATTTTTTTATTCACTCGCTTCGTTCCTTTCGTTCTTTTCTTGCGTTTATTCTGTTTGGGGATCCTGTCTTAACCTCCTCCTTCCTCTGAAATACAGGACTGCCAGCACAATACTGGCTCCCAGGCTTACAGCAAAGATAGCTGCGAGCGTCCATACAACCCAGCTCCTGTCCGGCTCCGGCGGAGGGATCGGCTCTCCGCTGTAGGTCAGGGTATACAGGATATCTTCCGTTGTTAAGGTAACATCACCGCTGTATCGCGCGGTGGTGATATACCCTGTCGCGTAGCTCCTGCTTCCAACAGCGCTGTAGGATGCTGTGGCTGTGTAGGACGTGGGGATCAAACTGCCATTTGCTCCTGTACCGCCTTCACCCTGCCAGGATACATTGGCAAGTGTCAGTGTCATTCCGTTTTTCTCCACGGTTTGCGGAATGAGAGACTTGTCGTTGTATGGCAAATTTGTGTACGTCCTGGTGTCAGATACGGTGTAGGAGCTGCTGGCGTATCCTTCCGCTTCCGTCTGGATGGAGGAAGGATTCAGCACCAGGTTTCCTTCATATTCATCCTCCCCGTCGTAGGGGATGCTTCCCGGAATGTCCGGCAAGATTTCCTCCAATTTGTTCGTATCTGTGGAAAACGTTAGCTCCTTCTCTGCCAGCTTGCTCTGCTGGTTGATGGTTTCTTCCTTGACCATAGATTGATATTGATACTCGTATCCATCCTGCTCAAAGGGTTCCTCAATCAGCAGCTGAGGATCTTCCTCCGGAGATAAATGGTACACCTTGATAATTTCCATTTTCTCCCCATCCTGACGTGTTTCCACGTCCTCTGGTACCGCCGTCATGCCGCACAGCGCCAATATCAGCATGGACACCATGAGCATAACCGGCACAATTCTTTTCATCAGCATCTCTCCTTTTCTTGGTTCTGTATTGCAAAAGGGAGCGGACACATGTCCACTCCCCTCGCTGCATAGTTTGGAATTCTTAATCTCCCAGGAGCCGTTTTCTTTCCTCTCGCCATTCCAGCACTTTTTTCATTTCCTCGTCAAAGGTGTTGAAAGCACTGTATCCCGTTTTCTGCTGGGTATAGCTGTTCCAATATTCGTCAAGCTGCTCTTTGTTTTCCTGTAAGCATTCCCGGATTTCCTCTAACTCTCCTGGTTCCGCTTCTTGCGGGTGTTCTTCATAATAGGATATCTCCTTTTGTGCATCTTCGATATCGTCCCATTCCTCCAGCACATCTTCCAGGATTTGATTCTCAAACAGGTACTGAAGGAATGTATCCGAAAATCTTCCAAAACCGCACCTTTCAAACCAATCATTCGCATACATGCGTTCATCAGAGCCGCTGGTGTAGGTTCCATGCACCAGATCGCCAATGAAGTGTTCGATCAGCTCAGCGACGGTCAGCCCATGTGTTCCTGCTTTCTCAGTAAGTTTTTGCACATCTTCGTCAGACATTTTGATTTCCAGATGGCGGGGCCGGATGTTTTCGTTCTGGTTGTTTCCACTTATCACATGCAAATTCATCATTTTCCCTCCGTATTGACTTTGAAAAAGCGGACACGTGTCCGCCCGTTCAACTTCTGCTCCGCTGTGCCTGTAAGGCGCGAACATAGGATTTTTTACTTCACTGGTAATATCATGTCTCAGTTCCCCCGAAAGGGGGACAACGGACTCCTGGCCGTTGTCCTTGGCTTTCTCCGTCCGGGGAAGCTGCACGATCAGCTTCCCCTTTGCATTCTCAAAGAGAGTAATGTCATTGATAATCAAAGCGTTATCCAAAGTTACCATTGCGACAGCTTTGAGTTTCCCTGATTGTTTGAGACGGATCTTTACGTTTGTTACCTTCAAGAGGTTTCCTCCCCCCCATAGTGATCCACCAGTTTGTGTGCCATTTTCAAGCCTACCTGTGAGACCCATTTTACCCGCGCTTGCAAGGCCGCTTCTTCTTTCTCTGCTTTTTCCTCGAAAAAATCTCGGTTCAGTGTGGTCGGGGAGTAATAATGGACAATCGTATTTTCTCCATCGGTAATAGTAAGTTTGATACGCTTGTTCCGCTTGAACCAATCATTCTCGCAGCGGATTTCCAATCCGTTGGTAACGGCGCGAAAGATCGTTGCTTCCGGGGCAGTTTCGTCCTTGATGACTACCGCCCGAGGCATAATCTGATGAATTAACTGTGTAGCAGTTTTCTTTGTCAGCCTGATGGTCTTATCATACATCTTCTTTTTCTCCTCACATCACAATTTAAGTAAAATTTCCTTCCGCTCTCCATCCGGCAGCAGGCTCTTTCTGCGAATCATCCCTCGCACCACTGTATCTACCATGATGTATGTAAGTCGGACACGAAATTCTCCTTCTTTCCAGAGAAAAGCTCCTTTACAACGATCCAGATCATAAAACCCGTCCTGTTGGTATAGTGTTCCTCCGCGAAAAGCTGGCGGTCGAAGAAAATCTTCCGCTGCTTCCTGTGGAGTGGGAACCTGGGTGATGTAATACTCATATAGCATTTCACAGTTGTAAGCCGTGTAGACGAGATCTTCCAGCAACGGTTTCCAGCTTGCACTGTGCAGTTCCTTATCTGTCAAAAGGCGTTCTCCATTTTTCCCATATAGCTCCTCGTCACTCTCCTCTGGTTCTTCCTCTCGGATCGGTTCTTCCGCAGACTCGGTTTGCGAGGAATCCGTTTCTTCCGTGCTATCCCACGGAAGAACGATGGGAGTCACCGGCTGCTCCGGCTCCTGCTGTGTTTCCGGTTCCGATTGCTGCTTCGCGCTGGAAATTAACTCCAGAGCACCTCTCATACTCATCTCGCCGGAAGCGACTTCCGCTTTCTGCTCGGGTGTAAGTTTCTCTGTAATACTTTTGTACCGCCGAACTTGACGGTCGCTGACGTTGAGCAGAGCCGCCAGCCCCTTCTGCAAAGGCCCGCTGTACTCGCCGGACTCCTGCATCCGGCGCAGCAGCGCGTCCGCGTCCAGGTAAAAGCGAAGCTTCTGTTCCGTTGTGTATTCCCTTGTACTCAGATTCGCGCTGTGCAGCATGAGCTGCGCACGGTCGGGGGAAAGGCCGCTGTACACACGGCAGGGAATACGCTGCCATTTCAGATAATCCCGAATGGATTTGTACCGCTTTTCCCCTGAAATTAAAGTGTAGTGCTCGGGGTTTTCCCGATGCACTACAAGAGGATGGATTAGGCCATTGACCTTGATATCTTCGGCCAGAGCAGCCAGCTCCTCCGGTGTGTCCTGCTCCGCATAGGGATTATTCTCTGCGAAATGAATGAGGTCGGCGTCTACCAACTCGTCATGGGCGACGGTTTCCATTGCCGTCGCCTTATCCTGTACCTTTTGCAGCCCTTTGGTGATGGCCGCTAAATCAATTTTCGCCACTGGTGTCACCTCCCTCCAGGCGTTGAATGATTTCATCTGCCAGCGCCGTGTAGTCCGTACAGCCGTTGCTGCGCCGTGCGTAGAGGTTGATGGGCTTGTGCGCGTTGATTGCTGCTGAAAGAGCGGAGTTCTTTCGGATCAGTGTGCGGAAACAAGGAAAAATATCCTGTCCTTGTAATGCTTCTGTATATGCTTTCTTGTTGGAGGTTTTCTCATAAATGGTAATCAAAACCCCCAGCACGTCCAACGATGGGTTCACACCCTGTCGGATTTCTACCAGCTCATTCGCCATACACAGCAGGCCGTGAATGGCGTAATCGTCCGGGATGGTGGGCAGCAGCACATAGTCTGCGTAGGCCAGAGCGTTTGTCTTGATCCGGTTCCCGCTGGGCGGGCAATCCATCAGGATAAAGTCGTACAGATCGGAAACGTCCGCCATAGTTTCCCGCAGCGTGTATTCCTGACGTCTGGTTTTCATCATCAAATATGTTTCAATATCCTTGAAATCGTAGGAGCCAGGGAGAATGTCCAGGTTTTCGATCTTTGTGGGCCGGATGGCCTCCCTCGCCTTGTTCTTTCCCATCATCACACCCGTAATGCTGGGTAGGAGATCGTTGTACAGGTCAAAATAAGCGGTCGAGTAGCTCTGCGGGTCGAGATCGACCAGCAGGACACGGAAGCCCTTTTCGGCCAGGATAGCGGCCAGGTTGACGGCGGTTGTGGTTTTTCCCACGCCGCCCTTTTCATAGGTGATTGCGATTTTTGTCTTTCTCATGATTGTCTCTCCTTATATATAGAAATTTATGTGCCACGGCTTGCGCCGTTTCATCCTCTTTGTTTTATCCAAAATATAGCAGCTTGACTTATAACCGTAGATTCAGTAAAGTAATATATATCCCAATTTCTTTTGGCTGCTCTTTGAAAAAAATGAACAAAAAAAAGAGTTTCTGTCGAAACTCTTTTACATGTAAGGATCTCATAACTCTTAATCAGGGTGTCCCGGGTTCGAGTCCCTGATGGTGCTC
>OERB01000090.1_pt1 | contig 12601 bp, 9 predicted proteins | sample 1539881 | NCBI WGS metagenome assembly OERB01 (sample SAMEA3891887, study PRJEB23780) | metagenome | biome: terrestrial biome; feature: animal house; material: Caecal content | place: Italy | collected 2015-05-05
TGTGGGAGGGGGATGGCTTTGTTCTGCTGTATAAGCGAATGGAGAATGGCGGAGGATTTCAATGGCCCCGCAGCTGTGCCGAGATGCGTAGTCTGAGCTGGCAGGAATTCCGGTGGCTAATCGAAGGCCTTTCCATTGACCAGCCCAAAGCAAACAAGAGCATAGAACGGTGCGTTTTGTGAGGCAAAGTTTTCCACAAAAAATCAGGCCGTTTTTACAGCAGACCTCCTAGAATTTTGGCAGGAAGTTCTCTGTGCAGACAGCTCGCGTTGCGAGCTGTTTTGTAAGCGCTCCATAATCCCCCGTGAGGGATAAAGAAAAGAGCTCCCATAAGGAGCTCAAATCGGTTAAAATTATTTGAGTTTGCAATACTCGGGAAGGCTTTCAGCCCAGGGGAGCAGCGGAATCAGTTGTTCCTCGGTAGGATTTTCTCCCAGTTTGGGCAGCTCCTGCAGCAGGAACAGTAGGTAACCAAAGGGATCCAGACCATTGTGCTTGGCTGTCTCGATCACACTGAAACATAGGGCACTGGCATCGGCACCCTTTGCGGTGTCGCAGAACAGAAAATTCTTGCGCGCCATCACGAAAGGCTTCACCGTGCGTTCGGCAAGGTTATTGGTCAGTTCCAGGCGGCCGTCCAAAAGCACGGCGTTCAGCGCCTGCTTCTGGTTGAGAGAGTAGGCTTTGGCCTTGCTCAGCGCAGTGCCTTCTGCTGCCTCGAAGCTGTTCAGAAGTTCCCAGTAACTGTCCAGCAGCGGTCGGAGTTTTTCCTGCCGCAGCGTAAAGCGGGCCTCTGGCGATTGGTCTTTCCAGGCCTGCTCCAGGGAGAACATTTCCTCAATCAGCAGAAACGCTGCCTCGGATCGGCTTCCCTGTACCGGCTTGCCGTCCACAAAGCATTCCACCCACTTGCGTCTTGCGTGAGCCCAACAGCCCACATGGGTCACGGAATCCAGACAATTGTAACCCGAATAGCCGTCGGTCTGGGTATAGCCGGAGAAGCCTTGCAGCATCTCTTTGGCTACCCGGCCTGAACGGCTGGGACTGTACTGGTACAGTGCGATTTTCTTTTCGGCAGAACAGAACACCCACATTTGGGACATCTGACTGGATTCCCGGCCATCCTCTTTCAGGACATGGACGCGGGTCTCGTCCACATTCACAATGTCCTGCCGCAGCAGCTCCCTGCGAAGCTGCTCATACAGGGGCTTGAACCAACGGGCACTGCGGATTACCCAGTTGGCCATGGTATTGCGCCGAAGATCCACACCCTGCCCCTTCCAGTAAGCCTCCTGGCGATACAGCGGAACTCCGTTCTGGAACTTCTCCTGCATCACATAGGCTACCGTGGAGGGAGCCGCCATGCTTTTCTTCATCACTGGAACAGGAGCTTCGGCCTGCCGGATATAGCTTTCCCCAGTCTGGGTTTCACAGTGCGCACATTTGTAGCTGGCGGCATAGTAATCCACCACATACACCTGGGCCGGCACAATCACCAGTTCAGACCGGACAAACTTTTCTCCAATCCGTACCATGGTGCTGCCGCACTTGGCGCAGATCTGTTCCTGCTCCGGCAGCTCACAGACTACCTTCTTGTGTTCCAAGCCTTCTGTCAGTTCTTCTTTGGTCCGTTTCGCTTTCCGGGCATGGGCCTTCACCGGGGTCGTTTTTCCCGGTTCCGGAGCAGATGCATCGCTGCAGGCTTCCGCTTCATTGAAGAAGTCCAACTGCTGGGCGTCCACATACTGAATCTGCTCACTGGATTGCCCAAACATCCGTTTGCGCATCTGAACCAGCTGTTCATTCAGGGACTGCATCTTCACCAGCTGTTTTTCCAGTAACTGCTTCTCCTGCTCCAGCTGTTGCTTCCTCTGTTCCAGCCGCTGTTTCTCTTGCTCCAGTGACCGGATATACGCCGCCACTTCCGGCGGAAGATTTTGGGTATCCAGATTCATGGCGCTTCTCCTTACGGGTGGATTTTCTGTTTCCATTATACCGAAAAAAGTGCCTGAACACCAGGAAAAGACGCATTCCTGAATGAGAAATTTCTTGTGGAAAACCGCCGCTTTTCAGGCAGAATATTCCCCGAAAACGGCTTCCCTGGTGGATTATACCAGCTCTTTCGGGCGTCCGGGACGGATCGCCTTGGGCTGCTCAATATTCAGCCCCTGCATGAGCCAGGTGAACTGCTCCCAGGTCAGCGGCTTTACTTCCCGGGCATTCCGCGGCCATTGGTAACGGCCATTGTCCAGCCGCTTGTACAGCAATACAAAGCCGTCTGGTTCCCACAGCAGCGCCTTCAGCCGGTCACAGCGTTTGCCGCAGAACAGAAACAGGCTGCTGGAATAGGGATCTATCCCAAAGTTCTGCTGCACAAAAGGGACCAGGCTGTTCAGTCCCTTGCGCATATCGGTGTAGCCACAGACAATATACACGTTCTTGGCCTGTCGGATATCTCCCAGCATCTTAAGCCAGCCCTTTCACCAGCTTGACCAGATATTCCATTGGCACATCTGCCGGCAGATAAATGCGAACTTCTCCCTTTTCGATGCAAATACCAGATGTCCCTGCCTCGTCTGCACAGCAGTCTGCAGACGATTTGGAAGCAAGTACTTCTTCACCTGACTTTTGGATCTGTACCGGAACAATCTCCTGGCCCGAAAGAATTTCTCCTGCCAGTTCATCCCGCAGCAGCCCCTGCCATCTCATGAGGGTTGAATATTTCACGCCAGCCTGTGCGCACCACTCCCGCTTGTTCTTTCCACTACGGGCGCACTCCTGCAGCAGGCTAAGGTAGTGCTGCTTTTTTAATTTCTGATATTGATTGCTCATTTTTTACCCCTGCGAGACTTCTCAGATTTCTAAGACTTCTAAGACTTTTGATACTTTCTCTTATTTTCTCACAGGTCAGTACTTTTTTACAGTCGGGGGATTACGGAGCGCTTACTTTGATTCCATCTTTTTATCCGGTTTGTCAGGCAAAAAACCTGCTTTCCAGCATGAGGCACAGGCAGTGATAGACCGGCAGGTGCAGCTCCTGGATCATATACGTTTCGGTCTGGGGCACATGGATGCATACATCGCTCAGCGCCATCAGGCGGTTTTCCCGCGCACCGGTCAACCCAACCACTTTGAGTCCTTTGGCCCGTGCCGTCACCGCCGCATACAAAATATTCTTGCTATTGCCGCTGGTGGAAATACCAACGAATACATCCCCCGGCAACCCATACCCATTTACCTGCTGTGCAAAGCAAAGCAGTGGCTCACAGTCATTCATGTACGCAGTGGTAAGAGCCGGATGTCCGTCCAATGCCAGAGCCGGTAGAGCGCCCTGCAGGTTTGTTTTTAAAACAGAGCCCATATCCGGATCAATGGATGCCAGTTTTTGAACGTAGTCCTGCGGCAGCCTGCGGGGCAGCCGAAAGCTCTTCATCAATTCGCCCACCATATGTTCTGCGTCTGCTGCCGATCCTCCATTGCCCGCGATCAGCAGTTTGCCGCCATTGGCATAGCACGCTTCCATCAGGCGATAAGCCGCAACGATCTCCCCTTTTGCCGGCTCCAAAGCCGGATACCGTTCCAGCAAAAGGTCAAGATGTCGGGCGATCTCTTGCTCCATCGTATGCACACCATCCACCTCCTACGTTTTCAGATACTGTTCCACAAAAGATTTCAGGGACGGGACCGTCACAGTCTGCCCATATTCCCCGCTCTTGGAAGTGATCCATGCGGTTTGACAGCCGGCGTTCCGCCCGGCCTCAACATCGTTTTTTCCGTCGCCCACCATCCACGACTGCGTCAAATCTATATTTAGATCCTGTGCCGCCTGAAGCAGCATTCCAGGTTTGGGTTTCCGGCAGGTGCATTCGATTTTCAGTTCCGGTCGTTCTCCGGGATAGCCCTTATCTGGATGATGAGGGCAATAATAAATTGCGTCCAGATAAGCGCCCTGCTGCCCCAGCAGCGTCTCCATTTTGCAGTGGATCTGGTCCAACTCTTCCGGCGACACTTCGCCGCGTGCAATCACCGGCTGATTGGTCACGACCACAGCTAGCCAGCCCAGCGTGTTGATCTGACGAATCGCTTCTGCCACGCCGTCAATCAACTCAAAATCGTCTATATCGCGGAGAAATCCCACATAGCGGTTGATCGTGCCATCCCGGTCGAGAAACACCGCTTTTTGTTTGTGACGGAGTGTCCGGGCGCTGACTCGACCCAGCCGCATATCTTCACAGACTGCATAATAGCGCTCTGGCGTCCCCATGTCTTTGACATATTCCGGGCTGTTGTAGCAGAACATCTCCCCTGTTCCTGCCAACGGCTTGAGGATCTGACGGTCCAAATCAACTTTAACAGGCTTTCCATTCCGGCCCAATGTCCCAACGACAAGGGGGTCTATTCCGGTTCTGTCCAAAACTTCCGGTTTGAGAATGTGCAGTCCGGCATTGACGCGGTTATGATAATAACGTGGATGAACCTCTTCCTTTGTCAGCCATTGCATCACCGCACCGCGCTGGTCCGCCACGATCAAACCGCTGTCATATGGGTGGCTGTTGGGATGGGTGAACAGTGTGACTAATCCTCCATGGGTCTCATGGAACGCTACAAAGCGTCTGAAATCCACATCAAACAGCGCGTCCGCATTTAACAGCAGAAAATCTTCATCCAGCTTATCCCGGATCTTGAACAGTGCCCCGGCATTGCCCAAAGGCTCTTTTTCCACATAATATTCAATATGCACCCCAAAAGGCTTCCCGGTTGCCGGAGAAATACCCGATCCATCCCCAAAGTAGGCCATGATTTTATCGCCCAAGTGCGATACTGTGATCAGAACATCCACAAATCCCTGCTCCCGCAGCGATTCCAGTTCATGCTCCAGCACAGGTTTGCCTTCCACAGGGATCATTGGTTTTGGGATCTCATGCGCAATGGTCGAAATGCGGGTGCCCTTGCCGCCCGCCATGATGACAGTTTTCATTTACAACAATTTTTCAACTTATGTTTGCTCAACAAAACAAGCAAAATACATTCAAGTATCTTTATAACCCCATACAATATTTCCTATATACTGAGCTATCGCGAAATCCTCTTCTGTATTTATATCCACAGCTTCAAATTTACTCACCAGATGAATATATGGCTTTCGTCCAATTCTACAATGATATCGATCTAATGAATCACGTTTAATCCCATACAATCCTGTTGTTTCTTCAATAACCGGCATCATATCTTGACTTCTAGGCAAAATTTCTGGTCGATAATTTATGGGGGTTTCATTTAGCCAATAGAATCCATGATTTTTGGTTGCTGTAAAACAACAATCATATTCTTCACTGGAAATCAATCTATCAAAGCAAATTTGTATCGTCCTTGGCTGTAGATAGGGAGCCGTAGCAAACAACTGAAAGTAATAGTCATAATTTGGATATTTTGTAAAGTGATATATCAACAAATCGTTTCCGTTTGCAGTATTTTTCGCAAGTTCCGGTTTCCTTTCTATTACAGAAAATCCCATTTTTTGTGCATACGAAGCTATTTCCTCACTATTGGTATCGATAAAGATATCATCAAAAAGTTAGCAGACGAATGTGGAGGTGTATTCCGCACATCTGATCTTGCAGCCCTTGGCTATAACACCTATGCGATTCGAAAAATAGTTGAATCACAAATCATTGAGAGAATTAAGCAAGGTTATTACCGCCTTTGTAAAGTGGATGAACCCATATCCGAGGCGGCTCAAGTTTCCCAACTGTTTCCGGATGGCGTGTTGTGTATGTATACGGCCCTGTTTTATTACCGCTATTCTGACCGAACACCTCTGGAATGGAATATTGCAGTCGATCGGGATACATCCAAATCTCGTTTTAAGCTGGACCACCCCTTTGTGCGGCCGTATTACATGAAAAAAGAATTTTTGACCTTTGGTGTTACAACCGCTGATTATGGTGACTGTACTATGCAAATATTTGACCGAGACCGGCTGATTTGCGAATGCGTTTTTTGCGAAAACAAAATGGACAGAGAGACCTACAACAAGGCCATTCAGAGTTATGTAGCAGATACGAAAAAGAATGTACCCAAGCTACTGGAATATGCCCAAAAACGAAGAGTTCTAAAAAAAGTGACCGATCGGATCGGAGTGTGGCTGTAGTGGATGTGGGCGCATTTTTCCTTATGTGACTGAAAACAGAGAGGAAAAAGCTTTGGAGGAGAACAAAAGCATCCAAGTTTGATGGAGATAATATCTGCAGCGCCTGAAAATGTCGGAATTGTCCATGGCGGATATTATGAATGGTACTGACCAGTTCTACGCATGAATTGGGATGCAATGCTTTCATAAAACGAACCCTTCATGCAGCGGGATTGTAAAAACACTGTATGAGATAGCAAGGAAAAAGTCTGTCTTATAGAAAACAATGCTAATATTTTGTAGCGGAAATCGAAGGCTTTACAATTTATCGGCCTATATCTTGAAAGTTGGAGAGATGCACAATGGCTCACAAGAAGAGTCGAGAACAAATACATAAAAATATGAGCCGGGTGCGCAATAGTGATACCGCACTGGAAAAACTTCTGTGCGGGGAACTTGTTCGCCATGGGGTTACTACATTTACAAGGAACAATAAGACGATTTTTGGAAAACCGGATATTGTTTTTTTTGCTCGAAAAATCGCGATATTCTGTGACGGAGATTTTTGGCATGGATATAACTGGAAACAGTCACAAAATGAAATAAAAAGTAATCGTGATTTTTGGATTCCTAAAATTGAGCGTAATATGCAGAGAGATGTTGAGGTAACGGCACGGCTACAGGAACAAGGTTGGACTGTTCTTCGATTCTGGGGACATGAAATACAAAAAGAACTGGAATACTGTATTTCCGTGATTTTGGATGAGTTGCGAGTTTTCCCCGTTCAGCCGTATAGAACAATTGACCTTTGTGCTGGCATCGGCGGCATTCGTCGCGGCTTTGAACTTACAGGGCAGTTTGTCAATGTACTTTCTTCGGAAATTGACAAGTACGCTTGTAAAACATACCAACATTTATATGGGGACAATCCCGAAAACGATTTGACCAGTGATGAATTTAAACGGCAGGTGGAAAACACGGAATATGGAGTGCTTTTGGCTGGATTTCCCTGCCAAACATTCAGCCGGGTCGGGTTGCAGGAAGGCTTTGAAAACGAAGAAAAAGGTAAAATTTTTTTCCATATCTCCGATATTATTAGAAGAACCAGACCGTTTGCTTTATTTTTGGAAAATGTAGATCGTCTGGTTTCTCACGATGAAGGGCGAACATTCAAAATCATTATCGAAACGCTTGTAAATGATTTGGGGTACCATGTAATTGGTGTCACAAAAGAAGCAGATGGGACGCTCAGATATGTGCCTAAATCTTTTGTTCGCAATTCTCGCGACTTTGGCGTTCCGCAAAATCGACCTCGTACATACATAATCGGTTTTGATACGGAGCGATTTGCCCCGGAGAGACTGGCTATGCTGCCAACGGAAATGCCTTGTACTCAAGTGGGCGAACTATATCATGATTTGAATGATGTGTTAGAACATGATGTACCCCCGAGGTACTATATGGCATCTGGTTATTTGGAAACGCTCATCAAGCATCGAGAGCGCCAAGAAGGAAAAGGTTACGGATTTGGTTATCGGATCGTGAATGCAAAAGAAATTGAGAGACCTATAGCCAACACATTATTGGCAACAGGAGGTTCAGGTCGCGAACGGAATTTAATTTACGATCCCAAAGAGGGAATTGCGGGACAAATTATTAAAGGGAAGAAAACCCCTCTCAACGATAAGGGCATCCGTGTTATGACTCCCACCGAGTGGGGAAAACTCCAAGGCTTTATTAACTACGGTTTCGTGAATGCTGAGGGTAAGGACGAATTTACATTCCCTGAAGGGATGCCGGTTGTCCAGCAGTATAAGCAGTTTGGCAACTCCGTTACAATTCCAGTGATTGAGGAGATGGCACGGTTTATGCTTGATTGTTTAGCTATCTTGCGCGGAGAAGAACCATAGGCGGAGGTGTATAACTGTGACGGCGGAAAAATTGGCAAATGCTATTTTGGAAAAATGCGATATTTACTTCGGTGATGCACTAATATCAAAAGAATCAGTCATTGAAGAATATCTGTCTTTCTTTGCCAATTCATTGGTATCAAAGGAGAGAACGGTTAATTTTGCTCTTCATACAGGTTCTGTGTGCTTTGATGCCGTTTCCATTGTTGCCGTTGCACTGGGTTGTCTATCTTATAACTTGTCTACAAATGACGATATTATCTCCGCCCTGCAGATAGACGATATGGTCATGTATAATGGTCAGAGGTATCGCTGGAAGGGTACCCGCGTTGAATATGGTAAACTTTGCATGATAATTGAGCAAGACGGAAAAGGAAAAAACGGGAAAATGACCAGGTTTCTTCCTCTGGAAAAAAATCAGCATCTGATAAAACCTTATTATGGCGAGTCTCAGATTACCGACGGACGCGGTATTAGAAAGAAAAAAACAAACCGTGAGGATTTTTTGGCTTTTGTATTTGATATGGATATACAGGAAATACCTGCACAAATTGATGTCTCAGTCGTTATTGTGGCTGACCGCACTTTCTTTGGTGAAATCTGTAAACAAGTCCGCATTGTATATGGCGAAGGCAAAGAAGTTGGCTTGTTGGATATTATTCCGGCGGCATATTACACCAGCGGTGGTGAAGAGCATCAGTTTGGTCTGAATCCGACAAAAGCGGAACCGGTTTTGAAAGTAACAAGCAAAATTTCGACGGCACGAGATCTGATTCTGGATAGAAACGGAAATAAAGTAGTGGGTTTATTGGTTATCGGTGGCGTGTCCATGATTGAGAACGGATCCGAACTTACCGATTTACTCCGAAGAAAAGTGTTACGTTTTGCTTATGTTACATCCCCAATCAAAGCGGGCATGGGCGAACATATCTTAGAGATGTATGAGGGAGCTTCTGTATTTACTTGTACAAAAAATCTGTTATCCAAGAGTAATCAAATGATTCGCAATGACAATCCACTTACTGCAGAACTTCACCGGCAGATTATGAATGTAATACACCATACGGTCACAGCAATTCCCGTAGGAGAAGGTTGGAGTTGGGATGAATACAAAACCATAAAAAATGCGCTTGTTGTCATCAAACAGTCCAATTGGCATGAACCTACCAAAGACGATTTTGTAGTGACTGCGCACGGCCTATTGAATCTTCTTAATACCGCAGTTTTCCGTTTGGAAATAATGGAAAAAGCCATTTGCAATGGACAAATTAACAAAGCGGTTACTCCCCCCAAAGAACGCATTCAAAAATTATGGAGTATTGCGGATCAGGCCGGGGCTATGCAAGAATTATGTATGGTTGTGGCAGATGCATTGGAGAATAAGTATCGTGAACGGTTGAATACCTGTCCAAAGGCAAATGTTCTTAAGGAATACTTGGACTCACATAAATTTAGCAAGGCTGCAATCGTTGTTCCAAAGGCATATTATGCGGACTTACTTCGCATGGAATACCCTGAATACTTTGCTGATGAAGCTATGATTTGTGTGACGGCAAATCGTTTCGATAGCCAGAAAAAATACGATGCGGTTTTGTGTGTCGGAGAATTGAATAATAAGAGATTTGATCCGTTACAATGCATGTCCGCACGGAATATAGATGTTCTTCTATATGAATGTGAGGAAAAGGTATTTACATTCCGGCGGAAGAAGATCGCAAAATACGAGCGAAAACTGGACCAAAGAATCGGTGCCACCCGTTTGGAGGACGATCCGAAAGAAGATGACCCTTCTTTGGAAATGCACATGGAAAAGGAGATGCAGCGGTTCTCCGTTCTGGACGAATATATTGATGCCCTTAATACATTTGATATTCACAAATTAGTGCAGAGGAGCAATGCAGGAGGAATTAATGCTCCGATGTCTGAAGTTAAATATGTGGGTACTTTTGTTTCGGGAGAGCAAATATTCTTCTCCAGGTATTATTCGGCGGTTGTTTTTGACAACATTGCAGAAAATGTGATTGAAAAATCTCCTGAACAACTACTGCCCGGAGACGTGCTGGTGTTTGTTAAACGTGATGATTACACCAAGAATATTGTTGACGTTATCTATGAACGTCTGCTTCGCGACGGACGTTTGGGACAAGGTGCAATTGATGTTTACGAAAAGTCTCAATATTGGAAAGAGGCATTACGGGAGTATAAAGAAGCCAATGACTTTACTTATCGAAAGGTCGCACAGAACATGAGAGCGGTTGGAAGCTCTGTCCAGGAGGTTACTGTTCGGCAATGGCTTATTGATGACAGTCATATTGTCGGGCCTCGTAAGGAACGCACTATGGAGCATATTGCAATCGTGACGCAGGATCCTTATTTGCTGGCAGATAGCCATGGATATTTTGAGGCATGTGGAGTTGTGCGTCATGACCGTCGAAAGATTCTTGAATTAATTGCAAAAGCTATCAATGACAAGCTCAGCGGCAATATCCCTGAGAAAGGCAGTGTTCTGAGTGTGGTATATGACAATGTGGACAATCTTTCGGAAACACTGGAACTCGAATACATTACGGAACTGGAGAAAAGTGTAAATATTAGCATCAATTTGGTGAACACGCCCATTACAGAAGCGGAGGTATTGATGTGACAGATAGTACAATCAGACAGTCTATGATTTCTGCCCGGGAAGAGTATATTGGTATAATTAGGGATGAGCTTCTGGGTCCCGGATCGGAATTTTCTTTGCCCGATAAAGAACATGAACTTATTTCCAGCACTCCTACCAGCCGCTATTCAGTCGGAATCCTGTTCCCGCAAGGGAATGCAGTTAATCAGGATAATGACGAGACTGTTGAATTAGAAGAAACTGGTAATTCGGCAGAAGATTCCGGTTCGTTTTCTGGCGAAGACCCTGGTACCGACCCTGTTCAACAGAAGAAACAGAGAACCTATGCATTTGACGAAACTGCCGACGAAAACTTAGATGAAGAGATTGAAATGGCTACACAGTATATGCCTTCATCCATGGGAATTACGTTCATTGTAAACGGAAATGCAAATATCGTCAGAGGGTGCTTGTCATTTGCCACATATCGAAATGCCAAAGTTCCGGATTGCATGATTCCCTATCTTCCGAATGATCCTGACACCTACAGAGTACCTCCCGAATTGGCCCATATTATGGTGTATGACAAGGATGTTCAAGCGCTGCGGCTGATTTCTTCTGTAACTGCCAAGGAAGTCCGGAATATTTTCGAGCGTGATACGATTCCGGAAAATGAATTTTCCATTCTTCAGAAAATAGCCTATCGCTTTGTTGACTACTGTGCTATGGGGTATGTGCGGGTTCCACATGAAATTTCGGAATTTGTGCTCGACTTTAGCCATGGGGACTATGCTGATGACGAAGCCAACCACAACCTGGACGGCACCGATGCGAAGCTGGTGGCTTTGAGACGAAAAATAGGAGATAACCTATGGTCAATTACTATTATGCTGGTGAATGACCGGAAAGAGTCTCCCGTAAAAGCAAATCGATGCATTTTTCAGGCCAAGATCAAAGTCTCATCCGAGAATAACGACTTCATTTTTGTAGAAAGCAATCCCAACGCGGATGTAACTGCGATGGATTCGGAAGAGCGATCTCTGGATTTGTTGTACCGGCACAAAAAAATATATGGAACAGGTTTGGGTACATCCGTAGATTGGGAGATTAATGCGTCAGGCGTTGGGGCCATATGGAGTGATTTCTTACCTATAACCGAGGTTCCGTCGATGAGCTTTTCCTTGCCTCGAAATGATCTCATCAAAGACGAAGAATTGTCCATGAAGTATTTGTCAGACCTTGATCCATCCGACCGAGCTACCAAACTTGCATCCATGCGGAGCTTGGTCGACCTGTATAAAAACTGGGTCGATAGTCTGGAAAAGACAGCTGAAACCCTAGATCCCAGATATGTATCCGCTGCCGCCAACAATATCCGTGAATGCAAGCGCGCATATAAGAGGATGTACGCCGGTATTGATACTTTGTCACAAAATGACAATGCGTACAAGGCCTTTCTGTTGGCGAATCGCGCAATGTTTATGCAGAGAATTCATATTGCGATGCAGGGAGATATGTCGAAAATCAGCGCCGATCGTTATCCCGGAGATGAAGAAATTGCCGATAGACTTTTAAACATGGATTACAGCCAGGAGAGCGACGGTAATTGCAAATGGAGGCCTTTCCAGATAGCGTTTTTACTGATGGATATAAACTCTATAATTGATGACGAATCTCCGGAGCGGAATATTGTTGATCTGATATGGTTCCCTACCGGTGGTGGCAAGACAGAGGCATATCTTGGACTGACTGCGTTTACAATTTTCTACCGCAAGCTGGCACACCCCGAAAACAGCAACGGTACAGCTGTTATTATGCGTTATACTCTCCGCCTATTGGCGGCACAGCAATTTACACGTGCAGCTACACTTATATGTGCTTGCGAGTATATCAGACAGGATTGCGTCCAAAAGCGGCATAAATACCCGGCATATCCTCTGGGAAAAGACCCAATTACAA
>OERB01000095.1_pt1 | contig 12288 bp, 14 predicted proteins | sample 1539881 | NCBI WGS metagenome assembly OERB01 (sample SAMEA3891887, study PRJEB23780) | metagenome | biome: terrestrial biome; feature: animal house; material: Caecal content | place: Italy | collected 2015-05-05
TGTCCGTTCTGAAGGCGGCGTTGACGGCAGCAATAAGCTGCTCGTCTGTCTGATCCGGCGCGAAGCAGCCCACCAGCTTATTCACGAAATCTGAATCAAAGGAAAATTCATAGAGGGCAGTCGTATAAAGCCCCTGGGCCTCCCGCACCTTCTGCCAGTCATAACCGGCGGCGGTCATGGCATCCTCGATGGCATACATCGTGTCCTCCACGCCTTGGAGCTTGGCGATTTCCTCGGCAGAGAGGTTCTGTTCCACCATCTGCTGAAGCTCTGCGGTATCGAATTCAATGGTACCGTTGAAGATGGATACGATAGCCACGATGGGCATCACAATGATGATAATGATGCCCAGGACGATCCCGCCCACCACCTTGAGTACCTTTTTATCTGTGAGAAGGGATACGGCAATCTTTTTAAGCGCCGCCCCCACAGTGGCGCTCATCGGCCTCCGGCCTTTCCGAAGATGGCCGATTTATAGTCCGGCGCAATGACCTGTAAAAGATACCGCTCAATCCCGCACCGGTACAGGCAGGTGCCTCGCTCCGGATATTTGATCAGTTCAAACTCCGATGGCTCCACCTGGAGGGCATCCATAAACTCTGCCGGGTTGATCTGGCCGGGGTTAAAGAGGAACTGATGGGTGGGGATGGAAAACAGCGGTTTCGTCATCTCGCAGACCTCCGGCATCAGGAAGTCATTGATGTTCTGGCTGGCGATGATGATCGCTGACTCCTTCTTCCGGACACGCTTCATGGCGTTTCGGATATACTCGATGGAGGTCAGGTTGGTCAAGTACATATACAGCTCGTCGATGGCGGCTGCGGTATTTCCTTTGCCCAGGAGCTGGTTGGACATAAAGGAAAGCAGATTAAAAAGCATGGCATCCTTCAGCCTGCGGTTGGTGTCCATCAGCCCCTTCACACCGAAACACAGGAAGGCATCGTCCGTGATGTTGGTGTAGCCATTGAAATACTTGCTTTCCGATCCCACGCACATGGAATGGATGCCCAGGCATACCTGCTGGAGGGTTTCCTCTGTGTACAGGTACTTCCGCTGCTTGTCGTAGGTCATGAATTCTTCCTCGCACAGCTTATAGAAGTCCTCCATGATGGGGAAATCCGTAGGCTTTTTGGCGCTGTAGTCCGTGCTGTCGGTAATGCCGAACCGGGCATACAGCTTGGCCAGCAGGATCTCAATGGTATCGATCTGCACATCCGTGAAATCTTTATAGGCCCGGAAGAAGTCCTTCAGGTAGGCGATGTGCTGGGAGAGCCTGGTCACTTTCCGGAAGGCCAGCGGTGTGGTGGCATCGATCTCGCCCTCCGTGCCATCGCCCCATGCCTTTGGCTCTAAGGGATTGACGATGTACTCGCCGGACATGAAATCGATATAGCAGCCGCCCAGGGCCTCCGTCAGTTCCTCGTATTCCGCCTCCACATCTAAGGCGATGACCAGCTTTCCTGCCTCCCTTAAGTTGGTCAGGATCAGCTTTAAGAGATAGGATTTCCCCTGGCCGGAATTGCCCAGGATCAGGATATTGCTGGTGGTCTTATCCTCGCTGCGCCGGTCAAAGTCCACCAGGATATTGGTGCCATACTTATCCCGGCCCAGGTAGATACCACGGGGATCGGTCTTGCCGGAAAAGTTAAAGGGGTACAGGTTGGCTACGGAGCTGGCGGGCAGCACACGCTCGAACTGCGCCCCGAACTGATTGGCCCCCACAGGCAGAACAGAAAGATATCCTTCCTTCTGCCGGAGGGTGAGCCGGTCAACCGTGATTTTGGAGCGAGTCAGCTCCATAGCGATCTCTGACTGCAGCTCCTTTAAGGCATCCATGCCCTTGGCTTTCAGCTCAATGAACACGGAGCAATGGAGAAGCGGTTCCTTGTTTTTCCGAAGGTTGGCCAGAAGCTCCACCACATCCTGCAGATTCCCTTCAGCCTCAATGGTTTCATTCACATCGCTGCCGGTACTCATCAGCTTGTTCTTCCGGGTGGCGTTCTGCAGGATCTTCCTCTGTTCCATGGCCTCCACCAGCCGGTGGTAGATCCGAAGCGTCACGCCATTGCGGTCAGCAAGCTGGGAAAGGATGGCCTGTTCCTCGGTGGAGGGCGGGTACTCCCGGATGGCCCACACGCAGCGGTAACTGTCTCCAACGATATAGTGGTCGGAAAGGAACTTGATGGTACCCGGCAGGATGCAGTCGAAGAAGTCCTTGGTGCGGATTTCCTCCATCTGCTCCGGTGTCAGCACCTTGGGTTTTCGTTTGAACATTTCTTACCTCCTTGCCGCCGCTTTGCACCGGCAAGGGGATCAGAAAAGGCCGCTTTGCCTGATGCAAAACGACCGATAGTTGATTGGTTATTCCGTTTTCGCAGCCACAATGAGCAGACGCCCATCCCCGCCGGATGAACCATAACAGGTGGACAGGGTGAGGAGCTGCTGGCCATATGTCGGGATGATCCCGGTGTCATAGAGGGAACACTCCCTGGCGTAGCGGATCTGGTGCAGGAAATCCGTTTCCGTATCCACGGTAAGGAAACGGTACCAGGCATCATCTTTCTGCACAGTCATGACAGAAAAGATGGTATAAAGTGCTTTGCCTGCGGCAGTTTCCAGCTCAATGGTGGGATGCTCGGCATAGTAGCTGGCATCCGTATAGTTTTTCAGGCTCCCGAACATGGTTCCGTTATTCATGTTGTGGCCATAAATGATTAAGTTTGCGCTCTCCAGGCTGCACCGGCCATCCAGGAAGGGGACGCCGCTTACGCTGTATGCCCCATAGAAATCCTTCCGAAGATATTTCTCAGAATCCTCCGGGGTATGCATCAGCGGATAGTCCACCGCTGTGCCGGGGATACAGACCCAGCCGATACAGTCGGCGTTCTGCTCGAACAATAGGACCAGGTTCCGCTGTTCCTCCTGCGGCTCCTGGGCTTCTGCAGATTCCTCCGGCGCAGAGGATTCCACCTGTGATTCCTCCGGATCTTCCGGCGCAGTGACCAGATCCGCCAGATCCTCGAAGGTATCCTGCGCCTGTTTCTGCCGCCACAGGTCATGGCCTGCCATGAAAACCGACAGCAGAACAAGAAAAACCAGGACAGTGCCGATCACCGCCCTGGGGATTTTAGGCTTCTTCTTCATCGGAATCCTCCCCGTCAAAGAACTGCTCGCCATCCGTGTCCGGCATCTGATCCCCATTCATGGACGCTTCAAAGTAGACCGCCAGGAAGCGTTTGATTTCCGCTTTCTTCATTCGGTGGGTTTCAAAGCCCTGCTCAGAGACCACCTTTTCAATCCGGTTGGCGGTATTAAATACCTGTTCCGGCTTCAGATTTCGGCAGCGGCCAATGAGCAGAAACTGTCTGGCGGTAGCCATTTCCGTCTGGATATCATCCAGAAATTCAATGTCCTTTTTGATGATCTTCCGTACTTTGGGATTGGTTTCCTCCTCAAGCCGGGCCTGCAAATAGGTCTTATTGTCATCGAAGCACTCGCAGGAATCGGTACAGGTAATCTCAATATCCGGCACGGCGGACAGCACCATCATCAGGTGATGGATCTTGATCTCGATATTGGCCCTGGACAGCACGGAGATATTGGTGGGCGCAATCATATAAAATAAAAGCTCGTATTTTCCCACGGCAAGCCCATACTTGGTAAAAGTCTTGATGCCAAGAAGCTCCTGGGTGGAGCGCCCTTTTTTCTTTTTCTGCCGGGTTCCTTTTTCCTTCTTCGCCACAGGGATCACCTCCATTCAAAGTATTGCTGGGTAGAAATAAAGTAACGTACCGCATACCGCATAAAGTCCAGGACGGTGGTGTCATCCATCCGGATGCTTAAAAATCCAAAGCACAGGGTAACCGCAGCCGGGACAAAAAAGCCGAGCTGCACCAGGGCCAGCACCGACAGCAGTGTTGCGATACACAGGATGGCAAAATCCCGCAGCCCCCACAGCCATAGGTTGGCGGTAGCTTTTAAGTTTTGCGGGTAAAGATACGTTGTCATGAAATTCCTCCATTCTTTGATAAATTTTCAGCCCGTTCCAGCAGATCATCCTGTAAACTTCCGGGCGGCACATAGCCCGCCATTTCTCTTAGGGCTTCTTCATCCTCCCACAGATGAAAGATGGTCAGATATCCTTGCACGAAGCGATCCAGTCCGGCCTGTTTGGTGGACAGATGTTTCCCCCGGCAGACCGCCGCCATCTTTCGGATGCTGGCCACAGCTTCTGGTTTGATTTTCATACTCATACGATTTCCTCCTTATCTTACGGAGCGGGCCAGCCCCCTGGTCAGGTTGACTGCTGTGGTGGTGGCGTGAACCACGCTCATCACATTGACACGCACCGAGCTGTCCAGGCCGAACTGCTGGGCAATCCGAGGCACCTCGTTGGCTGCCAGCATGATGCCAAGCCCCAGGAGCATATTTCCGGGGAAGGTCAAAAGCCCTAAGAACAGAAGTGTTGTCTGCATAAAGGAGGTCAGGCACAGGGCCGCCACCTGCCGCATCCACTGTACGAAGCCATCCGTATAGCCCCTGGGAACACTGAACATATACAATGCGCCCACGGACATCTGGATGAGCAGGATGCCGCCGCGTTTGATGTTGGCGAAAAAGATCTTAATCACACAGTAGGCAAATGCGATCAGGGCTAAGATATTGAACAAGTTAAAATTTAAGGTTGCAGTTACTGCAAAGGTACCTTCCAATACGCTGGTACTTTCCCCGGCCAGCCCCAGACTCTGCTGTCCGGCAAAGATCCGGGTGAGATCCCCGGAGAAAGTGTTCTGCAGGCTGATGCAGAACTTATATAGTTCAATGGGTACCACGCCGATCAGGGAGCAGGCGAAGAAGCCTTTCAGCACGTTGATGGCGGCGGATTTGATGTCGGCCCGCCCATGCTGGTACTCGATGGCTACATCGAACACCGCCACCACTACGCCTGCTACAAAGAGCGCCCAGCCAAACAGGGTAAAGAGTTCTACGGTAGCTTTTACCCAATCCAGCTCGAAGATCTCGGCTCCCATATTTCCCATCATGGTAAAGAACTGCGCCACCGCATCATAGATGGTGGTGTAGAACCACTGGAGCATGGTATCCCAGATCACGTTGGAGATCTGCTCACCGAGGAAACTGAACACGCTGCCAATGGCATCGCCAATCCCGCCGATGAGGTCACCTAACCAATCAAATATTGTAATCACCTCCAAAGGGGAAGGCCGCTTTTACTGATCAAGCAGCCTTCCCGTCATGTTGTCGTTTTTGAACTTACATTCCCGGCCCGGTCATACCGATGGATTCGTCCTGATACATTCCCACATAGTCAAGGATCGTATCCGCGATCTGCGTCCGGTCTGCCTGGGTGATGGGAAGATACCAGGAGGGCTTGCCATCGTATTCCCATATATGCGGTTCGATGGCATCCCTTCCGTTTCGGAGCTGTTTCCCGATGATGTCAGAGAGCCGGAAAAGCTGCTGATCCACCACGCCATCTGTCCGGTTGATGATGGACAGCTTGATGGCATCGTATTGGTCTATGATGCCGGTGGTCGTAAGCTGCAGCTTTACCCTCAGATCCTCATCCAACCGGGCCAGACAGGTTCTCCCGCAGAAGTGGGCATCCTGTAAAAGTTCGCTGTTTCCAAAGAAATCTCGCATTTCCTTTTCGTAAAAATTCATGCTGTTTCCTTTCTGCCTTTTCACTGGCTCATGGCAGGGCCGGGTTCTTCCGGTGCCATGTCAGGCGAGGTATCCTCCTTTGCCGGAGGAGTCAGGATTGCCGGATTGACAACGCCTTCTCCCGAATAATGATACTTTTGATTGTGCCATTGCCGCAGTTCCTCGCCATGTTCCCAATAGTGACACAGCAGATTGACCGCCTGCCCGTACATAAAGCCGGTAATGCCATCCGTATCCGCTGCATGGCTGGTACGATCCGCGATATCCGTCACGGAGGCCCCAGTCTCAATTTCTTGTTCCATCATCTGCCCCCAGCGCTCAGCATAGCGTATGATGCCGCCGGTATAGAAATCCTGAAAGTTTTTATCCTTGAGTTCCTGATATTCTGTTTCCATCCCCGCTTTCAGCCTGAATGGTGGATTCCAGTCCACTTCTTGTGCCATATTTCATATTCCTCCTTACAGAATCGACCAGATGTACATAGGAGCGGTCAGGGTAAAGATCAGGCAGGCGAACAGGATGCATGGGGCTGCGAATTCAAACTGCCCATGCTTTCTGTAATCGAAGTAAGCGGTGCCGACCTTTACGAAGAACAGAATGGCCAGGATCATATCCACCACCGGAAAGACCACGTTGTCTACCACAGTGCGGATCTGTGACTGTGCCGCACTCCAGGTACTCTCAATGGCCCCGGCCACGTCACCGGCGGCGAAGGCGGGCATGGCGCTGGCTGCCACCAGCAAGGCTACCATGGCCGCAGACAGAAGAATCTTTGTGGTTTTTTTCTTCATAAGTTGCATTATCCTCCTATCAAAATGGGGAGGAATGTCTGGCGGCAGACGCTTTCGGCATACAGGAACCGCTTTCCTGCGTCTGCCGCACAAAACGATTCCTCTGTGTCGAAGTTACTCTTTACGGCGCTTTGCCGCTTAATAATTGTTTCTCGGTGATCGTCCGAATCTTCAGACCTAAGTTCTGGCAGAAGCGGATTTCCTCCCGCATACCTGCCGAAACATGATCTCCGAAGATCCACATCTCATCGCACAGCCAGAGAAGACTCTTTCCGGCCTGCATGCCAAGCTGCCTTTCCTCTGGATTGCCATCCTCCAGAACAAGGGCATAAAAATGGGGGACAACCGGAGCTGCCCCACAGGAGAATACATATCTTGCATACTGCCTGGCCCGTTCCAGGTTGGCGGTAACATCACCGCCCAGCGGGGAGCAGATATACACCTTCTTCATCTTACTCGTCATCCTTGTTCTTTTTACGGATAATGAAAAGAGCGACCAGGCCGCCCAGGGCGATGGCACCCAGGCCGATCCAGAAGCCAGTCATGCTGCTGTCTCCGGTCTGCGGCACATCCACAGTCGGGATCTTTTCGTTGGTCATTTCCGCTTTCACAATCTCACCATCCTCTCTGATCTCAAACGAATGCGGTATTGTGTCGATCTGGTAACCGTCCGGTGCATCGAATTCCTCGTAGGTGTATTTTCCATACTCCAGAGTGAAGCGGGCAATCCCGTTTTCATCGGTATAGCCCTCGGCCACCACGTTGCCATCCTCGTCCTTGATGCGGAAGCCCGCATTCGGCAGGAGCTTGCCATCTGCGATGTCTGTCTTGGTGATCTCCAGCTCGCCGGTGATCGGTTTGTTCTCGATGTTGCCCAGCTCGATGACCTGGCCATCCTCATCGATCTGTACCTCGAAGATCTCATCGGAAAGGACATAGCCCTCCACGGTAGAGATCTCTTTGATCTGCCAGATTCCGTAAGGCACATCCGCAAAGGAGAAGCTGCCATCCTCCGCGGATTCCGCAGTCAGGATCGCATTTTCCTCTGTAAACTCCGTGCAGTCTGCCTTAAACAGCCCAAAGACTGCGCCGGGGAGTGGCTCTCCGTTTTCATCCACCTTGACGCCGCTGATGCTGCCACGGATGATCTCGTTGAGAATCGCATCGCCATCATTGACCACGATCTCCACCACAGCGGTGTCCTCGCCGCCATACTCAAAGACCACCGGATAGGTTTCCTCAGAAATCAGGTAATGCTCGTTGGTGGAGTATTCCTTCACATAGTAGGAGCCAATGGGCAGGTCTGCCGAGAAGGTCAGGGTACCGTCCGCCTGTACGCCAGCGATCTCAATCAGGCCATCCTTCGGGATGATCGTGCCATCGGCGGCAGTCAGGTCTTCGGATGCGTAGAGGGCGAAGTAAACATTGAGGATTTCATCGCCGGTGCCGATCTCGAACAGTTCATCCTTCTCCAGATCCTTATAGAGTTTCACCAGGACTTTCTGGCGCTCATTGTAGATGGAGACGGAGGTGCTGGTGACCGCCACTTCCTGTCCGGCGTACTCAAGCTCCACAGAAATGGGTTCCTCATTCAGCACCATACCATAAGGCGCTTTGGTTTCCACGATTTCGTATTTGCCCAGGTACAGTTCCGTGCTGGTAGTAGTACCATCCGCCGAAGTGGTCAGGGTATCCACAACCTCGCCTGCGCTGTAACGGAGGGTGCCATCCGGCGTAGTAATGTCCTCCGCAGCCCGGATCTCAAACTCGGCTCCTTCCAGGCCGGACTCTGCGTAAATCGGCTTATACCGATCCTGCAGCTTTCCTTCCTGAATCTCCACGGAAGAGAACACCTCGCCGGTTTTCTCGATGGTGATGGTTCCTTTCTGCGGGGCGTTTTCTTTCTCCGCAATGACCAGGACAATGCCATCTTCGCTGACCGCATTCTCCGGTGTCACATCAAAATACACGGGATCGGAATTTAGGACATATCCGTAGGGCGCTTCCTTTTCAACGATGGAGTAGCCTTCGCCATAATCCAACACCTCCGGCGTAATGAGCCAGCCTTCCTCATTGGTGGTAAACTGTGTATGCTCCAGCACCTCCGGATAGGTGGTGGTCATGGTAACCAGGTTGCCATCGGGATCATAGATTTCAAATGTGGCGCCGGCGTAGGGAATCGTTTCTCCCGTTTCTGCATCCACTTTGACAATCTTCAGATAGGCTTCAAACTCAGCGTTGTTGATGAGATACTTATAGGTCTTTCCATGTTCGTTGATCGTGACCGTAAAGGCGGGCATATACTCGGTGCCATCCCAGCCCTTGGTCTGCTCCACAACATATTCCCCGTAAGGGAGCATCTTGCTTTGCGCGAAGCCGTCGGCATCACAGGTCAGGGTATCCCGCTCATCCGGATCGGCGGCATCGTAGCTGCCTGCGGACTTCAAGTAAACTTGAAATTCTGCACCCTCCTCCGGGGTCTCAATCTGTGTGCTGCCGTCATCGGTATGTTTGATGATAGCAATATCGCCTTTGATCACATCTTCGCCTACGCCTATCGGGATGGTGTTATGCTCGATGGTGAAGTTCCCGGCATCGGCTCCCACCTCATGGACGGTTTCATCCAGCAGATAACCCGGACTCGGCTCGATCTCCCGAATCGTCCAGTCAGGGCCGCAAATGTACTCCGCTGTCGTAAAGGAGCCATTTTCATCGGTGGTATAGGTGTCCACAAGTTCCTCTCCGTTGTAAAGGCCATACTTGGCTCCAGCGAGGGTTGCATCGCCCTGGGCCTCGCCCTTTTCACTGTCGCTCTTTGTAAGCTCAACCGTAAATTTCTTCAGGATATTGGAGAATTCCACAGTTGCCACCTGACCGGCATAAACCGTCACAGTCTGAGACTCCTGCGGCACATAGCGGTCTTCCGACAGCTCGGTGATGGTGTAATCCCCAGGCTTCAGGTTATCGATCTGGATCTCTCCATTCGAGCCAGTCTGAACGGTCTGGTCTACGCCATTGCCCGTGATCTGGAAGGAGAGGCCCTCCACGATGCCATCCTCGGAAGTCTTGATGATCTTGGCAGAACCGTAGCTTACTTTCAGGTTCACAAAGCCCTGTACCGAATCGCTGACGGTTTCAGCAAAAGTGGCAACGTCCTGAACGCCGCCGCCCATATTTCCATCTGTCCAAGTGATCACACCATAGCGGGTGGCCTCCTTATAGGCAGTGATGGTCATGGACTCGCTGGGCGCTTCGGCTGCTGTGATGATGAGCTGATTGCCCTCCACGGAGCAGTTGACACCGGATTCACTGGCAGAGAAGCTGAAAGATCCCACTACGTTGTTCTCATCGGTAAGAACCGCCTTATACTGGCTGCCATCCCATTCAAACTCGAAGGTCTGGGCGCTGTCTGCGGTCTTGCTCATGAAGCTGGGCAGCTTGGTATGGTTCTGTACGCTTGCGGCCATGCTGTTGTAGTAGCTCATGATCTGGTTATACAGGGGATGTCCGGTGCTGATCTGATCCAGCACTGCGTCATAGCCGCCGGTGTCCACCTTCTGGAAGTTGGAATCACGTTCTCCGACCACGGTTTCCCAAACCAGAATTTGCGTGGCGATCAGGTGGGACAGGTTATCCGCTCCTGCATTCTGGCTGCGCCAGTCCAGGGAGATGTTGCCGGTATAGCCATACTGAAAGATCCGGCCAATAAAGGTCTTGATCTCATCCGGCGAGATGGTGCTGTTGAGATTCGAGGGATAGTTATCCCAAAAGTTCTCATCCCACTTGGTCAGCACATCCCCGGTGTTCTGCGTGATACCAGGCTCGATGCAGTAGCAGGCAACGCCCGTATAGGAGCCCATGGCCCGGATCGTTGTCTTGTCGGATCTTCCACTTGTCCAGCCATTCATGTACTGGAGACTCGGATGGCCCCAATCGCCATTGATATTGGCATCCCCGTCACGGGGAAAAGAGATCATATAGACCTCCGCCTGCTCGCCAGCGGCATAGGCAGTGGTCGTTCCAAGACCGATAAAACTGGAGAGGCACAGAAGCATCGCCATAAATGCGGTGAGGCCCCTCTTGAAAACGCTTGTTTTCGACATTGATTTTTCCTCCTTGTTGGCAAACAAAAAAGGACGCATCCGTGGATGTATCCTTCCATGCTGCCTGATTCAGTTTTCGTTACGCACTTTGCCGGAATGCTCCGGCCACTTTACATCTGAGGAGTCATCCCTTCGGATGCATCCTCGCTTTCGTCCAATCCTTCCGCCTCACTCTGTTCCAGCTCCTGCTGATAAGCGGACAGAACCGCCTCATTGATGGCAGTGCGGTCATTGGCGTTCAGCGGAAAGAAGGTGTCTGAATAGTGGGTGTTTCCATGCCTGTCCTGGTAGGAGCGGCACGGCATCCGGGCAAACAGCCCATTCTTACCTTCCATCACCGCAATGTCACGGACGACAAACCGCCCGGAAATGCAGACACTGGCGAACGCCTTGGTGCTGGTGCCGGTATCGCACAGAGCTTCGATTTTGGCACTGAAAGCCGGGGCTTTTTTCTTCTGCCCGTTTTCTGATTGTTTCGTTGCCATGGTTGTTTCCTCCTGTTTGATTTATTGCAAAGTCATGCCATCGGACGGGGTTTCCTCCGCCTCCGGCACCTCCATTGCCGCAAGTTTTTCCTTCGCCCAATCCGGCAGATATTCTGCGCTCAGGACTCCAATAAAATCGGAGCGGTTGAAAAAAGTGATCTGATCCTTTTCCTCGCTTAAGAATCTCCCGAACACAGTCTGCCTGGGAGCGCCGGGGATGCATCCCCATCCATCCCTAGCCAGGAAGAGCTGACGCTCCGGAGTCTGATAGGCGCTGCCCAGGACATGAGGATTCAACACCAGCAGTTTCCCGGTATAGTCCTGGTTCTGGCTGTTTTCCACACAATGGGCGGCAGTAAACAGGCCCAGGGCCTGCCATGCCTTCCGCACATCGTCTATGAACAGATCCGTCAGCCCCGGATGGGAACTCACCTCAAACTGCCAGTTATGATCCTCTTGGGGAACCGGGAAGGTTTCTGCCCATTGCCGATTTTCCGGAGAGATGCGGCCATCGCCTTTTTTCTGCTGTACGGTATTGGCCAGCACCCAGTTCACACGGTTGAAGCCATACTGCTGGATGATTGGCCCCGCCAGATCTTGCCCAAGCCTTTCACCATCATAGTTTTCGGCAATGATCCGCTCGATGGCCCTGGCGCAGTCGCAGTTGATCTTATAACTTTCCCGCCAGAGATCTTTTTCCTCATGCTGGACAGCCTCCTTCAGAGAATGACGGTAGAGGGGCTTTTTGCTATCCATAAAAATCACCGCCCTTTTTCTCCGCCCATTTGACGGACAGATGGATCAGGGCCGCATGCTGTTCCTCCGGGGTAAGACTGTTTAGGAATTCCAGCAGCGATACCTCGTCATCCTTGGCCCGTTCCTTTGCCTTGCACTCATCGCAGATCTTTTCCCGTTTTACCACCACGGTGCGGTCATCCTGCTCGGTAAAGGACAGAATGTCATTGTAGGCAAAGCCCACACGCTTGCGGATTTCAAAGGGGATGGTAATGCGCCCCCGCTTACCGAGGACACGGTACATCGGCCCCATCAAAGCACCTCGCTTTCCTCGCAAGTATCCGCATGAGGGCAGTTCTCACAATCGCCATCGCAGGCGATATCTTCTTCCATGCCATCCATCATTTCAATGACGATCCGGCCCTCCGAGGCGGAGTAGCGAAGCAGCGACAGCGGTTCGATGCCGGAGGCCATGAACAGATCGGCGGGGAC
>OERB01000096.1_pt1 | contig 12205 bp, 8 predicted proteins | sample 1539881 | NCBI WGS metagenome assembly OERB01 (sample SAMEA3891887, study PRJEB23780) | metagenome | biome: terrestrial biome; feature: animal house; material: Caecal content | place: Italy | collected 2015-05-05
GTATCGGAAGGTGCGGCTGGATCACCTCCTTTCTAAGGAGAGATGTCGGCGAGAGCCGGCAGAGTTCCTAGGTCAGACTTCTCTGGAGCGGCCTGACCGCCCCTTACATTGTTTAATTTAGAGGGTACACTCGTATTGGGTCCCCTCAGCGATGTAAATGTGGGCCTTTAGCTCAGCTGGCTAGAGCGTACGACTGATAATCGTAAGGTCGGTGGTTCGAGCCCACTAAGGCCCACCACTTTACACCATATGGGGGTATAGCTCAGCTGGGAGAGCGCCTGCTTTGCACGCAGGAGGTCAGCGGTTCGAACCCGCTTATCTCCACCAGGGTCGAGAATGGAACAAAATACTCAAGAGTTTCTTTTGAGTATTTTGTTCCGGTCTCAAGCCGGAGCTGCACCTTGAAAACTGGACAGAGGAGAAGCAAGCAAGGCAACAGAGGGCGCCATGCAGGAAAGCATGGCGAAGCGATAAAATGTGGAACTTTAGGGTAACACAACAATTACGTGAAACTTCTGTGAAGCCTGCATAATTCTGAGAACAGCTATGAGACCATAGCACGTCGCAGTGCCTGCCAGACAAATTCAAAGCGTGCTTTGAATTTGAGAGGAGGAGCAACGGAGCGAACGCAGTTTTCACGAACAGCCTTTGGCTGGTTTGTGGAAACGGAGTTGAGCGAAGTTTGCGACGACGAGGTCAAGCTAGAAAGAGCGCAAGGGGAATGCCTTGGCATCAGGAGCCGAAGAAGGACGTGACAAGCTGCGAAAAGCCACGGGGAGGAGCAAATATCCATTGATCCGTGGATATCCGAATGGGGAAACCCGGCACGGCAATACCGTGTCAACGTGCTGTGAATAAAATAGCAGTACGTGGGGAACCGCCTGAACTGAAACATCTAAGTAGGGCGAGGAAAAGACATCAACCGAGATTCCGCTAGTAGTGGCGAGCGAACGCGGAAGAGGCCAAACCGGAGAGAGCAATCTTTCCGGGGTTTGGACAGCAATGTGTAGTCATGGAATTAGCCGAACACGTTGGGAAGCGTGGCAATATAGGGTGATAGCCCCGTAGGTGAAAAGGAAGTGGCGCTAGCTGTATCCAGAGTACCACAGGACACGTGAAACCCTGTGGGAATAAGGGGGGACCATCCTCCAAGCCTAAATACTACTCAGTGACCGATAGAGAAGCAGTACCGTGAGGGAAAGGTGAAAAGGACCCCGGGAGGGGAGTGAAAGAGAACCTGAAACCTTGTGCCTACAAGCACCGAGAGCACGTTAATGTGTAATCGGGTACTTTTTGTAGAACGGTCCGGCGAGTTAATGTAAGTAGCAAGCTTAAGGTACTGGAGTACTGGAGGCGCAGCGAGAGCGAGTCTGAATAGGGCGAATTAAGTTACTTGCATTAGACCCGAAACCGGGTGACCTATCCATGAGCAGGCTGAAGCGGTGGTAAGACACCGTGGAGGGCCGCACCCACGTCCGTTGAAAAGGCCGGGGATGACTTGTGGATAGCGGAGAAATTCCAATCGAACTCGGATATAGCTGGTTCTCCCCGAAATAGCTTTAGGGCTAGCGTTATGATAGATTACCGGAGGTAAAGCACTGAATGGGCTAGGGGCCGCGAGGTTACTGAACCCTATCAAACTCAGAATGCCGGATAATTGTTTCATGGCAGTCAGACTACGTGAGATAAGTCTCGTGGTCAAAAGGGAAACAGCCCAGATCCGCAGCTAAGGTCCCAAATAGATGCTAAGTGGAAAATGATGTGAAACTGCGAAAACAACCAGGATGTTGGCTTAGAAGCAGCCACTCATTCAAAGAGTGCGTAATAGCTCACTGGTCGAGTGGTTTTGCGCAGAAAATGTAACGGGGCTAAGCATCTAACCGAAGCTCGGGCAGTATTTGATACTGGGTAGGGGAGCGTTGTGTACGGAACGAAGTCAGAGCGGAAGCACTGGTGGACTTTACACAAGTGAGAATGCCGGAATAAGTAGCGAGAATTATGTGAGAATCATAATGGCCGAAAATCTAAGGTTTCTTGGGGAAGGTTCGTCCGCCCAAGGTAAGCCGGGAGCTAAGGCGAGGCCGAAAGGCGTAGTCGATGCACATACGGTAGAAATTCCGTAACCACCGAACTTTAAGCATAAGGGACGCTTTCATTAAGGTTATCCCGGGCGATGGTAGCCCCGGGCGTAAGGGACCGAAAACTAGTAGGGAAGTAACTGGCGTGAGAGACGAGAAAAGCTTATGTGTATACTAAGGTGCCCGTACCGCAAACCGACACAGGTAGATGGGATGAGTATTCTAAGGCCAACGGGAGAAGGGTTGTTAAGGAACTCGGCAAATTGGCCCCGTAACTTCGGGATAAGGGGCGCCTGCGAGAGCAGGCCGCAGTGAAAAGGCCCAAGCGACTGTTTAGCAAAAACACAGCTCTCTGCTAAATCGAAAGATGACGTATAGGGGGTGACGCCTGCCCGGTGCTGGAAGGTTAAGGGGAGTGCTTAGCGCAAGCGAAGGTGCGAACTTAAGCCCCAGTAAACGGCGGCCGTAACTATAACGGTCCTAAGGTAGCGAAATTCCTTGTCAGGTAAGTTCTGACCCGCACGAATGGCGTAACGATTTGGGCACTGTCTCAACAGCCCGCCCGGCGAAATTGTAGTACCGGTGAAGATGCCGGTTACCCGCAACTAGACGGAAAGACCCCATGGAGCTTCACTGTAGCTTGATATTGGATTTCGGTATTCCATGTACAGGATAGGTGGGAGACTAGGAAGCACGGGCGCCAGCTTGTGTGGAGTCAACCTTGGGATACCACTCTTGGGATACTGGAATTCTAACCTGCGGCCCTGAATCGGGTCGGGGGACACTGTCAGGTGGGCAGTTTGACTGGGGCGGTCGCCTCCTAAAAGGTAACGGAGGCGCTCAAAGGTTCGTTCAGCACGGACGGAAATCGTGCATTGAGTGTAAACGCATAAACGAGCCTAACTGCGAGAATGACGGTTCGAGCAGTAACGAAAGTTGGAGTTAGTGATCCGGCGGTATGTGAATGGAAATGCCGTCGCTCAACGGATAAAAGCTACCCTGGGGATAACAGGCTGATCTCCCCCAAGAGTCCACATCGACGGGGAGGTTTGGCACCTCGATGTCGGCTCATCACATCCTGGGGCTGAATTCGGTCCCAAGGGTTCGGCTGTTCGCCGATTAAAGTGGTACGCGAGCTGGGTTCAGAACGTCGTGAGACAGTTCGGTCCCTATCTGTTGCGGGCGTAGGAATATTGAGAGGAGCTGCCCTTAGTACGAGAGGACCGGGGTGGACGTACCGCTGGTGCACCAGTTGTTCCGCCAGGAGCATAGCTGGGTAGCTAAGTACGGACGAGATAAACGCTGAAGGCATCTAAGCGTGAAACTTCCCTCGAGATAAGTATTCCCACTCTTCGGAGGTAAGGCCCCACGTAGACTATGTGGTTGATAGGTCAGGAGTGGAAGTGCAGTAATGTATGGAGCGGACTGATACTAATAGGCCGAGGGCTTGACCTAATGAATTAGGTAAAGAATCTCGAAAATAGCGGTTGCGAGTAGTTCATTGTTCAGTTTTCAGGGTGCAACCTACTTTCTTTTGAAAAAGAAAGTAGGCAAAGAAAACTTCAATTTTATGCACCATTAGCTCAGTTGGTAGAGCAACTGACTCTTAATCAGTGGGTCCTGGGTTCGAGTCCCCGATGGTGCACCATTCTTTCTCTTGTATTAGGGAAAGCCTCAAGACCAGATGTGGCCCGTTGGTCAAGCGGTCAAGACGGCGGCCTCTCACGCCGCAAACGGGAGTTCGATTCTCCCACGGGTCACCATCAAATTTTGTCTTGACAACGCGGTATCAATATGATACAATGTAAAAGCTCGGAAGAGATAAGAAAGCACGCGAAGCGTAACCGCTTTTCTTTTCCGGAAAAGAAAAGTAAGTGCGTGTCAATGGTGACGAGGGTACACCTGTTCCCATTCCGAACACAGTAGTTAAGCTCGTTAACGGTGACAATACTTGGCTGGCGACGGCCCGGAAAGATAACAAGGCGCGCACATAAAAGCAGAACCGAAATGGTTCTGCTTTTCTTTTATCTGAGTGTAAGGCGGATTTTTACATGATACCGATTGTCTGTGTAGATGAAAGAAATGGAATGTTGTTTTCAGGACGGCGGCAAAGTCAAGACCGCATCGTAAGAGAAGATATTTTGAAAGAAATACAAGGTCATACACTTTGGATGAATGCTTATTCAGCAAAACAATTTTCCTATTCTGATTGTCCGAATATCCTGATTGCAGAGGACTTTTTACAACAAGCTGGAGAGCAGGATTTTTGTTTTGTAGAAAATCAATGTTTGACCCCATATTTAGACCATATTTCGACATTATTCGTGTACCGTTGGGATAGGAAATACCCGGCCGATTTTTATTTGGATATTCCACTGGATACCTTTATATTACAATCTACTGCCGATTTTTCTGGATATTCCCATAAAAAAATACAAAAGGAACGATATAGACGATGAAACAAAGATTTCTTTCCCTATTTTTTGTACTCATTTTCTTTTTAACCGGCTGTGCATCTAGTGCTCAAACACAAACTTCTTTTTCGCTTGCCGATATCCCTGCATTTTCAGATACGCCTTATGTGGTTTTAAACGATAATCAACCGGATTTTGAGGATTCAGATTTTACCAGTGAGGTGTTTGAAACTTATAGCCCATTGGATGAATTGGGGCGCTGTGGTGTCGCATTTGCCAATGTTGGACTAGAAACTATGCCGACCGAAGAACGGGGCAGTATCAGTCAAGTCAAGCCAACTGGATGGCAAAGTGTGAAGTATGATTTTGTAGACGGAAAGAATTTATATAATCGCTGTCATCTGATTGGATTCCAGTTGACGGCAGAAAATGCAAATAAGCAAAATTTAATCACTGGTACGCGCTATATGAATGTAGAAGGCATGTTACCGTTTGAAAATATGGTTGCCGACTATGTGAAAGAAACCGAAAATCATGTGTTGTATCGTGTCACTCCAATTTTTGAAGGAGAAAATCTAGTTGCAAATGGGGTGCAGATGGAAGCCGAATCGGTAGAAGATAAGGGCGAAGGCATTTGCTTCAATGTTTATGTGTACAACAATCAACCGGGTGTTGAAATTGATTATGCCACAGGGGAAAGCAGAGCAGCCGACAGTCAAACACAAGAACAGCAAACCTATATTTTGAACAGCAGTTCTAAAAAATTTCACACACCTGATTGTTCGAGCGTCGCGAAAATAGGGGAGTCCAATAAACAAACCTATACAGGAAGCCGTTCGGATTTATTGGCACAGGGATATCAGCCTTGTGGTATTTGTAAACCGGAATAAAACTCAAAAAAATGCCTTTGAAAATAGGATTTACCTATATTCAAGGGCATTTTAACTGTAAAATAATGGAAATTTAAAAATAATTGGAGGAGACACAATGCAAGCGATAGTGCAAAAACTGGCGCAAGAACTTGGACAGAAAGAAATATATGTTGAAAATGTAATCCGGCTTTTGGATGAGGGCAATACCGTTCCTTTTATTGCGCGATATCGCAAAGAAATGCACGGGACAATGGATGACCAAACGATTCGTCTACTATCTGAACGGTTGACGTATTTGCGCAATCTGCAAGCGCGCCGTGATGAGGTTAAAGCTGCTATTGCGGCACAAGAAAAATTGACCGAGCCGCTTGCCCAATCTATTGACAGTGCACAGACATTGGCGGAAATTGAGGATTTATATAGACCTTATCGACCCAAACGCCGCACACGGGCTTCGATTGCGCGGGAAAAAGGGCTGAAACCTTTGGCGCAGCAACTGCGGGAGCAGAAAGGGAATGTAATCCCGATTTTGCAGCAGGCGGCGGCATTTATCAACGAGGAAAAAGGAGTTTGCACAGCCCAAGAAGCGCTGGATGGAGCACAGGATATTTTGGCAGAACAGTTAAGTGATGATGCAGAAGTACGCAGTAAATTGCGTGCGTTGCTGTTCCGCACGGGTATTTTGACAACGATAGGGGATGATGCGGACGACCGAACATATGAGATGTACCATACGTTTTCAGAACCGGTGCACCGCATACAAAGTCATCGTATTTTAGCCATCAACCGAGGAGAAAAAGAAGGGAAATTAAAGGTTTCTATTCAGGGGGACGAAAATCAGGCGCAAGTGATTTTGCGGCGTGCGCTGATTCACCCCAAAAGCGCACATCAGGAAGTATTGCGCGCGGTATGTATGGATAGCTACAACCGCTTGATTTTCCCTTCTTTGGAACGTGAAATCCGAAATGAACTAACTGACCGCGCCAATGAACAGGCCATTCATACATTTGCGTTGAATTTGCGTCCTTTGCTGATGCAGCCGCCAGTAAAAGGCAAGGTTGTGTTGGGGTTCGACCCGGCATACCGCACTGGATGTAAATTGGCGGTTGTAGATGAAACTGGGAAAGTGTTGAAAACGGCGGTCATTTATCCGACACCACCGCATAAAAAAATAGAAGAATCCAAAAAGATTTTGCAGCAGTTATGTCAAACATACGGTGTGCAATGTATTGCGATAGGAAATGGAACTGCTTCCAAGGAATCAGAAATCTTCGTGGCTGATTGTATCCGCACATTGGGCGGAAAAATACAGTATATGGTCGTCTCAGAAGCTGGCGCTTCGGTTTATTCGGCGTCTAAGTTGGGAGCAGAAGAATTCCCAGAATATGATGTATCGTTACGTTCGGCGGTTTCCATCGCACGACGTTTACAAGACCCGTTGGCGGAGTTGGTCAAGATTGACCCCAAGGCCATAGGGGTAGGGCAGTATCAGCACGATATGCCGCAGGCACGACTGGGAGAAGCACTTGACGGTGTGGTAGAAGACTGTGTTAGCTCGGTGGGCGTGGATTTGAATACCGCTTCAGCGGCCTTATTGGCACGGGTTGCTGGTGTATCCAAGGCGGTTTCTAAGAATATTATCACCTATCGAGAACAAAACGGAAGATTCCAGCAGCGTAAAGAATTATTGAAGGTGAAAGGTTTAGGGCCAAAGGCCTATGAACAGTGTGCCGGATTTTTGCGCGTACTGGATGGAAAAGAATTATTAGACCGCACGGCCGTTCATCCAGAATCGTACCAAGCTGCACGAACCGCATTGTTGTTGTGTGGTTACACAGAGGACGACGCAGCAAATGGAAACGTGTCCGAATTATCCAAACGTTTTGAATCTCTTAACGCACAAGATGTGGCACAGCGATGTGGGGTAGGTGTGCCCACGCTGCACGATATTATAACTGAATTGCAAAAACCCGGACGTGACCCGCGTGAAGAGCTTCCGCCTCCGATGCTGCGCACCGATGTACTAGAACCTTCTGATTTAAAAACCGGAATGGAACTCACTGGAACGGTGCGAAATGTAACAGATTTTGGCGCATTTGTCGATATTGGCGTGCATCAAGATGGTTTGGTGCACATTTCGGAATTGTCCAATCGTTTTATTAAGCACCCATCAGAAGCGGTGCAAGTAGGAGATATTGTGCAGGTGCGTGTGTTATCAGTTGATGAAAAAACCAAAAGAATTGCCTTGTCTATGAAACAGGTAAGCAAATAAAATCACAAGGGTTTGCCGATACTTGACAGTTACATAAATGCGGGATTAAGATAAAAAGAAAAAAAGGGGAATAGGCATGAAAAAATCTTATGAGATTGATATGTGTAATGGGCCGCTACTCAGCAGAATTTTGTTGTTTGCATTTCCGCTGATTTGCTCGGGTGTCTTGCAACTGTTGTTCAATGCAGCCGATATTATCGTCGTCGGGCGTTTTGCGGGCAGTGATGCAATGGCGGCAGTAGGCTCGACTAGCTCATTGATTAGCTTATTGGTAAATTTCTTTATCGGTATTTCGGTTGGTGCAAATGTATTAGTGGCGCGGTTTTGCGGTGGCGGAGAATTGCGTGACGCACGAGAAACCGTGCAAACCGCACTGGTCACAGCCATTGCGGGTGGATTTGTGTTGGTTATTGTCGGTGTCCTGGCGGCACAACCGATGCTGAATCTAATGGCAACACCGGATGAAGTAATTGACCAGGCGACCTTGTACATGCGATTATATTTTATTGGTATGCCAGCGACGATGGTCTATAACTTTGGTGCAGCCATTTTGCGTGCCGTAGGCGATACGCGCCGCCCGCTGTATTTTTTGTTGTTATCGGGCGCGGTGAATGTAGTATGTAATCTATTTTTTGTGATTGTGCTGCATATGGGCGTAGCTGGTGTTGCGATTGCAACGGTGATTGCACAATTCATATCGGCGGCATTGATTTTACAATGTTTATCCAATATGGAAGGTGTGTGTCATGCGGATTTACGCCACCTTCATTTTCATTTGGATAAGTTTAAACGTATGATGCAAGTGGGGTTACCGGCAGGACTACAAAGCGTCATCTTCAATATGTCTAATGTATTGATTCAATCTTCTATCAACTCGTTTGGTGCCATTGCAGTTGCTGGAAATACCGCAGCAAGCAATATAGAAGGATTTGTTTACACGTCAATGAATGCGCTATATCAGACTTCGCTCAGTTTCACCAGTCAAAATCTTGGGGCGAAGAACTATAAGCGCATTGACCGGATTTTGCTTTGTTCTTTGGCGTTTGTTTTTGTGATTGGTTTTCTTTTGGGAAACGGTGCAAATATTTTTGGAAGGCAGCTGCTTGGCATCTATTCACAGGAGCCAGAAGTAATTAACTATGGTATGATGCGATTGGGCGTAGTCAGCATTACTTATTTTTTATGTGGTATGATGGAAGTCGTTGCGGGCAGTGTGCGCGGTATGGGCTATTCCGTTTTACCCATGCTAGTATCTTTTGTAGGCGCTTGTCTGTTCCGAATTATTTGGATTTTTACAATTTTTCGTTTACAGCATACCTTATTCAACCTTTATATTTCGTATCCAATCTCATGGTTGTTGACCATCTGTGCGCATTTGGTTTGTTATCTTGTGATTCGTAAGAAAGTAAGGTCACAAGCAAAAGAAGTTTAAGCAGGAAAGAAGTGATTTTGACGGCAGTATTACATGAAATCCATGTGATACTGTCGTCATTTCAGCATGAAATTATTTTATACAAAATAAGAGTTTTGTTTAATTCAGTGCAAGGGACTAAAAGTACAAGAAAAAAACCGCTCTGATTGAGCGGTTTTTCTTTTAATTGAGACGTGCAACCATAAAGTTGAGATACCCTGCAAATGTGACCCAAAGAAAATACGGGATTTGAAGCACTGCGGCAAGCTTGCTGGTACGATAAAATACGAAAATCATGCGCAGGATAAGCAGCCATAGAATGAGCAACCATACCCAAGCAAACCAAAATGCGCGCACATGGAAAAATACGATGCTCCATAGAAAATTAAAGAACAGTTGGATGGCATAAATTTGAATCGCGGCAGAGCGTTCTTGGGATGACGTGCTGTGCGATAAAACACGGCCAAGCCCCCACCCCATCAGCACATACAAAATATTCCATACAATTGGAAAAAGCCAGTCAGGCGGTGTGAAAGCGGGTTTGATGATGTTTGCGTTATAAAATGGGACATCGTTTCGGATAAGAAAGGCGGATAGGCCGCCCACCGCAAGCGTTACGACAATCGACCATATATAAGGACGGATAGATTTTTTCATTTAGATACCTCCTTTGATATCGGCTCTATGTCTAGTGTATAAAGTTTTGGCAAAAAATTTGTGTTTATATCAAATTCAATATAAATTTTTGCTATGTAAAGATTAGAAGTTATTAAAAAATAATTCGCAAGCTAACGATTTTTTGGTTGACATAAAAAATTTATCTTGCTATAATTGTAAGCAAGCTAACAATAAGAAAGAGGGATGAACGGTATGGAGCCGCGAGATTCGATTGGTTGCACCATTCGCACGCTATCCAATTTGCTGCGCAGAAAATTTATGAGTGCGCATCCACCACAAAAAGGGCCGCTTGGCTCAGAAACGGCGGGCATGATTATGGGATATCTATGCGACCATGCAGACAAACAGTTGTGTCAACATGATGTTGAACAAGTTTTTTGTATTCGCCGGTCAACCGCATCGCGGCTTTTTACCGCTTTAGAACGGGATGGCATGGTAGAACGGCGCGGTATTCCAGGCGATGGGCGGCGTAAACTATTGGTTCCCACTGCAAAGGCACTTGCAATTCATGCTGAATTTGTGGTATATCAGCAGGCTTTAGAGTCGTGTATGGCAGAAGGCATTTCGCAAGAAGAATTGCAGGCATTTTTACAGACAGCGCGCAAAATCGAAGCCAACTTGTCACGCAAAAGCGTCTTCCCTATTTCGCAAAAGGAGTGAATTTTATGGTCAATCATATCACGGCTGCTATCCGTGACAACAAGAAAAATTCTATTTTAGCACCCATTTTTGTTGGCTTTGAGGTGCTGTTTGAAGTACTCATTCCCATCGTGATGGCAATACTCATTGATAAGGGCATTGATGCGGGCAATCAAACAGAAATCTTGCGTTATGGTGCCATTTTGATTGTGATGGCGCTGGCGGCGCTTGTGTTTGGTATCCTATCGGGTATTGCGGCGGCAAATGCGTCGGCAGGTCTGGCGCGCAATCTGCGCCATGATATTTATCATCATGTGCAGGATTTTTCCTTTGCAAACATTGATAAATTTTCAACTGCTGGTATTGTGACCCGTTTGACGACCGACGTAACCAATGTTCAGAATGCGTATCAAATGATTATTCGTGTTGCGGTACGCGCACCTGTCATGTTGATTTTTGCATTTATTGCGACGATTAAAATTAGCCCTCGCCTATCCACGATTTACTTGTGTGCGATTCCGATTTTAGGTATTGGGTTGGGATTGATTATTCACCGTGTACATGGGCTGTTTACGCAGGTATTTGATACTTATGATGAACTAAACAATGTTGTACAGGAAAACTTAAACGGCATTCGTGTCGTCAAATCGTTTGTGCGCGAAGAATTTGAGAAGAAAAAATTCGGAACCATTTCGCAAAAATTATTTAATGGCTTCTTAAAAGCAGAACGACTGATTATTCTCAATGCCCCGCTGATGCAGTTTTGTGTATATAGCTGTCTGCTTTTGGTTTCGTGGATTGGTGCACGTCTGGTTGTCGGTGGCACCATCACAACCGGTGCGCTTACCAGTATGTTTAACTACACCTTTCAGATTCTCATGAGCTTGATGATGCTGTCTATGGTCATGGTTATGGTCATTATGGCGCGTTCATCAGCCGAGCGTATTGAAGAAATTTTGGAAGAAACCAGTGATTTGACCGTCAAGCCCAATGCGGTACAACAAGTTCCAAACGGTTCGGTGGATTTTGAAAATGTATCGTTTAGTTATGTAGGTGACCCGAATAATACTAGCTTAAAAGATGTTGATTTGCATATTCGTTCGGGTGAAACGATTGGTATTTTAGGCGGTACAGGTACTTCTAAAAGTACATTGGTGCAGCTTATCCCGCGTCTGTATGATGCTACAGTAGGTTCGGTCAAGATTGGCGGAATTGATGTACGCGATTACGATTTGGAAGTATTGCGCGACCAAGTTGCCATGGTGTTGCAGAAAAATACGCTGTTTTCCGGCACCATCAAAGAGAATCTGCGCTGGGGTAACGCGAATGCCAGCGACGAAGAACTGGTGCGTGTGTGCAAACTGGCTCAGGCCGATGGATTCATTCAGGAAATGCCCCAAAAATACGATACTTACATTGAACAGGGCGGTACGAATGTATCTGGCGGACAAAAGCAACGTCTTTGTATTGCGCGTGCGCTGCTCAAAAAGCCTAAGATTTTGATTTTGGACGATTCCACTTCTGCGGTCGATACCAAAACAGATGCGCTCATTCGTCAGGCATTCCGTGAAGAAATTCCGGATACCACAAAATTTATCATTGCACAGCGTATTTCCTCGGTACAGGATGCAGACCACATTATTGTTTTGGATGATGGCCGCGTGAGTGCCTATGGTACGCATGAAGAATTGATGCGCACAAGTCAGATTTATCGAGAAGTCTATGAGTCACAGAATAAGGGAGGTGCGCAAGATGAATGAGAATAAGAAGGGCGCGCCACGCGCAGCCAAGGGAACGGCTGGGCGCTTGTTTCGATTGATTGTAGAGGGCAACACGTTGCG
>OERB01000100.1_pt1 | contig 12043 bp, 6 predicted proteins | sample 1539881 | NCBI WGS metagenome assembly OERB01 (sample SAMEA3891887, study PRJEB23780) | metagenome | biome: terrestrial biome; feature: animal house; material: Caecal content | place: Italy | collected 2015-05-05
GCCAGATGCGGGAAAAGAAATCATAAAAAGTCCCGACACCAGGAGTATCCCCGAAAGGGAATCCGCTGAGGATGGCATAAAGAGGAGTTTCCCTGAGCATGCGGCACCAGACCGTGATGGAAGTCACTTTGAGCTTCAACGCAAGCAAGTAGGAGCGCAGCATGCAGGAAGGGAGGCGTGGTTCCGGTCCCAAAACAGAGTAGCACTCCTGCATAATGGAATCCGTAAGGGAAAGATCAAGAAACCAGAACTGCACGATATAGTCCCAGGTACTTTTGGAAAGAACAAAGGGATTAGGATAGAACTTAAGGAAATCGGATACAAAGGTATCCTGATAGGCGGTATGACCGCCAGGATTACAAGGTAACAAAGAAATCGCCTCCAGTCGATTGAAATAAAATATAATCAATCGGCTTCGCCGCAAATTTTGAGCGATTTGTCAAGCGTTTTTTGAAAAAAAGTGGGTGATTTTTTTGAGATAGGGATCGGAAAGCCTTATAAACTCAGGGCTGAAGATTCCGAAAAGTTATTTTTTAGGAAAGGAGGGAACCGTTATGGCGAATTGCAAAGTAATTGCGATTGCCAACCAGAAAGGCGGAACGGGAAAAACCACCACAACCGTCAACTTAGGGATCGGGCTTGCCAGAGAAGGGAAAAAGGTCCTTCTGGTGGACGCTGATCCACAGGGCGATCTGACCACTTCATTAGGGTGGCCGGAGCAGGATAATCTTTCTGTGACGCTTGCCACACAGTTAGAGGGAATTGTGGCTGACCGGGAAATGGATAGCCACGCCGGGATTTTACACCATGAGGAAGGCGTTGATCTGATTCCATCCAACATTGAACTGGCAGGACTGGAAGTTATGCTTGTCAATGCCATGAGCCGGGAACTTACGCTGAAAAATTATCTGAATGAAGTGAAAAGCGGATACGACTATGTGCTGATTGACTGTATGCCGAGTTTGGGGATGTTGACGATCAATGCACTGGCAGCGTCTGACAGTGTGATTGTACCGGTGCAGGCCCAGTATCTTCCGGCAAAGGGAATGACACAGCTTATGAAAACAATCGGGAAGGTACAAAGGCAGATCAATCCGGCGCTGAAGGTGGACGGTGTACTTTTGACACTTGCGGATATGCGGACAAATCTGGCCCGTGTGACCGCAGAAAGTATCCGTCAGAATTACGGGCGTATGATTAAGGTTTACCAGACTGTCATTCCGGTTGGCGTGAAAGCGGCGGAAACAAGCGCCGCAGGACAGAGCATTTACAGCTATGACAAAAACAGTACAGTAGCAAAAGCCTATGCGTCATTTACAAGGGAGGTGGTACGGGATGGCGAAAGGCAGAGAAATAAAACTGCCCCTTCCCGCAGCAGATGATCTGTTCAGTACGCAGGAGGAACGTGACGAGGCGAAACGGGAGTTTATCGCAGATATTCCTCTGACAGAGATTAGCGATTTTCCTGACCATCCGTATAAGGTAAAGCAGGATGAAAGTATGCTGGAGCTGGCGGCAAGTATCCGGGAAAAAGGCGTGGTCAATCCTGCTCTGGTGCGCCCGAAACCGGAAGGCGGTTATGAAATGGTGGCAGGACACCGGAGAAAATTCGCCAGTGAGCTTGCCGGGAAAGCGGTCATGCCCTGTATTGTGCGAAATCTGACAGATGATGAGGCTACGATCATCATGGTAGACTCGAACCTGCAAAGGGAGAAAGTCTTACCGTCAGAGAAAGCCTTTGCCTATAAGATGAAACTGGACGCAATGAAAAGACAAGCGGGAAGGCCGAGTAAAAATTCTGTGCCAGTGGCACAGGATTTAAGGGGAAAGACATCAAGACAGCTTTTAGGAGAGCAAGTGGGAGAAAGCCAAGACCAAATCCGCCGCTATATCCGTCTTACCGAACTTATCACACCTATTCTGGATATGGTGGATGAGGGAAAGATTGCCATGCGTCCGGCGGTAGAGTTGTCTTACCTGCCGAAAGAGCAGCAACAGGCACTTTTTGACACAATGGAACTGGAGGACTGTACTCCAAGCCATGCACAGGCGATTAAAATGCGGAAGTTTGCGGAGGCGGGAAAGCTGAACGAGGATGTGATCCTGTCGATCATGACCGAGGAAAAGCCGAACCAGGTGGAGCAGTTTAAAATCCCGAAAAAGAGGATTGACAAATATTTTTCTCCGGGAACCACGCCAAAGCAGATGGAGGACACGATCATTAAGGCACTGGAACTGTACCGCAGACGGGAGAGAGGACGGGAAAGGTAAGAGGACGCCTGGGGGAAAGTGGGTTCCTTTGGTGTTTTTCTTTTTCCGGGTTTTCCGGTTTCCCCTCCCCACACCCTACCCCTTCCGGATTACCAGCAGTTTACCAGCCGAAAAGAAGAATAAGGAGCCGGTGGCTATCCACATTCCACCGGATCAGTACCCAGCCCTGCCAGCAAGCAGGGATTTTTTTATGTGGGCCGAAAGGCTCAGAAATGGAGGAGAATGAAGTGAAGAAAATCAAACAGTTATTCAGGAAAGGAGTCGCATTGGCACTGGCGGCGGTCACGACACTGTCCGTCCTTCCGGCCGCCACGGTATCGGCTGCGTCCCAGCGGGCAACGATCACGTTCGCCTACTGTTATGACGGAAACGGGAATACCATCCGTTATCAGCAGACGGCGTCTCATAACGGAATTACGTTCAGCCATGCGGGGGAGGCCAGAACCCGGATCTATGCAGACGGGGATAATGCCTACTGTATCGAGCCGGGAATCTCCCTGCATACCGGGAACACACTGGAGAAGGACGCTTCTGTGGTGTGGAACAACTTAGGAAAGGCAAAACAGGACGCTGTAAATCTTGCCCTGCTGTATGGCGCACAGGGCAGCATGGGCAGTCTGTCCGGCACGGAAGATGAGAAAGTCCTTGCGACACAGATGGTCATCTGGGAGATTGTGACCGGGTGCAGGAATGCCACCGCCCCGTATGCTCAGACGGACGCCAAATTTTATAACAGCCTTTGCGTAGGCGGGGCGAACAGCGGGATAGCGGCAGCCTATCAGCAGATCATTTCCGGTATGGTCAGCCACGGAACCATCCCCAGCTTTGCGTCCGGAAGTACAGACAGCGCTCCCCAGGAACTGAAATGGGACGGCAAACAGTATGTATTGAAACTGACAGACAGCAACGGCGTTCTGTCGAAATTCAATTTCACATCATCCAACAGTGATGTGAAAGTCAGCAAATCCGGAAATACACTGACCATCACGTCCAGCAAAGCGATTGCCGGGAACGTGCAGTTATCCGCAACCAAGAAGATCCCTACCGTGAGCAGCAGCGCCAAGCTGATTGCTTATGGAGATCCGTCTTTGCAGGATGTGGTAACAGGCGTGGAGAATACCGCAGCCGTGAAAGCATATCTGAATGTGAAAATCCCTTATGGGCATATCCAGATCGTGAAAACTTCCGAGGACGGTGTGGTGGCCGGATTGAAATTCCAGATCACGGGAAACGGGATTGACCAGACCGTGACAACCGGGGAGGATGGAACCATTAAGGTGGAAAACCTCCAGCCGGGAACCTACACGGTAACAGAGCTGACAGAAAACCGGTATGAACCGCAGAAAGCGCAGACAGTGGAGGTCAAAGGCGGGGAAACCGCTGCGGTGGATTTTTCCAATATCCTCAAGCGTGGAGATTTGAAAGTGACCAAGACTTCTGAGGACGGCCTGGTGGAAGGCATGAAGTTCCATCTCTACGGAACCTCTCTTTCCGGTATTCCGGTGGATGAATATGCGGTTACGGACAGTACAGGTGTTGCCACGTTTTCTGATATTCTGATCTCCGGCGATACGCCCTATACGCTGGAGGAAGTGGAGACAGCAGACCGCTATGTGGTTCCGGCGGCCCAGAACGTGACCGTCAACTGGAACGAAGTGACCAATGCCACCGTCCATAATGTACTGAAAAAGTTCCGGGTAACGGTCACAAAGACAGACCGGGAGACAGGAATCCCGCAGGGAGACGCTACGCTGGCAGGCGCAGTGTACGGGATTTATGACGGGGATACGCTGATCGACACCTATACCACAGACAGCAACGGCAGTTTTACCACGAAATATTATGTGTGCGGGGATAACTGGACAATCCGGGAGATCAGCCCGTCCGAAGGGTATCTTCTGGATGAGACTTCCTACCATGTGGGAGCGGAGGCAACCCTTTATACGGTAGAGCTGAACGATACTTCCAATGATGTGACGGAACAGGTTATCAAGGGAAGAATTTCTATCATCAAGCACACGGATGACGGAAGTACGCAGATCGAAACACCGGAGGAAGGCGCAGAGTTCCAGGTGTATTTAAAGAGCGCAGGCAGCTATGACAGCGCAAAGGACAGCGAGCGGGATACGCTGGTGTGTGATGAGAACGGATATGCCGAGACGAAAGACCTGCCTTATGGCATTTATACGGTACACCAGACAAAAGGCTGGGAAGGCCGGGAGATGATCGGAGACTTTGATGTGTATATCAGCAGTGACGGAGAAGTTTACCGCTACCTCATCAACAACCGCCTGTTTGAATCCTATATCAAAGTAGTCAAGAAAGACGCAGAAACCGGAAAGACCATCCCCCTTGCGGGAGCCGGGTTCCAGATCTATGACGAATCCGGGAACCTTGTGACCATGCAGTATACCTATCCGGAAGTCACAAAGCTGGATACTTTCTATACCGGAAGTGACGGTTATCTGATTACACCGGAGGTACTGCCTTATGGAAATTACACATTGGTAGAGGTGCAGGCTCCTTACGGGTATGTACTGGACAGTACGCCGGTTCCATTTACAGTATCTGAGGAACAGTCCGGGGAGGACAGCGGAGTGACCGTGATCACGGTGGAAAAAGAGGATATGCCGCAGAAAGGCAAGATCCTTGTGACAAAAACCGGCGAGGAGTTCTCCTCTGTGCAGGTGTCCGGAGACGGTGTGGTGGACAAAGACGGGAACCTTGCGGAAGGCGAGAACATTTACACGCCTGTTTATGCAGTAACCGGGCAGGCCGGGGCGGTATATGAAGTGATCGCCGCCGAGGACATTGTGACGCCGGACGGAACCGTGCGGGCAAACGCCGGGGATGTGGTGGATACCATTACCACAGATGAGGAAGGCAAGGCAGAGACAAAAGAACTGTACCTGGGCAAGTACCAGATCGTGGAAAAGACAGCGCCGGACGGGCTGGTGCTGAATACCGAAACCCATGAGGTGGAACTGACGTATGCCGGACAGGAAGTATCTGTAACAGAGGCGGACACCGCTTTCTATAATGAGCGGCAGAAAGTGACGGTTGACCTTACAAAGACACTGGAACAGGATGAAATCTTTGGGATCGGAAGTGCAGGAGAGATCCAGAACGTGGCCTTTGGCCTGTATGCCGCAGAGGATCTGACAGCAGCGGACGGTTCCGTGATCCCGGCGGACGGTCTGATCGAGATCGTGTTCTGCAGTACAGAGGGAACCGCCGCATTTCAGACAGACCTGCCTTTTGGCAAGTATTATGTGAAAGAAGTTGCCACTGACCAGCATTATCTTCTGTCAGAAGAAACCTATCCTGTGGACTTTACCTACCAGGGGCAGGATACCGCTGTTGTCCATATTTCCGCAAATGAGGGAAATGCCATTGAGAATGAACTGATCCGGGGAAAAATCTCCGGACGGAAAGTAGACACAGACGGGGAGGCACTGGAAGGCGCAACGATTGGCCTGTTTTCCGCAGGTGCAGAAGAATTTACGGAAGATACTGCCTTAATGGTAACTACTTCTGATGAGGACGGAGCCTTTGCCTTTGAGGATGTACCTTTTGGCAGATGGATCATCCGGGAGATTGCAAGCCCGGAAGGATATGTGCTGAATGAGGCCCTCCACTATGTATCGGTTACGGAAGATGAGGAAGTGATCGAGGTGGAGCTGATCAACAAACTCATTGAGGGCAGTGTCCGTCTGACAAAAGTGGACGCAGAATATCCGGCGAACAAGCTGACGGGCGCTGTATTTGAGTTGTATGCAGATACGGACAAAGACCAGAAACTGACCGAAAAGGATGAACTTGTGGGAGAAATCCCGGAAATCTCAGAGGGCATTTACCAGACGGACGGTCTGCTCTACGGAGGATATTTTGTGAAAGAAAAGACTGCCCCGGAAGGCTTCAAGCTGGATGAGAACGCTTATTACTTTGAGATCAGCGAGGACGGAAAGATCGTTGATGTGGAAAATGAGGCGGGCGTTGGCTTTATCAACCAGCCGATTACCGGAAAACTGGAACTGACCAAGACAGATGTTGCGGATGGGAAACCTCTTCCAAACGCCGGATTCCGCATTAAGGACGAGGATGGGAATATCGTTGCCACAGGTGTAACAGATGAGAATGGAATTGCCACCTTTACCCTGCGGTATGGAAAATACACCTATCAGGAGTACAATGCGCCGGAAGGCTATGAGATTGATGAGTCCGAATACGCCTTTGAGATCAAGGAGGACGGACAGATCGTAAAGGCCACTATGACGAATGAAAAGATCCCGGAGGAATTGATTACGACACCGAAGACCGGGGATGACAGCAGGCCGGGCCTTTGGATCGGGTTATCTGCTCTGTCCGGCGCGGGAGTAGCAGCCTTTGGCATTCTGACCGCAGTAAAAATGAGGAAAAGGAAGGAGGAAGATAAGGCGTGAGTGCAAAGATTTTGATAACAGTTGCCTTAGTGGTATTTATCGCAGGAGGTTTAATCTGGCTGAACCTGCGGAACCGGAAGAAATAGACAGAACGTGACAGGAGGCGGCGGGAAGCCGCCTCTTTACATAACAGACGAAAGGAGATGAAAAAATTGGCACAGATTAACCATAAGGCTGTCCGTTCCCTCTCAAAGCTGATGGAGGCGGGATTTGACAGTGAAAAAGCAGTCTTAAATATGACAATGGATGATGTTTTGTCTCTGCCGGGGATCACAGTGGCAGAAATCGGGATGATCAATGAGATCCAGAAAGCAGTAAAAGCCGGGAAATTTATCACATTTTTGGGAGGCGGGGAGATATGAGCAGTGAAAAAGTGATCTGCTTTACAGACAGCCGGGGGAACCCGCTTTTTTCACTTCCGGACAGTTCTTTTTTGTGTCTGGAGTATGGGAACGGGGACAGCTTCTGCGCATTTTGCCGTTACCAAAGCGAGGAACAGGTAGAAATAGACGGAAAGTGCAGGAATATCCGTCAGTTTGCAAAGCAGATGGAGAAGAATGGAATCCGGTATCGGCCCTTGAGTGAGAAAAATAGGAAAGGAGTCAGAACGCATGGCAAGATATAACGCAATGGAAGAAACTTTTACAGAAGTCCGGGTGTTAGGGAAACCAGCCCTTTTCCATGATCTGAGGATTGACCGGAGTACCGTACCAAAAGGGCTGTATTTATATGAAGTGCGGCATGATGATGAAGGGTGGGGAGATCCGGTGCAGATTGCAAAGGGGATCATGGTCAATCATTTTGGTTCTATTATTACCCATGAACCGATCAGACTTCCGCCAGACGGATATTTAGAGATTGATCCGGAAAAGGACTGGGATTTTTGTGATGGAGATTGCCGCACAATCCGGGAGTTTATGGAAAAATACCCACCTGCCAGACAGAAAGAAAAAGAACAGGAACGATAGGAGGGGGAAGAGGTGGCAAAGAAGAAATATGACCTGATCACAGACCTGTATGCGGAGGCAGTGAAGCAAGTCACAGCCAGTCCGGAAAACTGGATGTCTTTCCTACGCTCTGCCTGCCGGAACTTCCGTCTGCCTTTTGATGAACAGATCTTGATCTATGCGCAGCGCCCGGAGGCGTCCGCAGTGCTGCCTATGAAAGTCTGGAATGAGAAGTTTGGGCGGTGGGTAAAGCGGGATTCCAAGGGGATCGCCGTTTTTGATAAGGACAGCCCGAAACTGAGACTGAAATATTATTATGACGTTTCCGATACGCAGGAAGGGCGTTACCGCCGCCTGCTCCGTCCAGTGCCATTGTGGGAAGTGCCGGAAGAATATCAGCCGGATGTGAGGGAAACCCTTGCCAATGCCTTTGGCGTGGATGAGACAGTGACAGGATTTGCGGAAACCATACTGGAGGCGGCAAAGATTGCGGCAGAAGATAACCTTGCGGATTATCTGCCGGATCTGCTTGCAGGACGGAAAGGCAGTTATCTGGAAGAAGTGGACGAGTACAACGTAGAAGTGGAGGCACGTCAGCTTTTATCCGCCAGTGTTGCTTACATGGTCATGGTACGGTGCGGCGTGGATACTGACCTGTACCTGGACACAGAGGACTTCCGGAATATCACGGATTTTAATACGCCGGAAATGGTCAACCTGTTTGGCGTTGCGGCCAGTGATGTGGCGGAAATGGCATTATCCGAGATTTCCGATACCGTCCATAAGCTGAGAAAGGCAGAGAGAAAGAAAAATCGCACCTTTGCCGGGAAAGAGGCAGGCCGATATAATGAAAGCGAAAACAGAGAACAGATTACAGAAAGGGGCGTTACACATGAGAGCGATCACATACAGCAGACAGGGCGATTATCTTCTTCCGGATCTGACCGTGCCGGACGGACCGGAAGTACACCTTGGGAAGTACGCTTCCCTGCGTCAGACGTATCTGAAGGAACACCGATACGGGATTTATCTGAATCTGCTGACGACAGGACAACTGAGCAGCCATCTGAACGAAGTACAGAGGGAGGCACAGGAGCGGATGGAAGTCCTGACCGGGCAGATGAAAGCAGCCTGGGGCGTGACAGAGGAACTGAAAGCGAAAGACCAGATGGCGTGGGTACAGCAGATGAACAACATCCGGCAGGCAGCGGAAGAGATCGTGATGAAAGAGCTGATCTACAGCTAACCGGACAGGAACCACAGTCGGAAGAGGAAAGGCAGGAACCGACTGCAGAGCCACAGCCAACGGTGGCAGAACAACAGACATTTTTGGAAGAACTGGCAGGAGAGGAATCTCCTGCTTTTTCTATGCCACAGGAAATCATTGACCATACCCTGCAGGCCGGTTCTTCCTTTGAACATGGCAAATACAGAATTTACTCCTATTTTCTGCAAGGACACAGCAATAAGGAGAGAGCAGATTTTTTAAAACAGGAATACGGGATATGGGGATCAGGATCGGACTATTTAGGAGAAAAATTTAACCGGGGAACCAGTGCAAAAGGGTATTTTATCAAATGGAAAGACTATGAAACTACCCTGAAATGGACAGCGGTTGCAAAACGGATCGAGGAACTGATTTCTGTCGGACGGTATATGACAGAAAAGGAACTGGAGTATATCCCGGAGTATGAAAAAGGAGTTCTGGCGAGAGGTATTTATAACTTTTTCTATCATCAGCCGGAGACGTTTTTACGTCCGTATCCGTATGGCTCAGATTATCATAGAGCGATAGACCAGATCCGTCCGCAGCTTGATGATCCAAACCGGGTAAAAGAAATCCTTTCCATGATGGAAGAGGTTCTTGCGGGAACCGCAGATTACGATCAGCGATACCCGTCTATGCAACAGGCGCACCAGGACCTTACGGATTACCGGGACGGAGCGTTCAGCTTATTTACTCCAATACCAGCCGAAAGAGAAAACACGCAGGCTCCCCCGGAGCCTGTTCCGGCACAGAGCCGGGAGGAGGTTCTGGCCGGACGTCTCAATGCGTTTTACCAGTCATATGACTGGTATGAATATCAGGATACAATTGAGGCAGGAGAGGCACAGGAAGATGTTCTGCGCCAGTTGCAGGAACAGTTGGAAGATCCCCAGTCTGTGCAGGAAATTTACAGTTATCTGATCCGTGTCCGGGAAGGGATGGACACGGAGGATGAAAACTATTCCGAAGTGTCTGAACTGATCGCCGGGATTGCGGACTTGCCTGCCATGAAGCCGCCTTATGACCTGCAGGTGGATACGATTGTCACAATAGGCACAAAGGAATATTCCATTGACTTTATCTCCGATGAGATGGTGGTTCTGCGTGACCAGATGTATCCGCTCTTCACAGAGGAAATGCCAAGAGAGGTGTTTGACCGCCGGGTACGGGAAAATCCGGCGAATGATCATCTGAAGGTATACAGGAAACCATCAGAGGAACCAGCCGAAAAAGACAAGGAGGAACCGGCTCCCACACAGGAAATGGCGCAGGAGCAGGAGGACGGATTTACCGGGATAAAACCGGAGGACAATCCTTTTGAGAAGGAACCGGAAGAAGTTCTGGAGGATCTGGCCCCGGCATGGACACAGAAGAAACCTGCCGGGAGGGTAAGAGGGTTTGATCCGCACCCGGAGATTCCCCAGGAGAGCCGCAGTCAGTATCAGATCACGGATGAGCATTTAGGGGAGGGAACTGAAAAAGAAAAGTTCCGTGCCAACCTCATGGCGATCCAGCTATTGAAGAAGTGTGAGGAAGAAAACCGCTTTGCTACGCCAAAGGAACAGGAGATCCTTTCCGGATATGTTGGCTGGGGCGGCTTATCTGACGCTTTTGACGAGACGAAATCTTCCTGGTCAACGGAATATCTGGAATTAAAGACGGTCCTGACAGAGGAAGAGTATGCTGCGGCGAGACAGTCCACGCTGACCGCCTTTTATACGCCGCCGGTGGTCATCAGCGCCATGTATCAGGCGTTGGAGAACATGGGATTGAAATCCGGGAACATTCTGGAGCCAAGCTGCGGAACGGGAAATTTTATCGGACGGAAACCGGAGAGTTTGTCTGACTGCAAGGTTTACGGTGTGGAGATCGACAGCATTTCCGCCCGGATCGCACAGCAGCTTTACCAGAAGTCCACCATCGCTGCTCAGGGCTTTGAGGACGCAGATCTGCCGGACAGCTTTTTTGATGTAGTCATAGGAAATGTGCCGTTTGGAAGTTATAAGGTGTTGGACAGGAAATACGATAAGTACAACTTTCTGATCCACGACTATTTTATCGCAAAATCCATTGACAAGACGAGGCCGAAAGGTGTGCTTGCACTGATTACGTCCAACGGGATCAGCGGCGGGACAATGGATAAGCGGGATGACCGGGTGCGGAGATATATCGCCCAGCGGTGCGACCTGTTAGGTGCGATCCGCCTGCCAAACAATGCTTTCCTTGCCAATGCCGGTACAGAGATCAATACGGATATTCTCTTTTTCCAGAAGCGGGAGACGCCGAGAGACTTAAATGTGGATCTGCCGGACTGGGTGGAAGTGGAGCGCCTCTATGAAAATGACCATGTGAATGAACAGGGCGAGAGCCGACACCGGGTGGTCAGTATCAATCCCTATTTTCAGCAGCACCCGGAAATGGTACTGGGCGAGCAGGAGATCGTGTCCGGGCCTTATGGCCCCCAGTTGATCTGCAAACCTTATCCGGACAGGGATTTAAAGGAACTTCTGGAGCAGGCAGTAGAAAACCTTGAGGCGGAGATCACGGATTATGAGGTGGAGGAGCTGGTGGAGGAAGAGGATCATTCGATCCCGGCTGATCCGTCCGTGGCGAACTTTTCCTATACGGTCTATGACGGGAAGATCTATTACCGGGAAAACAGCCGCATGAAACCGGTGGAACTGTCCGTGACAGCGCAGAACCGTGTGAAAGGCATGATTGCTATCCGGGACTGTACCAGAGAGCTGATCGCTTATCAGACGGAAGGGTATCCGGATGAAGAGATTGAAGAACAGCAGAAAAAGCTGAACCATTTGTATGATCTGTTTCAGAGAAAGTATGGACTGCTGAATTCCAGGGCAAACAGTATGGTGTTTTCTGATGACAGCAGTTATCCCCTTCTCTGTTCCCTTGAGATTGTGGCGGAGGACGGAACGCTGGAGCGGAAAGCGGATATGTTCACGAAACGGACCATCAAGCCTCACGAGACGGTAACGAAAGTGGATACCGCAAGTGAGGCTTTATCTTTGTCTCTCTCCGAAAAAGCCTGTATAGATATGGAGTATCTGTGTTCTCTGACCGGGAAAAGCGCCCAGGAAGTGGAACAGGAATTACAG
>OERB01000102.1_pt1 | contig 11996 bp, 16 predicted proteins | sample 1539881 | NCBI WGS metagenome assembly OERB01 (sample SAMEA3891887, study PRJEB23780) | metagenome | biome: terrestrial biome; feature: animal house; material: Caecal content | place: Italy | collected 2015-05-05
GAGGTGCATTTGAAATGGAGCTTTTACTTTGGGCGGAGCGCCGGAAACTCCGCCGCTCAAAAATATTGTGGATTGCCGGATTTGCAACGGTCATGGTGGCATTGATTGTTTTCGCACAAGGACAGTTTATATTCAACGGAAGTCGCTATATTGACGGAGCCGGATGGTTTATGTCGGCGGCACAATCCCTTGCAACTTTTTATGTGCTGCCAGCGGTGATTGCCTTGTTAGGGAGCTATATGATCTGCCGGGAGGAACAAGAGGACACCCTAAAATCCCTGCGCCTCATTCCTGTGGACGAAGTGAAACTGACACTTAGTAAAATGGTGCTTGCCCTTGCGTTCAGCGGCCTAATCTATCTCCTGCTTTTTGCCATTACTTTTCTCGTTGAGGCTGCTTTGCATTTTGAAGCTCTGTCCATTGGGCTTATTTTAGGAAACCTGAAAACCTATCTTCTGGATGGGATTGGGATATTCCTTGCGATTTCCCCAATTATTGCTTTGGTGGCCCGGATGAAAAAAGGATATTGGCTGGCACTGGTCTTTGCAGAAATTTACTCTTTTGCCGGACTGTTTGCAAGTATGACGGAACCTCTCAAAACGGTTTATCCCATAACAGCCGTTTTCAAACTATCTGGCTATTACGAGGCAAGTATAGTTCAGACGCTAATCGGTATCGTAGTTCTTTTGGTTTGTGCAGCTTTGGCATTATTTATCCTGAAAGGGCTGAACAGAAAAGCCAAATAGTCCCAATATTTTTCCATTCTGCCGGACGACGGTAAAAGAAAAAAAGCCGTCGTTCAGCAGCCTTTTTGACACGATCTTCCAATCAGTGGGGCCTTTCAATAAATTAAGGCGACCGTTATCTTTGTCCTCAAACTGACGACGCCCTAATGCTGGCGAGATCAGCACCTTTTTTCGTTTGTGTCTGTTTCATCGAAAAGACCTGCAATTCTTCAAGCAGTTTAAGGTACAATTACTGTTATCTGCGTATGAAAACACCTAGGTCAGAAAAGGCCACCATGCAGCAGCACCGACAAAGGACATAGGTTTTCCATTTGCACAGTTAGCCATGACGTACTATAATGCAAAGTGAATTCTATTTGGATTTAAAATCCTGCTGATTGGAGCGGTGCAATATGAGAAGAAACCTTATAATAAAAGATGCCAGGAAAACCCTGGCACAACAGATAAACAATAAAAATGTAACGGAAAGGACAGTTATGGAGCATACCCCACTTTCATCAACAGGGTTGTCCGCAGTCATTCCGGAAGATAACGACGGCTATTGTACCGTCTATAAAATGGATTGTGCGGATGGCCTTGGACTTATGACGGTCTATCAGGTCTATCCCGGAATACAGCTTATTTATAATGACTTTGAGGCAACGAGCTGCTATTGGGATGGGAACATTGATAAAAATATATTGGAGATCAATCATTGCCGGGAAGGCCGTGAGGGATGTCGCTTAGCAAGCGGCTCTTGTCTTTACCTCGGAGAAGGAGACCTGTCAATCCATACCATGGATAATTGTGCGGCGGAAATGTCATTTCCATTAAAGCATTATCGGGGGATCTCCGTTGTTATCAATTTATCTGTGGTGATGAGAAACCCTCCTGAAATCCTCTCCGACAGTGGCATAGATATTCTGCAATTCAAAGATAAGTTTTGTTCTGGTGGAAACTGCTTTATCATGCGAGCGAAGGATGAGATTGAACATATATTTTCAGAACTTTATTCTGTGCCGGATTGCTTACAGAAACCATATTTTCGATTAAAGGTACAAGAACTACTTTTGTTTTTGTGTATGGTCGATGTGTCCAAAGAGAAACGGAGAGAGCTATACACTTCCCCACAAGTGGAGATTATCAAGACGATCCATAAAAGGCTGACATCCAATCTTCAGGAGCGGCCAACCATTGAAGATCTATCTAAGGAATATTTGATAAACACTACAACCTTAAAGGATACCTTTAAAGGGATTTATGGACAGCCTATCGGAACTTATATGAAAGAATACCGCATCAGGCAGGCTGCGATTTTATTGAGGCAGACGCAGGCCACCATAGCTGAAATTGCGAATCAAGTTGGATATGAAAATCAGAGCAAATTTGCCACAGCGTTTCGTGATGTTCTAAAGATTGCGCCGGCGGAGTATCGCAAAGAAAACAGTGGTGAATAAGCTCACCATAATTTCTTCATAGTATAATAATGGTGCAACAGAGGGCGTGGGAAATGTAGAGGCGATAAGCATTAAACTTGGTAAAATGAAAGGGGGTGAGGCTAGTGGTGGTGAAGCCCGTACTTATATACGGCAACTTGTGCATTGATCCTAACCAACGCAAAGTTTGTATTGGAGAAGAAAATGTACGATTGACAACTATGGAGTTTGACGTTTTATACTATCTGGCCTCTCACCCCGGATGGTCTTTCACACGTGAGCAGATATACCAGTGTGTAAGGCGGGATGATTTTAGTGCTGGTCCGGAAAGCGTCACAAGCAGAATCTACCAGATACGAAAAAAGATAAAAACTGATGCCATTTGTACCATTTATGGATATGGCTATCGCTTTGAATTGTAAAGAAGGAGTACCGTTCCAAAACAATTTCGGAACGGTGCTCCTTCTTTCTATGTACCTACAAAAATTGATGCTAAAATTACTTTTTCTCTGTTGAGAAAGGCGTCATCCAGGCGTAAAGGATATGTATAAAGCAAAAAAAGGAGGTACATACCTATGTTAATTGGTGTCGATCATGGCAACAAGCAGATCAAAACCGCCCACGGCGAACCCTTTGTGTCTGGACTGCAGCAGAGCCTGACCCGGCCATTCGGTCAGAGCCTGCAATACCGCGGCACTTACTACACGCTCTCCAATGAACGCATTCCGTTCCACAAAGATAAGACGGAGGATGACCGCTTTTTCGCCCTTACCTTGATCGCCATCGCGGAGGAAATTACGGCCCGTGGCATCAGCGAAAAAGAACTGCACCGTATCCAGCTGGCCGTTGGCCTGCCCCCGGCACATTTTGGTGCTCAGTCCGAGAAATTCGCGTCCTATTTTCAGGGCCGTGGTCTTGTAGAATTTATGTATCGGGATAGGCACTATGCCATCAGCATTGAGGATGTGGCCTGCTATCCGCAAGCATACGCAGCTGCGGCCACGATGCTGCATACCCTGTTAGATGACCCGAAGGCAGTCGTGCTGGATATCGGAGGCTTTACGGCGGATTATCTGCTGCTGAAGAACGGAAAAGCCGACCTTGCTTCCTGTGATTCGCTGGAAAACGGCGTCATCCTGCTATACAATAAAATCAGGTCCAGAGGAAATGCGGAGCTGGACTTGCTTCTGGATGAAGGCGACGTGGACGCCATTCTCTCTGGAAAGCTGACGCAGTACCCTGCGGATGCCGTGCAGCTTGTGGAGCGACTGGCGCAGGAGTTCGTCAATGACCTATTCAGCACTTTGCGGGAGCGGATGCTGGATCTGCGCTATTGCAGAGCAGTGTTCGTGGGCGGCGGCGCCATTCTGCTGCGCCGGCAGATCGAGGCGTCCGGTAAGGTGGGGATGCCGCTGTTCGTCACGAATATCAATGCCAATGCGGCCGGATTTGAGTACCTGTACCGGCTTGAGACGATGGGCAGGTGATGACTATGGCGGCCAAAAAAGAACGGGGACGGTTCTCCCTGCGGTTCAACATCGGAGACCCCGCACAGCGGGCCGCCATCGAACTGTTGGAATTGCAGCCGCCCCATAGCAAATCCCAGTATATCGCAAATGCGCTTGTATATTATAACGCTCATTTTGCTGATGACCCGCAGCCGTTAAAAATGCCGGCTATTGATCGGACGGCTATTGAAGCGATAGTGCGGGAGATTATGCGCCAGGAGAGACAGGCCCCAGGCAAGAGTGTTCAGGCCGAAGAAACCTCCCCATCAAGGGAAAAGAAAATAGCCCCACCGCCGCAAGAACAGGCGATAGAGCTATTAGAAGGCGCAACGACAGATGGAGTATCGGAAGTTGATGATATGACCCGCGATTTGATTGCCAGCACAATGGCGGCTTTCCGCAGAAATGGCTAAAAAAGAGGTATGGGAGCGAAGCTGTGCCGACTCTCATACCTCTTCCTTTTCCTGCGTGGCCGCAATGAAGTGATCGATGATCTGCTCCAAATGGCGGTATTGGCTGGGGGTCAATGTAGAAATTTTCTGTTGGAGCAATGAAGCATCTGCCTCCAGAATCTCACCACGCAGTAAATAGTCTGCGCTGATACCGAGGGCATCACAGATCTTCAGCATGGTTTCCGGACGCATCGCCTTTTGTCCTGTTTCCGCATACGAGATGGTCTGCGATGTGAGATGCGTCAAATTTGCCAAAGTCTCCTGCGTCATATTTAATTGTTTTCTCCGGTCCAAGATCCGCTGACCCATATCTTTCAAAAGCTCGTTCATTCGCAATCCTCCATACTATAGTTACATTTTATCCACTATGGCATAAAAAATTAAGCGACCATGGTTGAGTTTAGTCAACCATGGTATATATAATAGGTATAAAAGTAAAATTAGGAGGAGATGCAAATGAGTCTATGTTCTTGCGCAGTTATTGGACAACATCCTACCCGTTTTAAATTCAAATACAATGAATATATGACCTCGTGCAAGCGCATAAAAAAACGGATGCACGATGTATTTGTGACGCTTTACCAGCGCGGCGTGCGCTGTTTTTTCATTGGCGGCGCCCTGGGGGTGGATATGTGGGCAGGAGAGATCCTGCTGGAGATGCAGCGTCAGGAGGAATTTCAGGATCTGGATGTTGTGATGATCTGCCCTTTTCCCGGTCATGATGCCCGATGGGACCCGAAGAGCCGGGCACGGCAGCGGAAACTTCGAGAAGGCTGTGCCGAGGTACTGATGGGAGCGGAACGCCCAGGAGCCGAAGGGTATAAAAAGCGCACAGAATATATGATGGAGCGCGCGGACTATGTTGTGGCCGTTTATGATAATGACCCATCTCAGTACAGCGGTGTCAAAACTGCGATGAGCATTATTGAAGATCGAAATTTGCCTATAGTGCTGATCCACCCAGACACGGGGAAAATCAGATATGAGATGTGAGTCAATGCCGGATATGGACGAAGAAATGCGGGCGCTGGCCCGCCAGACCCTTGATAAGCTGGACGCCATGAGCGACGCCGACTTTGAGGCACAGCAGTTCCAGTTTACGGACGAGTAACACAAGCAAAAGCGAAGCGCCGGGCGCGGGGGCTGTTTGCCCTCTGCGTCCGGCGCTCTTTTTATAAACTTTGATGTAGTATATGATACAGTTTTTCGTATTTATCAACCATTATCCTCAAAGAGAAATTTTCGCTGATATGTTTTTTACAAGCACATCTCATTGCTTCGTATTCTTTATCCGAGAGTGAGTAAATTAGATTTACTGCCTCAATCAATCCTGCAACACCGCACTGTTTAATTAGATAATTTCCTCTTATATCATCTTCGGATGAATTTATCAAAAATCCTGTTTTACCATCCTTAATGATTTCTGGGGCGGCCCCTCTCGCATAAGTAATTACAGGCGTTCCTGCCGCCATAGACTCAATATAAGTAAGGCCAAAAGATTCCTCACATTTTACCGGAATAAGAGAAACTTTTGCCTCTTGATAAAACATATCCTTTTCTCTACGAGTTTGAAATTGCTTTTTTCTAATTACATTGTCATGCAAAACTGTCATTATTGTATTCCTAAAATACGCCTCATTTTCAATAAAGCCCACATACTTTAGGCCATAACCTGTTATTTTTGATACTTGTATTGCATCTTCAAGTCCTTTTGGCGTATCTGGATCAATTCGCCCAACCCAAATCAAATCTCTATGCTGCTGGCTGACAGCATTATCGCTCACAATCTCTGTCCCATTATAAATGCGCTGTTCTGCTATCGGGAAATTTTTCATTTGATAGTCTGAAATAGCGATATAATGCACATTGGAATGGGAAAGGTAACGATTGATACATGGAAGCTGATAGTCCAGGGAAATTGGCATATGCAATGTTGACACGACCGGCTTATGAAAAAGATCGAGCATACTTGCTATAATGGAGGAACCTGAATTGTCATGGAACACATCTATCTCATTTTCATATTGTTTTGCGGTGAGAATATTTCTTACTGCCAATATCTGTCCTATATTCGCCCTTTCGCTGGTACTCAACTCTGCATGGTAATCATCATAAGCTAATTTCTGAATGTCGGCAAGGCTATGAGATGTCGAATTAACAATCCTACATCCTTTAACATACGAATTGCCGCCTGCAAAAATAGTTACTTTATGGCCTCTCTTTACAAGTTCTTCTGCTAAATCTGATACAAAGACTTCGGTTCCGCCGCAGGCCATTTTCGTTGTTGGTTTATCATTTACACTAATTAACCCAATATTCATAATTGCTCCTTGCTTGATTTGCTGCTGATTGTAACATCATCCACAAGTGATTTACACGCTTTTCCTTATTTAAGAAATCATATCATTTTGTGCTATACCTGTCTATATATAATGTTCTATTATGTATGCCTGTTGCAGAGAATAATTCATCCGGGACAAGAACCTATTGTAAAGTTCTTGTCCCGGATGTTTTTCATGCCTATTCCATCGGAAAGTCCGGCAGTTTTTCCAGCAGCTTCATAATAAGGTGCTGCTTCATATCTTCATCAACGGCCAGCTCGTCAATGAAAGGGGCATAGTGCTTTATCACCTTTTCCGTGGCCCACTTCTCACCGGCGACGGCGGCCTTGATCGTGGTGTAGTCCAATAGCGTTTCCTGGCTGTCCATCCCGTCCACTCCTGTCCTTGATTATCGTCCTGTCCAGCATACCACAGAAGCGCCGGGAATACCAGGGGCGGAAAGATTTTCCTACGCATTTAGAAACCCGTTCTGGCGAGGATTTGATAATCTGTCCTGCCTCCCCGCCGACCATACGGAAAAAGCCTTGAAATGGCGGAGATTTTACCGCCCTAAATGCGTAGAGTACAGGTATCTTTGGTGTTGTGCGTTTTCTCCCGCGTGATCTTTGGCTTAAAGTGCCGCCCTACCCGGACACTCTCGGACAGGGACGGTTCGCCCCATGTGCGGGTAGACGAGTACATGAAACATCACCTGCAAAACAAACTTATGTATGGCCCCGTCAATCGCGCCCTCAATGATTGACAGATATTGTTCGGGGCATAGTTTCAGCTTGTGGCTGACCCTTTGGCGCTGTTCGCTTTCCTCCCGCATGATCTCCGGGTTAAAGTACCGCTCCACGGGAAGCCCGCAGGCTTTAATAAGCTGGATGATAACCGGCAGGCTGGGGATAGTCCCCTCGTTCTCAATATTGGCAAGATAGCGGTTATCTATGTTGACGATCTCCGCCAGGGCGCGGCGGGACAAACGCCTTGCTTTCCGGGCCGCTTTCACGTCTGCGCCAAAACTTTCAAAACCGGGACAATCTTCAATGTTCGCCATATAGCACCTCCCACCTACATTGTATATTTCATATTCTGCCGGTGAAATGTTGCTATATGCACCTTTTCTGAACTTTATATTTCCTATTTCTTGTTCCTGCATTGACCTGTTAGGTAAACAGGTGTATAATAGTTTTGACCTAATAGGTCAACAAGAAAATGGGAGGAAAAATCGTTGGCTACATTATTAGATTTAGATAAACAGAGGCGCAATGCGCTTTTAAATGCTGCATTAAGAGAATTTACATCACAGGGCTATGATAATGCCTCAACCAACATAATCGCAAAGGAAGCTGGCTTTTCTAAGGCTTTGATGTTTCATTATGTAGGTAGCAAACAAGAACTTTTTTTATTTACTTATGATTTTTTTAGTGCATTACTTGACCGAGAATATTACAGTAAAATGGATTATTCAATCAAGGATATTTTTGAGCGGCTACGAACATCTTATCTCATCCAAATAGAGTTAATGAAGCAATATCCGAAAATATTGGACTTTGCTAAACTTTCTGCAAGGACAAAATCAGACGAGATTAACGCAGCACTTGAAGAACGAGAAAAAAGGCGAAAAACTTATGAAATATTCGATATGATAGACACTACAAAATTTAGAGCTGATCTCAATATTGAAAAATGTAAACAATTTATTTTGTGGGCGAATATTGGTTTTACTGAAGAAATCTTAGATGACATCAGGAAGTCAAAATATCAAAATCTTGATTATAGCCATATTGTGGAAATCCTGGATGATTACTTTGCTGAATTGAGGAAAGTTTTTTATGAACCAGCTTACAGATAGATTGTTTACCACAAGACATATTTCAAAAAAACGCCGAATGATTGTTGCTGTTATTATTATGACCTTATTTTTCTTTAGTCGCGTTGGCAATCAATGGATGGATAGGAGCTGCGAAATGAATAACCCAATTATTGTAGAATTTCCATTACGGGGAGAATGGAACTCCCCAAATACACCCGGAAGCAAAATTCCAAGTCATGGGACAAATCAATTAGGCACAAGGTATGCTTATGACTTTATTCAGGTTGATTGGAATAGCATAGGCTATCCTGCATACCGTGTTAGTTTTTTGCAATATCTATTTTCAGGAGTTTCACTCAATGACTATTATTGCTGGGGACAAAAAGTTTTTGCGCCTTGTGATGGTGTCGTTGTTGTTGCAGAAGATGGCTACGAAGAAAGACCCCGAACAAACCTTTTGTCTGACTTATCAAGTGCCTATAAAAATGCCCATTACTTTGACCCGGAAAAAGACGATGTTCAATCAGTTGCGGGTAATTATATTATCATAGAGTATAAGGAAAATATTTACGCAGCACTTTGCCACCTACAAACAGGTTCCATTCAGGTAAGTGTCGGGCAAGAAATTAAAAAAGGAGATTTCATTGGGCGAGTAGGACATTCTGGAAACTCTTTTGCGCCACACTTACATTTTCAGCTTATGGACAGTTGTGACATAGCTACTGCAAATGGCTTGCCCTGTGCTTTTGAAAAATATGAGATATACCAAGATAACAAATGGCAGACAGTAACAAATAGTATTCCTACAAGCAAAGATAGGATTAGATTTATAACATCCGCTTCGCAAGATGTTGATGGAGGCACTTCCCTTGAGTAAAAATACAAAATGGGCGTTATGCCCTGTATGTGGAAATAAAACACGAATAAAACTTCGAGAGGATACTATACTTGAAAACTTCCCGCTGTACTGTCCGAAATGTAAGCATGAAACACTGATCGCAGTCCGTCAACTAAATATAACCGTTATCAAAGAGCCAGACGCACAGACGCAGAGCCGATAACTCACAAGGTTGTTCTTCTTGTGGTTATCGGCTTCTTTTTATCTCCATACACGATAACAGCCTGCCCCGCCTGACGGGGAAAGAAAAAAACCGTTGCCGGGCAGGTTGCTTTCGTGCGTCAATTTTACATCATCCTCCAGTGGCGGTTTTGAGAAAAACAAAGCCGCCGTTCTTTTTCCCCTCAAACTGACGACGCCCTGACGCTGGCGAGATCGGCGGCTTATGGAGGGAGCCGCCATTCAACAAAATAAGGAAAGTACCAGTCTCGTTTGCAGTACATATCGCCAAACAGGAACATATACCGTTGTCTATCAATGGGGATCGCACTTTCTTCATGAGTCAAAAAACTGGAATTAAGATGGAAACAGTGATAATTGAATCAGAATTTGGTCAGATTTGCCTACTACAATAAAAATAAATCTCTGATCTGCACAGACTGTATTCGAGTGAAAGGGAGGAATGTGTATGAAAACTAAAAACCGAAATAGCAGAGGAAACTTCAAGTTACTTTAGGCGGCCTTATTCCTGAATGGATGGGGCCGCCTTTTAATTTATCTTCCGACAAAAAACTACAAAAATCGAATTACTGAACTGGATCATTGGCATACCTGCCGCTCACATTGATGGGCACAGCAGGTTCGTGTGCAAAGTGCGGTTCAGATGGCAAGGAGCCAGATGCGCATGGAGAGTTTGAAAACCATGCACATAAAAAGGTTCGTCGCCCATCTGCTTACATTTCGACACACAGTTTACTATCGAAAATGGTTCTTTCGCCGCCCTTCTCGGAGGATGGGGCGGGAACATCGCAAGACAAGCGATAAACCTCCTCCTGCGGGCGTCGGAAGTCGTGACGGACTTCTTTATGTGCATCACGCAGCCGACTGCTCACCTTCGAGGTGTGTAGCCGGCTGTGTTGCTTTATATAGAAAGCAAAGACGCCCATTAACACGGTGCCGGTCACCTCCAAAAGTTCAAGATCTTCTGAAATTTCTTGAACAATTTGGAGGACAAGACCATGTGGTATCGAAATAATGGACAAATAGAAGAAGAACTACAAATCAGATTTACAGGTTACTTAATCCAGGCAGTAAAACATACACGGCGCGACTACCTGAACGCGCGCAACCAGTACAGTGACCGTGAAATACCGACAGATACGATCTATACTACGGGCCAGACTTTAGAGCAGGAAGTTGCAAAGCATCTTCCCCTATGGGACATGATCGAAAGTAGTGCGCTCTTTTACGCGCTCAAGCGGCTGAATGAGCGAGAGCGATATGTATTCCTGTCGCATGTTTTAGACAACTGCCCTTTTGAGGTGATCGGTGCAAGATTGGGGTTGACCTATAAAGGTGCCGCCGCAGTCTACTACCGAGCCATCCGAAAACTTAGAAAAAGCATCGAGGGAGGTGGACGAAATGATTTTTGAACAACTGCTGCTTCAGGCAAAGCAGGGTGATCCTAAGTCAATCGCTGATATTTTGAATATGTATCAGCCTTTGCTGCTTAAATACTCCGTGATTGATGACCGGCTGGACGAGGATCTGTATCAGGAGCAGTGCATCACGCTGATTCGGGCGATCAAACTGTTCCGGATTTGAGTTTATGAGAAAGGCTCCGAGACCTTTTTTCGATCTCGGGGCCTTTCCCGTGGATTCAAACAGGGAGCCTCTGGCTTAAAGATCCCCATTTAAACATTTTACGATGATGTCACGGCGGCACAAATCTGTATCCTTTTCCATACACGGTTTGGATGAAGTCAGCGTTTAGTTTATGGCGCAATTTGTAAACGATACTGGTGATTCCCGTCCAACTGCTTTCAAAGGAATCCGGGGCGACAAACTCATAGATCTCCCTTTGGGAAAACACCCGTCTAGGATGTCGAGCAAGCAACTGAAATACATCGAACTCCATGGGAGTTAGTTCGATAGATTTTTCCTGCCAAAATACTTGACGGCACATGATGTCGATGCGCAAGCCCTTGTAGCACAGGAGTGCGGAGGGAACATCTGCATATTTGACCAGCTCTGTTGACTCTATGAGCGCCATAATCTTCTCCACGGTTTCATCATCATCTGCAACTGATAATATGAACAGCTTCCCTATACTATCCCTCCCTCCAATAACTTCGCCCGGCCAAAAAATTTTTTCCTCCAAAATACGGCGTCCGGAAAATACACAAAACAGCATCAGCAGAGATTTGTATCTGAGCAGTGATGGCTGTCGATATGGCCGATGCCTTTCTCACTGCTTATGGAGGCCATAGCCCGCCAGAGGGTGGTCTTCCACCGGAAATTGGACCAGTCCTGGAGCCGAGTGAACTCAGGTGCTGGAAGGCCGGGCACGAGCTGGCAAAGCTACGGCGTGGCACCAATCTCCACCCGGGCCAATGAGGCGGCTCAGCATTTCTACCGAAAACTGGTGTGTCAGGACTGTGGCTGCCTGCTCGTCGATATGCCCCCTACACCCAGCCCACGGAGCTGGTCGTTGCAAAGATGCCGGCCTGACCGCTGGCTGCGGGGCGGCATCAAAGCCTCCCCGCAGGCCATGCGGAAAAAGCCTTGAAATGGCGGGGATTTTACCAGCCTAAATGCGTAGAGTGCAGGTTCAGTTTTGATGGAGCCTTTCAATAATGCTGCTTTTGGCAAACTGTCGATAAAGAATTGTGGGGATA
>OERB01000106.1_pt1 | contig 11732 bp, 9 predicted proteins | sample 1539881 | NCBI WGS metagenome assembly OERB01 (sample SAMEA3891887, study PRJEB23780) | metagenome | biome: terrestrial biome; feature: animal house; material: Caecal content | place: Italy | collected 2015-05-05
TTTCTGTATATGGTCCTGCCGGGCTCATTTGTGGTATTTCATGCCGGCGTTGATGGTGCAGGCCCGGTAGATCTGTTCGGCCAGCACCAGGCGGGCCAGCTGGTGGGGCAGGGTGATCCGCCCCAGGCTGATGCGGGCCGCAGCCGCCCGCTTGACCTCCTCCGACAGCCCGTGGGACGAGCCGATCACAAAGGCCACGTCCCCCGCGCCGCTGGCCGCTTTGTCCGCCAGCAGGGCGGCCAGCTCCTCGCTGGAGATGGGCTTGCCCTCCACGCACAGGGCCACCAGGCTCTGCCCCCGGCGGAGGTGGGAGAGGATGGCTTTGCCCTCTTTTTCCAGCGCGCGGGCCACCAGGGCCGGGGAGGCGTTTTTCTCCTCGATCTTTTCCTCCGGCAGCTCGACGATCCGGAAGTTGGCGAAGGCGGACAGCCGCTTGGCGTATTCCGCCACCCCCTCGGCGCAGTACCTGGCGTTCAGCTTGCCCAGGCAGATCAGGTCGATGGTTTGCATGGGAATCCTTTCTCCGGCGGCCTTTTACAGCAACGTGGTCTGCTCGGCGATGTCGTCCCCGCGCAGGAGCGCCCCCAGGGCCGGCAGGGTGCGCACGCGGTAGCGGTGGGGGTCGGCCAGGTCCAGGCCGGCCGCCGGGCGGACCGAGGTGATGGACTGGTTCTTTTTCAGGGTGACCACCGCCACGCCCTGGCTGTCCCGGGTGGCCTTTTCGGCGATCTGGGCCGAGCCCACCAGCAGCAGCCGGCCGGCGCTGGTGCGGATGGCCAGCTCCTGCTCCTCCGGCAGGAAGAGCAAAGCCGCCAGCGGCTCCTTGTCGCTGTAGGCCCGCAGCAGCTTGCGGCGGTTCTGCTTGGTGGCGTAGGAGGCCAGGGGCACCTTGGCGCATTTGCCGCTGGCAAAGAAGAACAGCATCCAGCCGCTGTAGTCGGCGGTCAGGACCATGGCGATGGGCGTTTCCCCTTCCTCCATGCCCAGGCGGGTGGGCAGGTAGACGCCCATCTGGCTCACCTTGCCGTCCTCGAACTCGGCCAGGCGGGTCTTGTAGACCTGGTGCCGGTCGGTGAAGAAGAGGGCCTCCAGGTTGTTGCGGGCCTCGGCCTGGACCAAAATCTCGTCCCCTTCCTTCAGCTTGTGGGCGCCGGCGGTGCGCAGGCTCTGGGGGGTGATCTTTTTCAGGTAGCCCTCCCGGGTGAAGAACACCGTCACCGGATAATCGGGCACCGCATCCTCTTCGGCGGCGTCCTCCCCGGCGGGCAGGTCGTAGAGGATCTCGCTGCGGCGGGGCTGGCCGTACTTTTTGGCCGCCGCCGTCAGCTCCTGGATGATGATCCGGCGGATGCGGGCGGGCTTGGCCAGGATGTCGTTCAGGTCGTCGATCTCCTGTTTCAGCTCCTCGATCTCGCCGGTGCGCTTGAGGATATACTCCCGGTTCAGGTGGCGCAGCCGGATCTCGGCCACATACTCGGCCTGGGCCTCGTCGATGCCGAAGCCGATCATCAGGTTGGGCACCACCTCGTCCTCTTCCTCGGTCTCCCGGATGATCCGGATGGCCTTGTCGATGTCCAGCAGGATGGCCGCCAGGCCCTCCAGCAGATGCAGCCGCTTTTCCTTGCCGTGCAGGTCGTAGTAGGTGCGGCGGCGGACGCATTCGGTCCGGAAGGCCGTCCACTCCTGCAGGATCTCCCGCACCCCCATCACCCGGGGCTGGCCCGAGACCAGGATGTTGAAATTGCAGCTGAAGCTGTCCTCCAGGGGCGTCAGCCGGAACAGCTTGGCCATCAGGCGGTCGTGGTCCACGCCGCGCTTGAGGTCCAGCGTCAGCTTGAGGCCGTTCAGGTCGGTCTCGTCCCGCATGTCGCTCAGCTCTTTCAGCTTGCCGGCCTTGGCCAGCTCGGCGATCTTGTCCATGATGGCCTCCACCGTGGTGGTGGGCGGGATCTGGGTGATCTCGATCATGTTTTCGCCGGGGACCGACCGCCACCGGGCCCGCACCTTGACGCTGCCCCGGCCGGTCTCGAAGATGTCCCGCATCTGGGCCGCGTCGTACAGGATCTGCCCCCCGCCCACAAAGTCGGGGGCGGGCATGGTGGAGCCGATGTCGTGGTTCGGGTCCTTGAGCAGGGCCACGGTGGTGGCGCACAGCTCGGCCAGGTTGAACGAGCAGATGTTGCAGGCCATGCCCACCGCGATGCCCAGCGTGTTGTTGGCCAGGATGGTGGGGAAGGTGACCGGCAGCAGGGTGGGCTCGGTGGTGGTGCCGTCGTAGTTGGGCACAAAGTCCACCGTCTCCTTGTCGATGTCCCGGAACAGCTCCTCGCAGACAGGCTCCAGCCGGGCCTCGGTGTAGCGGGCGGCGGCGCAGGACATATCCCGGCTGTACGCCTTGCCAAAGTTGCCCTTGCTGTCCACATAGGGCACCAGCAGGCTCTCGTTGCCCCGGCCCATCCGGACCATGGTGTCGTAGATGGCGGCGTCGCCGTGGGGGTTCAGGTGCATGGTGGCGCCCACGATGTTGGCGGACTTGGTCCGCGCCCCCTTCAGCAGGCCCATGCCGTACATGGTGTACAGCAGCTTGCGGTGGGCCGGCTTGAAGCCGTCGATCTCGGGCAGGGCCCGGCTGACGATGACGCTCATGGCGTAGGGCATATAGTTGGTCTCCAGGGTGCGGGTGATGGGGTCCTCCAGGACGCTGCCCGCGTTCAGGATCTGGACCCCCTCCCCCAGCTGGGGGCGCACCGGTTTGGATGTTTTTCTGGTTTGTTTTTTTGGCATAGTGTTTATCTCGATCTATTGGTTGCTTCGCACAGGATGCCGCGGCGGGGCGGGCTCACGACAGGTCCAGTTCGTCCAGATATTCGGCGCCGTGGGCGGCGATGTGGTCCTTGCGCCCGGCCAGGTTGTCCCCCAGCAGGATGTCAAAGACGCGGGCCGTCTCGGCCACGTCGGTGGGCATCACCTTGATCAGGCGGCGGCTGGCGGGGTTCATGGTGGTCAGCCACATCATTTCCGGGTCGTTTTCGCCCAGGCCCTTGGAGCGCTGGATGGTGTATTTTTTGTCCCCGATCTTTTTCAAAAACGCCGCCTTCTCGGCCTCGGTGTAGGCAAAGCAGGTCTCCCCCTTGGTGTTGATCTCGTACAGGGGCGACTCGGCGATATAGACGTACCCCTTTTCGATCAGGGTGGGGGTCAGGCGGTAGAGCATGGTCAGCACCAGGGTGCGGATCTGGTAGCCGTCCACGTCCGCGTCGGTGCAGATGACGATCTTGTTGAAACGCAGGTTGTCCAGGCTGAAGGTGGCAAGCTCCTTGTTGTACTTGCCCCCCAGCTCGATGCCGCAGCCCATCACCTTGATCAGGTCCACGATGACGTCCGACTTGAAGATGCGGGCGTAGTCGGCCTTGAGGCAGTTGAGGATCTTGCCCCGGATGGGCATGATGGCCTGGAACTCGCTGTCCCGGCTGGTCTTGACCGCGCCCATGGCCGAGTCGCCCTCCACGATATACAGTTCCCGGCGGGCGGGGTCCTTGGTGCGGCAGTCCACGAACTTCTGCACCCGGTTGGCCAGGTCGATCTGGGTGGACAGGGTCTTTTTGATGCTCTGGCGGGTCTTTTCGGCGTGCTCCCGGCTCTGCTTGTTGACCAGCACCTGCTGGCAGATCTTCTGGGCCTCCTCCGGCTTTTCCAGGAAGTAGACTTCCAGGTAGTGCTTGAGGAAGTCGGTCATGGCCTGGGAGATGAACTTGTTGGTGATGGCCTTTTTGGTCTGGTTCTCGTAGCTGGTGCGGGTGGAAAAGCTGGATGACACATACACCAGGCAGTCCTGGATGTCCTGGAAGCTGACCGAGCTCTCCCCTTTCTTGTACATCCCCTTGTCCTTCAGGTATTTGTTGATCTGGTAGACAAAGGCGGTGCGGACGGCGTGCTCGGGGCTGCCGCCGTGCTCCAGCCAGGAGGAGTTGTGGTAGAACTCCAGCAGCTGGACCTGGTTGGAAAAGCAGAAGGCCGCGCTCATCCGCACCTTGTAGTCGGGCTGGTCCTCCCGGTCGCGGCCGGTGGCCTCCGACTCGCAGGTGAACACCGGGGTCAGGGGGTCGCTGCCGGCGGCCTCCCGGACGTAGTCCGCGATGCCGTTCTGGTAGCAGTAGCTCTCCTGCCAGGGCTTGCCGGTGGCGGGGTCGGGCTCTTTCTCGTCGGTAAAGGTCAGCGTCAGCCCCGCGTTGACCACCGCCTGGCGGCGCAGCACATCTTTATAGTAGCCGGCCGGCACGTCGATGTCGGTGAACACCTCGTCGTCCGGCTTCCAGTGGATGATGCTGCCGGTGCGGCGGCCCTTGTAGGGCTCCTTTTTCAGGCCGCCCACGTTCTCGCCCCGGGCAAAGTCCAGATGGTAGTGGAAGCCGTCCCGGTAGATGTCGGCGGTCATCCAGGCCGAAGCGTACTGGGTGGCGCACAGGCCCAGGCCGTTCAGCCCCAGGCTGAACTCATAGTTGTCCTCGCCCTCGCCGTATTTGCCGCCGGCGTACATCTCGCAGAACAGCAGCTCCCAGTTGTAGCGGCCCTCGCCGCTGTTCCAGTCCACCGGCATCCCGCGGCCAAAGTCCTCCACCCGGACGCTGCCGTCCTTGCAGCGGGTGACATGGATCACCTTGCCGTAGCCGTCCCGGGCCTCGTCGATGGAGTTGGAGATGATCTCAAAGATGGAGTGGGCGCAGCCGTCCACCCCGTCCGAGCCAAAAATGACCGCCGGCCGCTTGCGCACCCGGTCGGCGCCTTTCAGGGAAGTAATGCTCTCGTTGCCGTATTCTTGTTTTTTTGCCATGTTGTCCTCTCTGTTCCCTCCGGCAAAATCATAGGATAACTCTTTTCAAAAGATTATTTAACCATAATCCCGCCCAAAAAGCAAATCAGGGGCCGGCACGGCAAAAAGTTTTGCCGCAGGAGCGCCGTTTTATAAATTCTTTGAAAAAATTTGCATTTTCCTCTTTACAAATCCGGATTTTGCGGTATAATAATCAACGTCCGGTGCGCCTCTGTAGCTCAGTTGGTAGAGCAGGGGACTGAAAATCCCCGTGTCATTGGTTCGATTCCGATCGGAGGCACCATATGCGGCCGTAGCTCATCTGGTAGAGCGCCACCTTGCCAAGGTGGAGGTAGCGAGTTCGAGCCTCGTCGGCCGCTCCAGAATAGCAAAACGTCGGTGCCGGCGCGCAAGCGTCAGCTCCGGCGTTTTCTGTTTGTCCGGCGGCGGGCGGCCCGCCCCGGCGCAATCCAGCAAAAAGGGGGAAACAACGTGATCTTTGGCAAGTATATCAACCGCTATTACCTCCGCCACGCGCCCACGCTGCTGCTGGGCATCGCAGCGCTGATCCTTGTGGACTACATGCAGCTGATCATCCCGGAACTGTACCGGATGCTGATCAACGGGGTCAACAGCGGGCAGGTGCTGGTGGGGGGCGTGCCCACCGCGTTCACCAAACAGGTGCTGATGCAGAACGTCTGCCTGCCCATGATCGGCATCATCGTGTCCATGGTCATCGGCCGGTTTTTGTGGCGCATCTGCTTTTTCGGGGCGGCCATCCGGGTGGAGACCGAGCTGCGCAACCGGATGTTCGACCACAGCAAGGACCTGTCCCAGGCCTATTACCAGGTGAACAAGGTGGGCAACCTGATGAGCCTGTACACCAACGACCTGGAGACCATCCAGGAGTGCTTTGGCGACGGCGTGCTGATGTTCTGCGACGCGCTGTTCCTGGGGCTGCTGGCTTTTATCAAGATGTGGCGGATGGATCCGTCCCTGACCCTGATGGCCATGATCCCTGCCTTTTTGATGTTCCTGGTGGGCAGCATCGTGGGCCGGGTGATGACCCGCCGCTGGGAAGAGCGGCAGCAGGCTTTTGCCGACCTGTCCGACTTTGCCCAGGAGAATTTTTCGGGCATCGCGGTGGTCAAGGCTTTCGTCAAAGAGACCCGGGAGCTGATGGCCTTTCGCAAGCTGAACCGGGAAAACGAGGAGATCAACGTCATCTACACCCGCATCTCCACCCTGCTGAACATCCTGGTGACCCTGTTTGTGGAGTCGGTCACCTGCGTCATCCTGGGCTACGGCGGCTATCTGGTCTACACCGGCCGGTTCAACGCCGGCCAGCTGGTGGAATACATCGGCTACTTTTCGGCCATCGTCTGGCCCATCATGGCGGTGTCCATGCTGATCGAAAAGACCTCCCGCGGCAAGGCTTCCCTCAACCGGATCACCGAACTGCTGGATGCGCCGGTGGACGTGGCCGACCGCCCCGGCGTCCACGATCTGACCGCCCCCCGGGGCGAGATCGAGTTCCGCCACCTGACCTTCCGCTATCCGGACGGGGAGTTTGACGTGCTGAAAGACGTCTCCTTCATCATCCACAGCGGCGAGCGGGTGGGCATCGTGGGCAAGACCGGCGCGGGCAAGACCGCCCTGGTGGACCTGATCCTGCGGATCTACAATGTGCCCGACGGCAGCCTGTTCATGGACGGGCAGGACGTGAACACCCTGTCCATCCGGTCGGTGCGGTCGGCCTGCGCCTATGTGCCCCAGGACAACTTCCTGTTCTCGGACACCATCTCCCACAACATATCCTTCGGGGTGGACGCGGCAGGGCAGGAGGCCATCGAGCATGCGGCCCGGCTGGCCGACGTCCACGACAACGTGGCCGCCTTCAAGGAGGGCTACAACACCGTCTTGGGCGAGCGGGGCGTGACCGTCTCGGGCGGCCAGAAGCAGCGCATCTCCATCGCACGCGCCCTGCTGATGGATGCGCCGGTCCTGATCCTGGACGATTCGGTCTCGGCGGTGGACACCCGCACCGAAAAGGTCATCCTGGACAACCTGAACCAGGAGCGGGCGGGCAAGACCACGATCCTGATCGCCCACCGCATCTCCACCGTGGAGCGGATGGACAAGATCGTGTTTATCGACGACGGGCGGGTCGTGGACGTGGGCAGCCACGACGCCCTGTACGCCCGCTGCGAGGACTACCGCCGGATGGTGGACCTGCAGCGGCTGGAGGATGAACTGGGAGGTGGCAATTCATGATGCAGCTGAATCCCCTTGTGCTGGCAGGCGGGCTGATCGGCACGGTGTCCGCCCTGCTGATCTTCGCCTATGCCACGGTCAAGGACAAAAAGACCTCCATGGGCTTTGAGCGCAACATCCCCGACAGCGAGATCGTCCGGCGGCTGGCCCATTATGCCCGGCCCTACCTGGGCAGCTTCCTGGCGGCGGGGCTGCTGATGCTTTTTTCCATCGTGTACGACATCGTGTCCCCCCTGATCGTAGGCCAGGTGGAGGAGATGCTGGTGGGGGATTTCACCCTGCAGGCTCTGTTCGGGATGGTGGCGGTCTATGCGGGCATCCTGGTCTTTTCCATGGTCAGCTCCTATTTCCAGGCGGTCATCCTCCAGAAGGCGGGCCAGCGGATTATCTCCGATCTGCGGGAGGACCTGTTCACCCACATCGAGTCCCTGGCCCACGAGCAGCTGAACGAGATCCCAGTGGGCAAGCTGGTCACCCGTGTGACCAACGACACCAACGCCATCTCCATGATGTTCACCAACCTGCTGGTCAACCTGGCCAAAAACTGTTTTGTGATCCTGGGCATCCTGGGGGCCATGCTGCTGGTCAACTACGAGCTGACCCTGATGGTGCTGTGCTTTGTGCCCTTCATCGTGCTGTTTACGGTGATCTTCCGCAAATTTTCCCGGCGTGCCTACCGCCGTGTCAAGGACCGCACCACCGACATCAACACCTACCTGTCCGAGAACCTCTCGGGCATCAAGATCACCCAGATCTTTGGCCGGGAGGGCGCCCGGATGGAGGACTTCCGCCGCCGCAGCGAGGCGTTGGGCAAGGCCAAGCGGGACGAGATCTTCGTCTTTGGCGTGTTCCGGCCGCTGGTGTATATGCTGTATGTCAGCTCGGTGCTGTGCCTGTTTTATCTGGGCGGCATGGGCTATCTGGACGGCCACTCCTTCCTGGGGCAGACCATCTCGGGCGGCACCATCGTCACCTTCTATATGTACATCTCCAAGTTCTACAACCCCATCCAGAACCTGGCGGAGCAGTTCAACTGGCTCCAGTCGGCCATGGCTTCGTCCGAAAAGGTGTTCTCCATCCTGGACCTGGAGCCCAAAATGGTGGACGCCCCCGACGCCATCGAGCTGCCCGAGATCCGGGGCGAGATCGAGTTCCGGGACGTCTGGTTCAGCTATGTGCCCGGCGAGTGGGTGCTGAAGGGGGTCTCCTTCCACGTCCAGCCCCGCCAGACGGTGGCCTTTGTGGGCTCCACCGGCTCGGGCAAGACCACCATCCTCTCGCTGATCTGCCGCAATTACGAGTTCCAGCGGGGGCAGATCCTGATCGACGGGGTGGACATCCGCAAGATCAAGATCTCCTGCATCCGCCGCCACTTTGGGCAGATGCTGCAGGATGTGTTCCTGTTTTCGGGCACCATCCGCAGCAACATCGTCCTGCGGCGGGAAGGGGACACCGACGAGCGGATCATGGAGGTGTGCCGCTACGTGAACGCGGACCGCTTTATCAACAAGCTGGACCACGGCCTGGACGAGCCGGTGCGGGAGCGCGGCAACAACTTCTCTGCCGGCCAGCGGCAGCTGATCTCCTTTGCCCGCACCATCCTGCATGAGCCATCGGTGATGATCCTGGACGAGGCCACCGCCAACATCGACACCGAGACCGAGCTGCTGATCCAGGACTCGCTGGAAAAGATGCGCTCGGTGGGCACCATGCTGATCGTGGCCCACCGGCTGTCCACCATCCAGCACGCCGACAACATCATCGTGCTGTCCCACGGGCGGATCATCGAGCAGGGCACCCACCAGCAGCTGCTGGAAAAGCGGGGCCGCTACTACCAGCTTTACACCCTGCAGTACCACCGGGAACAGATGAAAAAATCCAGTTGACACGACCGCCCCGCACCGGAGGAAAGCTCCCGGCGCGGGGCGGTTTTATTTGTGCTGATTGCCGTTTTTTGTTTTATGAAAATTTCTATCGACTTTTAGCGGCTTCATTCCAGCGCAAAGAGAACCTTTTCGTAATCTTTGACATAATACCGGATGTTCTTGCGCCCTTTGGAGAGGATGGTGTGGCCTTCAGCCTCCAGCTTTGCCTTCTGGGCCTCGACGCCGCCGGGGTATTTGGGGTTCAGCTCGCCGCCGGCCTTCAGGGTCCGCCAGTAGGGGGTCTCGTCTCCGGTGCGCTGGGCGCTGGCCCATGCGGCGATGGATACAAAAATGCCCGCCGTGATGGGGTCGGTGAAGTCGGCCCCGCCGGTCCGCGCCAGATAGGCCCGGATCTCGCCCAGGGTGATCACCTGGCCCCGGGGGATCTTTTTCATCAGATGGTCGTAGGCCAGGGGCGGGGCAAGGTACATTTTGTCGCCGCCGTATTTTTGGATGGACGCCGGGTCGGTGATCCGCTGGATCCGGGGCATCCCGTTGTCTTTGTGCAGCATGGCGTTGAAATCTTTCGTTTCTTCGTGCGCCATTTTCGTCACCTCCTGCTCTTAGGATAGCGGATGGAGCGGCAGAATGCAATGAGACGGTTTGAAAAAATTTAGAGGTAGCGGCGCACCTTTTCCGCATAAGGGGCAGCCCCGCCGGGCTCGGGACGCTGCGGCGGGGCTGCCTGTGATTCAATCCAAAACGTTCCGGAGCCAGCCGTCCAAAAAGGCGAGCTGCTCCGCGGTGTGGAACCAGTGCTCGCCGCCCGCCATCACGGTGAGGCGGGCGGGGTGGCTGCGGACAAAGGCGTCCACCGTCTGCCGGCCGGTGAGGCCGTCCTGGTCCCCATAGAGGATCTCGGTGGGGACGTCCCACTGGAGAGGGCGCTCCCGGACGTAGCAGAGATACCGCCAGGAAAGGGGATCGCCCCATTCGGTGGGGATCTCGCCCTTTGCCTGCAGTTCGGCCTCCGATACGCCGGCCCAGCGCATCCGGTCCAGGATCATCTGCTCCATATCCAGCACCGGGGAGATGAAGTAAGCCCTGGCAGGGGCGCACGCCCGGAAGGCGTCCATGGCAAAATAACAGCCGATGCTGTTGGCAAGGACCGAGCCGGTACTGCCGGCGGGCCTCGCGGTAGGCGTCCAGCAGCTGGCCGCGCACCTGCCAGGGGAGGCTGCCCTGGTAGCCGGCCCCGATCACGTCATAGCCGGGGCACAGAGGCCGGAAACGCTCGGCCTCCTGTGGGCTGCCGCCCTGGCCGTGGATGTATAAGATCACCTGGTCCATGGCGCACCTCCGGCCCCCAGGGCGTCGATCTGCTCCTGCACCTCGGTGAAAAAGCGGGACAAATGGAACCCGTCCGCCACGGCGTGGTGGATGTTCATGGTCAGAGGCATCATCCGCTTTTCGCCTTCCGCTTCCATCCGGCCCCAGGTGACCACCGGCGCCAGGAAGGTCCCTTCGTCAAAAACGTGCAGGTCAAAATGACGGTACCGCACCCAGGGCAGGCAGGACACGTCGAAAAAGTTGGGCGGCTGGTCGGGGACGACGGCGCGGAGGTCCCGGCAGCGCTCCCGGTCGCGCATAAAGCGCGCGTGAAAGGCAAACAGGTCCTCCTCGTAAGGGGTGACCATTTTGGTAAAAGCCTGGTCCTCCGGGTGAAAATGCGCGTAGCTGGGCCAGACCTGCTCCCACCGGATGAGGCTGCCGTCTGCGTCCCAGCCGTATTTGAACTCGTCGTGGCGGTTGATGACGCTGGACACGGTCCAGATCATGGCCGGATAAAATTTCAGGCCGTTCCTTTTGGCAAAGGCGGCCAGCGGCGCGGCGTCGATGTCTACCGTCAGGCTCATGACCACCCGCATCCGGTCGATGTAAAAGGCGAACAGCTCGCCCCGTGCCCAGGTGTTCCGGTCGATTTTTTGATGATCCATCTCAATGACTCCTTTTCCTTCTGATGCGTTTGCGTCAAACGGCAAGGCCATTGAGAGATAGAAGTCTGCTCCATACAAGTCTATCTTCTCAGGCCTTGCATGGAGCCGCGGCAATGCAGAGCTTCATGGTTCCACCTCCCTTCGCTGCATGATACCATCTCATTATAGCATAGAATGCCTGAAATGAAAACAAAATCCTGCCGGATTTTGTGAATTTATTCCAAAACAGGTTTACTTGTACCCAACACGCTGGTACAATAAAGGCAGAAAATCTCTTTTTAAGAGAAATTCAAGGGAAGGTGAAAAGCCATGTTTGAGACGATGCAAAAGATCGCCATCGCCCTGATGGTGGGGGCGGCGGCCGTGGGGGCCGTCCGGGACTGGAGCCGGGACGTCCCTTCGGTGACCGCCGATTATTACGCCCAGACCCGGACGGGCGGCGAGATCGAAGCCAGGTACACCGCGATGGGGGAGTACGACGTTACATATGCGGAGTATCCCGCCCGGGATGTGCTCATCAAGCGGTATGAGATCTGGTATCCCTCCGACCTCGCCCAGGAGGACCGGGAGTGGCCCGTGGTGGTGATGGCCAACGGCACCGGCGTCCCCGCCACCCGCTATGCGCCGGTGTTCCGGCATCTGGCGTCCTGGGGCTTTGTGGTGATCGGCAACGAGATGCAGAACTCCTGGAGCGGCGAGGCCTCGGCCGGCGCGCTGGACCTGCTGGCGGAGCTGAACGAGGACCCATCCAGCCCCTTTTTCCAGAAACTGGACCTGGACAACGTC
>OERB01000110.1_pt1 | contig 11558 bp, 14 predicted proteins | sample 1539881 | NCBI WGS metagenome assembly OERB01 (sample SAMEA3891887, study PRJEB23780) | metagenome | biome: terrestrial biome; feature: animal house; material: Caecal content | place: Italy | collected 2015-05-05
ACATTGAGCGCACGCTGAAGGAGCGCAACCGCTAAATGTTTCTCTCCGGGCGATGTACCGCCCAAACCCCAAAGGCAGCCTTGGCTGTCTCAGATACGGGGATGTAAAGGTTTCGACGGGGATTGGGAACCTTGGTAAGCGAGCAGCGGTGCGGGACCGCTATAAAATCCGCAAACTTAAAATGAAACGACAACAATAAAGTTGCGTACGCAGCCTAATTAGGCTGCCGTCCTGCCCGGGAGCACCACGGCCTGGGACAGGGCGTCGATGAGTGGTGAACGTGAACACGGTTACGCCTTTACCCGTGTCACGGCTTAAAGGCTACCGAACCGCGAAGCCTGCCGATCGGCGGCGCGGCGAGGGAATCTGAAACGACCGGCTGCGCTCGGAGAAAACCTTGGCAAACGATTTTCGGACAGGGGTTCGATTCCCCTCATCTCCACCAAAAGAGAGCCAGACGAACACTTCACCGATCCTTTATATGGTCGGTGGTGTGTTCGTTTTGGTTTGTGAGTTACAAAAATGAAAGAAGGCTGATGCGCAGGAAATTTTCCTGTGTGTCAGCCTTCTTTCTAATTTATTAGCACTCTACTCTGTCAGTTCATCAATTACTTTCTGCACATCTTCAGCAGCTTTTTTGACTCCCTCGGCATCAATCCGTCCTTCGGCAATGACATATGTCACTACCGAACACAGCGATAACGCGGCACCAGCGACGCTTGTGACAACGCCTTCATCAAGACCGAAGATCATTGCAAGACCAGCAACGAGTCCGGCTGCAGCGGCCAAAAATTTGCGGCTTGATAATTTGTGGATGAATTCCATTTCTTTCTCTCCTTTCAATCTTCCATCACAGCTTGAATACCCTGCTGGGCGAGAAAATCCTTCTGTCGGTGCTTAATTTCGGCGGCATAGCGCAGCGCCTCCTCGGTATCACCGTTGGTATGGCCGCGTTGCAAGGCGTGGGCGGTAGCTTCACCGAGTGCGATGGAGGCTCGCGTAGACTGCACAAGCAGGAGCACCAGTTCTTGTTGTGCCTTATTTTTCTCTGTTTGCGCAGCGTCGCGCTCGTCAATAGCTTTTTTCAGTCGCCAGACAACCAACCCTGTGATGGCGGTAGGAATGCCCATTGCCACAATAAAGCCACCGAAGAGAGCAGTAAGCTGTTGCCAGGTAATTGTGTCCCCTATCATTTCGCTACCTCCTCAATCCGCGCCACAAAGATCCGCTTTCCGCCTTCCGCCGGGTAGATTCCGGCCTCCTGTCCCGGTTCTCCGACAGGCACGACGTGCCAGAGCGTGCTTTCTCCGTCCCGGCGGCACCGCACAAGCCGAAAAGCGGCGGGCTTTCCGCCGCTCTCTCCGCAGACCAGATCAATGTCCTGCCCGGTGATCTTCACGGTGTAAAGGGAATTCGGGGCAATGCGGACGGGATTGTCCGTGCCGTTGGTCGTGTCGGAGGTCCAGCGGACAGGAGCTTGCGCGGATTCCTTCGTGTATCCGTTCCAGCCGTTCTGCCGTGTAAGGGACGGATAATCGAGAAAACTCTCGTCTGTGTCCACGTTTCCGGAAATGCCGTCCACGCGTCCCGTGCTGCCGGTCTGCTGCATCCCGCAGGAGATGTCCGGCGCGCCGGTGTAATCCGCCAGCCACAGCTCCCACGCGGAGAGACGCGAAAGGTCGATCCGGTTTTTGATGTAATCGAGGTTGGTGTATATCCCCGCGCGCCAGCCGAGCCGTTCCAGCTCCGAGCAGAAGGCCACCGCCAGCTGCGTGCGCAGCTCCTTGTGCGGCGTCACGCCGTGCTCCGTGCTGTAGCGTTCGCTGTCGTATTCATAATCGAAGTAGATCGGATAAAGAAATTTCCCCTTGTACGGTTCCAAAACGCGGGCGCACAGCTGCGCTTCCTCGCGCGCCTCGTCGGGCGTGAGAGCATACGAAAACCAGTAAGCCCCGCACGCGATTCCGGCCCCAAGCGTCCCGGCGGCGTTTGCCGTGAAGCGGGAGTCCTGCTGGGATGCGTGCTTGCCGTAGCCCGCGCGGAGGATCGCAAAACCGATCCCCGCGTCTTTCACCTTGTTCCAGTCGATAGAGCCGTTGTGGCTCGATACGTCAATTCCTTTCATGCTTCCTCCCTTCTCAGGATACCAGTTCCCACTGCCAGAGTCCCGGCGTTCCGGGCGCCCAGACGCAGGGGACCATGTCCCCGCCCTCGGCCACACGGTACACATGGCCCTCATAGCTGAAATACTGTCCCGCGCGGCAGTCCATGCCGTACACCCAGGGGATGGGATCCTCCTGTGTTCCGGCATGCTCCGTTTCAATGGGACGGTAGACGGCGAGCATCCCTTCCCCGTGCGGCGGCTGGTTTTCCTGCGGCGTTACGCCGCCGGACTGCACGACGCGGTACAGCGTTTCCCCGTCGCGCAGAATGCTTCCCTCCGCCAGTTTGTTTCCCGCTGCCAGCACATCCTCCCACACGGGGAAAAGCTCCGGCATGGCAAGCGCCTGATCGTTGGAGAGGGAGACGGAGGAGGCGGCGAACACCCGTGCCGCTTCCACAGACTGCTGCGCCAGCCGCTCCGCCTGCACCGCCTGCTGCTCCTGGTCCCGGATGGCCTGAATGCTGTCCTCCCGGTGGTAAATCACTGATAGTTCCCTCCAATCGACGAAATGTAGCATTCTCCGGAGCCTGTGCCGCGCGACAGGGTAGCGCGGATTTTGACGCCCCAGGCGGACGCTGTTTTGGTTTTGTTCGTAAAGAAATATTTCTGATTGTTGAGCGCGTTCTGCGTGATATCCTCCCAGGTGGGGGACGCGTCGTTGCCGTTGTTGCAGATTTCCACCTTCAGCGAGCAGCCCGCGGGGAACGCACCCTGTACGTTCACGACGCAGCGGTCCGGCATCGCGTCGGCGGGCAAAGCAGAGGTGGTGGCGAACGTGCAGGACGCAACGTTTTTCGTGAAGGTCTGCGTGCGCGTGGAGGTCAAACCCATGGAATCCGTCGCCGTGATGGTGAGCATGTGGCTGCCGTTGAGAACCTTCCGCCATGCGTCCGCCGAAAAGGTCAGCGTGTTCTGGCTCCCCAGCGTCACCTTGTAGGTGCGCAGGGTTGCGCTGTCGAGCTTTTCCGTCACGTTGACCGTGCCGCCCTGTGCGTCCGTGACCGTGTACTGGTAGGACGGGATGTTTTCCCCGAAGCTTCCCAAATTTCCATTGCTTCCGGAGATCACCGGAGCGGAGGTGCTTTTGGTGAAGGTTTGGGTGCGTGTTGAGATTGCTCCCTGCGCATCCTTTGCCGTGATGGTCAGCGTATGGCTGCCATTGGAAAGAGGTTTCCAGGTGGCGGTGGGAATGGTCAGCGTGTTCTGATTCCCGAGGGAGACGTTATAGGTGCGCAGGATGGTGCTGTCGAGTTTTTCCGTCACGCTGACCGTACCGCCCTGCGCGTCCGTGACGGTGTATGGGTAGGTGGGCGGCGTGTCTCCGAAGGTTCCCAACGCGCCGTTGGAACCGGAGATGACGGGCGCCGTGTTTGATACTACCTGTCCGTCGGATTGTACAGACAGAGAAGAACGAACAACAATAAAGGGCCGGTATCCATACTTATCAGTTGCAAACTGATGCCCAATATACCCCGATGGACCTGCGGTATCAAAAAAACCTGCGGTTCCGCCGGCACCGCGTGTCCAGAAATTCTCTGATGACATGGATTTAACCTGATCATTGTTCCAGTGCTGCTTCAACTCTTCTTCGGATGGAATAAATGCTTTCCGCTGCAGGCTTTTATACCAGTTATCATCCGCCCAACGTTCTGTAAACGGAATGGTAACGTTGATCAAATTTGCTTTTATATCGGTTGAAAGAATCGGGAGATAGTTGGATGTGAGCCAGGAATCCATAAGCGACACATCGTAACCATGATTTGTCGGTCGTGAATCTTCGTACATACGGCCTGTCGTTATGCTTTTCTTTCGAAGCAGCCAGGTACCACTTGCCGTTTCCTGATAACAATTGTCTACATATCTAGCCGCTCCACCTACTTCTATTGGATCAAAGGCTCCATGATGAAACACATAATATTCCTGCGGTACGCCGTTTTCCGCAACTTTCACGATGGAGTTTAATGCCATCGAGCTTAAAAGTCCCATTTTTGCCCTCCCTTCAGCATTCCAGCCGCGCTTTCGCGGCGTTCCACACGCCCGCCGTCACCGTAATGCCGGAGAGCGACGAAAAGGCCACGGTAAACGGGTTACCGGTGATGTTTGTGAAGATGGCGTCCCAGAGCGTCGCGATTTTCGATTCGTTCACCGTCACGCGGCCCGTCAGTCCCGTAAGGCTTTCTCCGACCTCTGTGGAGATCTGCCCGGAGAGGGAATTCAGATCGGCGCGGAGGTTGTCAACATCTTCCCGTAGAGTGTGCAGACTGTCATTCCACTTTTCTTCCACTGCCTGGATGTGCGCCTCCATTTGTTCTTCCAGCTTATCCGCTGCTTCCAGAATATCCTCTTGGGAAGCAAGAGCGGAGACATCAAGATTCACTGTCCAGTTTCCGGAATTATTGCAGGAAATGAGTGCGTAAAAGGTGAACACAAAATCCGGAGAAGCTGATTTGTCCGGGATAAAATATCCCCTGCGGTTTTGAAAGACAGCCAGAAGCTTTTCTTCGCCGCCTTCCAGTTGGGCCCATACGCCAATCTGCTGCAGGACATAGGCTGTTTCCGGAGCAGTTAGGCGGAGCTTCAAACGGACTCCGCCTTCCACCGGTTCGCTGCCAATAAGAGCGACCGGCTGTTTTCGTAAAACAAGCGCCGTCTGTGAGGCGAGCAGCCCTGTGTCCACAGAGCCTGCACCCGCCGCAGCGGAGGTGATCCGCAGAGACGTATGATCCACCCAAGCCTGGAGCAGCTGTGCGCCTGCATCCGTAATGATCCCTTCCCAATTTGCCATTTCACCACTCCCTTGCTGTGCAGCCGTCGCACAGATCGATTCCGACCATGTCCGCGCCTGCATACCATGTAATTTCCGCTCCGCCATCGTAGTACTCCACTTCGTCAAGCTGAGAGCGAAGATTTTTATACAGTTCAAGCCGTGCCATCACACGCTGATGTTTTAAGGAACTTGTTTCATCACTGGAAACATTGATCGACAGACGAAAATGATAGGGAAGACCATCGTATTCCCACCATTCCATCACTTTCGTATTGGGATAAATGGCGGAAAGAGCGGTTTCCACAGCTGCTTTCGTTCCAAGAGTCCGGTGAACGTGCCAGCTGTCCCTGAGAGTCTGTCTTTTTTCCTCGAGCGAATAATCGCCGTCCCACCAGTCCACCTTGAAATCCTGCGCCAGGAGATCCAGGAGCGGCTCCGGCAGCTCATCCATCCGCGCGTAAAGAATCAGGCTGTCAATCTCCGCTTTTCGTTCAGCTAACGCGGCAGCCGTACAGGAAGCGAGAGCCGCTGTGCCAGAGTCGTTTTTGAGAACGTCCGGCAGGGCGTGGAGCATGTTTTCAGCGGTCAGTCCCCAGCGTTCATTCATCCTCGAACCCTCCGTTTATGATGGATTTTTGATCAAACGACGCAATCTGCGGGACGCTGCGATCGCTTCCATCCCGCAGAGCCTGATAAGAGGGGGAGGTGACCTCCACACGCTTGACGCCTGTCTGCATGAGCAGGCTGATCAGCTTGCTGGGGTTGATATCCCGGCCAAGCTTGGCGCATTGCCAGTTGATGTATTCCTGTACGGCGGTATGAACCGATTGTTCCAGTTCCGCCGAGCTGAGCACGGAATCGGAAGGAACGTAATAGGTGACTTGAATCGAAGCCTCCACTACTTCCGGATCCTCGACGGACACATAATCCGTCAGAGGACGGACTGTGTCGGAGCTGCAGGCGGCCAGAACGGCTTTTTTGATTTCCGGCTGTGCGATGGAACCATCCTTCATCAGAACATACAATGCCACCTTTCCCGCTTCCGGGGAATTCGCCACAACATCGGCAATTTCCGTTGAAACCTTTTTCGCGTGGTAAATGTAGCCGCCGCCGGGGCCTGCGGTGCTGTAGGAGTCCATCGCGGATCGTATCAGCTCATAATACTCGTCGTCGGAAGGCTGATCCGAGCCGCCGTCGCTGACCGTGAGGTTTTCGCACCGGTCATAATAGGGAAACAGATCGATGAGAGTGTTCAGCTGTCCCATGGCGTACCCATTCCCGGTTGTACCGAGTGTTTGACAGCGGAGCGAAACGTCGGCATAAGTCTCCCCAGGCTGGATATAGATGTCCGAAACCGTTTCCCACACCAGGGAAGAGCCTGCGTCTGTCACACGCGTTCCTCCTGAAATCAGGATAGCGGAACTTTGCACAGCAGAAAGGAAAAAGCGTTCCGTGCAGACGGCGGGCTGTGCGGCAGGGCGGCTGACACGATAGAGTTCTTCTCCGATTGCATCGAGGTTTTTTCCTTCCGCACGGCTGGGGAGGTTCTGGTTTCCCGCGTGGTTGATCTGTTCCCGCTCCTGAACAACAATGCCGGCTGCCCATTGCAGAAAGAGTTTTTCCGGGCTGGAGGGCTGAACAGCTATGCCGGTAATTTTTTCATACGCAGAGGTTAAAAGGGAGATCACGGAATTGACGTCTGTGCTGACGTATTGGTATTCCACATTTCTAGCCATTGATTTCCACCTCCGCCATAAAACTCAGACTTCCCGGGGAAATTTCCCGGATGACGACTTCGATCAGCCGCGCTCTCGGCTCATATTGCTGGATGGCAGTCTGTACCTCCGAGCTCAGAAGAGCTTGTGCGGTGGGGAGAGGGCGATCGAGAAATTCCATGGAAATTCCGAAATCCCGATACAGGGGGACGCTGCCTTTTCGTGTGGAGAGCAGGATGCGCAGACTCTGCAATACAGAGGCTACAGGATCCGTTTCATTGAGACGAAGGGGGAGGGCAGAGTCCGTCGTAATTTGATAGCGCATCTTTTCACTCCTTGATATATTCGCGCAGGCTGACGGAGACGGTCGCGGCCGCGATACGCCCCCGACCATCAAACTGTGTGACCTGCACTTTATGGTTCACAATCACCCAGCGATACTCGCCGTAAGGACGACTTCCGAGGGAGAAGGGGAGCGTGGTTCCGCTTCGTTCGTACTGCCGAAGCAGGGCCAGGGATTCCTCAGGCTCCACACCGAGTGAACGGGAGAGAAAAATCGAAAAGGACAGATCGTCCGGATCGACGCCGGTGAATTCCAGAAGGCCTTTGCCAAGATGCCGTTGGTGTGTGCTGTACTGCGCCGATCCCGACCATCGCAGATCGTCAATCGTCTGTACGGTTTTGGAGGAAACCTGAAACACCAGGTTGCCGAGCGTGCCGATCCTCATGGCAGCACCCCCAGCACAAAGCCGTCCCCATCCGCCACAGGCAGATACAGTACGACCACCCTGTCATTGATTTTGGGCAGCTGGTCGGGAAGGTCATGGCGAAACCGGCTGAGACAGGGGAGCCAGTCAGAGACAATGCCTGTTTCGGATAAAATCACGCGGACCCGGCGGCCCGTCTCATTCACAGAACTGACACGCCCAATCTGCACCATGCGCGCCACAATGTTTTCAAGATCCATTGCTATCCCTCCAATGCACGCCGCAGCACCGCCTGTGTCGTATAGCCGGAACTGCCGATGCTGTGCCTGGCTTGTTTGACGATGTATTTGCCGTCCCACGCACCCCAACCCTGGAGCGTTGCCGTAACTCCTGCTGCGATCGACGGACTGCCCGGAAAAGTAAAGGTTGCTGTGCGCGCGAATTTATTGTGCAGCCGCAGATGTTTGGCGGCCAGCTCCTGCGCCTGTGCAATGCTGGATACCTTCGCCGTCACCTCAAGCTGCTGATTGTTTTTTGCGTCCTCTTTGTAATCTTCCGCATAGGCGATGCCTTCCCAGGTTCTCCCGGTTGCCGGGTCCGCATATCGTACCCGGCAGGAAGCGTATTTCGTGTCCGCCGTTCCCGTGGAGAGATCATATTTGAGATAGCTTCCGTCTCCGCGCGTTATCGTGAAGGAGGAAGGCTTCTGTTCATACGCTGCCTGGTCGAAGAGCACCAGGATGCGGTTGGATGCTTTGAGTGAGATTCCGGCGCTGTGACAAAGCCGTGAAAGAAACGCGATGTCGCTCTCCTGATATTGCTCCACACGCGAGTAAGAGGGATCGGAAGCGGATTCAAACAGGTATGCCATTTCATTGGAGATCGCTATCTCCCGCGCGATGCCGGAAAGGCTGTACGATTCCCAGGCTCTGCTTTTCTTTGTCTGCCTGATTTGCGCGGAGTAGGGAAGGGAGGTTGCTTTGATGGTGATGACGGAAGGAGGGCCGGATGCCTTGATACTATCGAGTTCAAACGCGCCGCACTCCAACAGATCGTCTCTGCCGTTTGCCGTCCAGTTTTCCCGCAGAATGACAGCTTGCATGGAAAATCCTGTTTGTGTGGGATTCTCATTTTTTTCCGTGACGTTCTGGACTTTGGAGCCTTGCGCGCGGATATCTGATTCGTCTACCCATCCGTATACGTTCGATGTTCCGTCTATGTGAATAAGGTGCCAGGGATGCAGGCTGCCCGGATTGCTCAGTGTGATTTTTGCCGGGCCCTGCTTTGCCGCATACCCCTGATTTCCCGTTGAGCTGACATAGTGGCGGTTTCCCACAAATTCCACCGTATCCCCCACAGAAAAGGAGTCCGAAGCGCTTTCGGCTCCGATTGCCGTCAGATATTGCGCGCAGACGTAGGCTGTTTGACCGCGATACACGGTTTTGGCCCAGCCTGCGGAGATCTCAGAAACAGAGATCTCCGTGCCATAGGGCAGAGCACCGAGTTTCTGATATCCTGTGCCCGGTCCGGTGCGGACGTTCAGCCCGATCGCGGGCGTCACGCGGTACCGGGAAGCTTGCGACGACGAGACAGATGAGGATGTCTGGGAACCGGCGGAGGCAGCCGCGTCCACCGCACCGGTCAGCCAGCTGGTCAGCCAGATCCCTTCCTTGTCCTGCAATTTGATTTGCAGATCGTCGGCTTCGTCCTCTTCGTTGTCTGTATAGGTGAGGGAAAGCAGGTAAGGGCGAATGGAATCCGTGATATTCACCCCGGCGAATGAGAGCTCCACCGCTGCCCGGCGGGACTGCGAAGCTTCGCTCATCCCATAGCCTCCTTCCAGGGCGGCAGAGAGGAATTTTCTTCCGCAGCGGCGTCCGGAATGGTCAGCCGGATTCCCGCGGGGAAGAGATAGAAATCAAGATACTGCCGGTTCGCTTCCATGAGGCGGGACGTGTACTCCACTCCTCCCATTTCCCGGCAGGCAATGGAGTCCCACATATCGCCCTGTATGGTGGTATAGGTTTTCATCGGTAAGCCCTCCTTGCAGCGTCAATACCAGCCTCTTCGAGAGTCCGCAGAATGAGCTCCACCAGCTCCTCATCACGGGAAGTCAGCACGTCACGAATCTCCCCGGCGTTTGCAGAGCCGCTGATCTGATAGGAGGGGGAGACAACCAGGGAGAGTTCTCCGCCGATGGGTGCGGCTTGTGCCGCGGCGGAGGGAATCGCTGCTTCCGCCTGCTGTGCTGCCAGCAGAGCCGTAAACTCCGGCATGAAGGAGAGAGTCTGCATCTCCCGGGAAGCCAGAGCGAAGTCCTGCGATACGGAGGCGGGCAGGATGGTTTCCCCGCCGCGCAGCCGCATCAGCTCCGGACCCAGCTCGCCGACCCAGGCCCAGCCAGGCGGCGCGTCCGGTGTGCCGGATGCGAACCCTCTGTCCGGCACAGAGGTGCCGCCGAGAGCGTTGGATGCCGCGTTGGCCAATCGTTGATATGCGGCCTGCACCTGCGGCAACATGACAGTTACGCCGTTCAAATACCCCTGAATCGTTGCTTTTCCGCTTGCGGCAGCCTCTTCTCCGAGGTTCATGGCTTCGATATCCGCAGCCAGTTCCGTTTGCAGCTCGTCCATGGCGGCCGAAAAATCCGTTTTCAGATCGGCCATGCTGCCCGCGGTTTTTTCCTGCTCCGCCTGCAGCTCCTGCCAGTTGGAAACCATTGTGGCCAGTTCCTCGTCGGTAGCGGAAGCCATGCCGGCCACTGCATTGACGCTGTCGGAGCTGCCGTCTGCAAAGCTAGCAATCATTTCGCTGAGCCCCGCGATATCCTCCCCGCGCGCGGTCAGATTTGCGAGATTGTCGTTGTAGCTTTGCCAGTTCCTCGCGTGCCCGCTGCTGCAGCACCTCGCGCCAGTCCCGGCCCTTCCCGGCGCAGATGGATTGCAGCGTCGTCTGGTTCGTCTCGAGCGCAATTTTGTTTGCGTTCGCCTCCTTTTGCGGGTCGATCCACTCCCAGCCCGCTGTTACCCAGACGTGCGCCCGGTACCGCTGCGGTGCGTCAAAGTAGCCCGGCAGCGTCAATCGGCCGGAGAGCGCTTCGAGATCGAGCCACAGCGGATAGATCACGTCGAGCAGGTGGTCGATGATGTACTGCTGCTGCATCCGGTACGTCCGCTGGTCCTCGAGCAGCCCCTGACGCGCCGAGGAATAATTGACCTGCGACATATCGCGGGCGACGGCTTCATAGCTTAATCCCAAACCACTCCCGGCAAGACGCTGCGTCGTGCGCAGCGTCTGATCGACAACGCTGCTGGTTCCCGCCTGTGAGATGGTTGCAACCTTCTCGCCCGGTTTCAGATAGGTGATGCTTCCCTGTTGAAGAAGCTCCGTGGCTGTTTGCTCGGATTTGGAGGCGTCGGGTTCCGCTCCCGGCAGGCCCCGGCCGTAGAACGGTGAGCCTGTCAGCGTTCCCTGCTCCTTTTCCACCGCGACAGAGAGGTGTGCGAGCACCCGTTCCTTCTCAATGGCCGCGTCGATGAGCTCGTTGAGGTCATCCACACGGGGCAGCGTCGCCGCGGCGGGGGAGATCTCTCTAACCTGTGAGGGCCGCGTGAGGTACGGCAGATAGATCACCCCCTCCGCCGGATAGCGCTCCGTTCGCAGCCAGGCTCCCCAGATGTCGTACACTTTGATGTGGTACGCCACTGGGCGGCGGTATTCGTCCACCTCTACGCCGCCGTAAACGCGGTTTTTCCCGCAGACGGTGACGGAGGCATCCAGCTCATCTACCTCGAGCAGCTGTAACCGCAGCCGCCCGTCCTGCACGGCGAGGAGGAGCAGCACGCCGCCGTCGATCATCCGCCGCCGCACACAGAGCGCGATCAGCTCATTGAGCGTCCAGCGCTCCGTGATTTCGCATGAGCGCAGCGAGCACCAGTCCCGCCAGTTTGTTTCGATGCGTTCGTTGAGTGATTCATCCTCTGTCTTGGCCTGCAAAACAAAGCCGGTGCCGACGACGTTGCGCTCCATCGCGCCGAGGATGGATTCCATCACATCGCTGTTGCGCTCGAGGTCCCGCGCCCGGGCGCGGATGACGTCCCGCCCCGCCTGATTCGTGGCCTCGCCGGTGCGGTTCGTCCGCTCCCAGCCCGCGCTGCGCGGGGAAGCGTCCTCCGCCGTGTAGGCCGAGCGCGCCAGCAGCCGCC
>OERB01000112.1_pt1 | contig 11554 bp, 5 predicted proteins | sample 1539881 | NCBI WGS metagenome assembly OERB01 (sample SAMEA3891887, study PRJEB23780) | metagenome | biome: terrestrial biome; feature: animal house; material: Caecal content | place: Italy | collected 2015-05-05
TTTTGACCCGTTTTCTGAACTCATCCAATTTTTGCATTTTAACATATCTGTCATCTCCAGTATCCTGTTCACTTTCAGTAATAGCTGAAGACTCCTTAATCAATACAAGTACTGGTAGTTTCTTAGTTTTTGCGTAATTATATTCTTTCTCTGTATAACTTATACCAGTTTCTTCATCGATTGATCCATACCGACCGCCAATAATAAGAAGGTAAAAATCACACTCATCAATCATCTTTGTTATAACATTCCATTGGCTTGTAGGAGCGGCATGAAATTGCTCCATTCCTACAGGTATGAAATTATTCTCAAGCGCTACACCTACCAATGCCTGCCTCTCTTCTTTAAGGTCTTCATAGGTAGAGCTTATAAAAATAGAAAACTTTCGTCTATTCTTCATATCAATATTCTCCTCGCATATTTATCTTTCATTACTTCATAATATATCAATTACCCAGAGAATTAAAATTTCCCAATATACCAAAATCCGATTTATGTTTTTAATTATACCACACACCTATGAATTTTTCTATCTCTGGACTATGTAAAAGCGGCATCAGCTTTACGCCAATGCCGCTTTTGTCGGTTATAATATTCCTGCTTTTTTGAGATACCCAACGCTGTCATAGCAGCCACGGAAGTAAACCGACTGCAATTCCATATCGGTAAGCCTGTTCTTTAGCTCCGTCACTTTAATAACCGCCGTACATTCTTCCTTTGTCAGCTCCGACGCTTGTTCCGTATCAAACACACCCAACACTTTGGAATACTGCTGATATAAGCTCTCAATCTCGTCCTGAACGGCTTTATATTCCTCGTTCTCCTTAGAAAGATGAGCGATAACAGAGCTTAAATACTCATTAAAAATGTTGCTGTGGGTATCTACAAAGGTTTCAAATCTGAACTCTCCAGACATTTTTTGCACCTCCGACTTATTCTATCTGTCGTTATTATACTGCCCCAAATAATGCAATACAAATCTGCAAACTGCTTTATCTCTCACGATTTGCACATTTTCTTTCGGGCTGTTCCTCAGTTTCTTCTGGCTCTGCGTCAAGTACGGCAGGGTCTTTTTTATCCAGATTTAGCTCGATGTTGAGAGCGTTCAGCCGTTCCGACTTTTCTTTCAGTTCTTCCTCAAAGGTAAACGGCTTTTGTACCTCGACTTTTGCGGTTTCAAGCTGTTCGATAGTTTCCGCCAGTTTAATCTGTGCGGCTTCCAACCGTGCGGGGAGCTTGGCAAGCTCGTTTTCAATTCGGGTCAGGTTTCCCAGAGGGTCAGAGCCTAATTCCACCTTGTATTTTGCCTGCCCGCAGAGGTTAAGGCAATAATGAGTACCCACCGTATCATAGAAAATCTCCATTTTGAAGCCACGATATGAGCCGATTTCGATAGGTGCGGACAAGGGATATTCCTTGCAAATCGCAAGGAGCATTTCACCTGCGGCGGCTTTTTCGGTGTAGCTGATACCACGCAATGTCATCGGACAGAACTTTTCCTCGCCCTGTGGTTTGTGCTGTTCGGCAAGAGCTGTGTCGGCTTCGTAGCAGACAATACGCTGTTCATACTCCGCAATGGTCTGAGGGAAGTATTTGAGTATCCTGTCCTCAAGGTCGTAATGCTCGGATAGATAGCTTTGTTTCAGCACTTTGAGCTTGGAAACCTGAATGTCTAAGTCCATTTTTTCCTTAAAACGCTCGTCACCTGTGGCAAGCATTTTGACCTCTGCAAAGGACAAAGCAACCTCGTCCACATCTTCGGCAGAACGGACAGGACTTTTGCTCGTCATTATCTGGGATATGAATTTCTGTTTGCTTTCTACCAACTGATAGAGATAAGCGTCAAAGGTCTGCTCGGTTACATAGCGGTAAACCTCAACCTCTGGGAACATATTTCCCTGTCTTTCAATACGCCCTTGCCGTTGTTCAAGGTCGGAAGGTCGCCACGGACAGTCCAAATTGTGAATGGCTATGAGCCTGTCCTGAACATTTGTGCCTGCGCCCATTTTTGGGGTAGAGCCTAACAATACACGGACTTCGCCGCTTCGTACCTTTGCGAACAGTTCTTTTTTCTGTGCGTCTGAGGTCGCTTCGTGGATAAACCGTATCTGCTCGGCAGGGATACCACGGGCAACCAATTTCTCACGCACATCATTATAGATGTTGAATGTGCCGTCATTCTTCGGAGTGGAGAGGTCGCAGAACACAAGCTGCGTGGCTTTTGTGTCGGCGTATTCCTCCCAGATACGGTACACATTGTCGATACAGGCGTTGACCTTGCTGTTCGGGTCATCTGGCAGCATCGGGTCAATCATTCTCTGGTCGAGAGCAAGGTTGCGCCCATCATTCGTGATTTTGAGCATATTATCAACATTCGGCTCTACAAGCCTTGCCCTGACTTTCTCAGCTCGGCTTGCAAGAGCAGCTACCATTTCGGTCTGTATCTCGCTCGGCTTGGTCTTGATATTGTGGTAATTTACTTTCGGCACGGGGAGTTTTAACATATCGGCGGTCTGTATATCCGCCACCTCACGGAACATCAGCATCAGCTCTGGCAGATTAAAAAACTTGGCAAAGCGTGTCTTGGCTCGGTAGTTTGTACCCTCTGGGGCAAGCTCCAGAGCCGTTACGGTTTCTCCAAAGGTAGAAGCCCAACTGTCAAAATGCTGTAAGCCGTTCCGCAGTAAGGTATCATACTGCAAATACCGTTGAACAGAATACAGCTCTACCATTGAATTGCTGATAGGCGTACCCGTTGCGAATATTGTCCCTCGGTTGCCTGTGATTTCGTCCAGATAACGGCATTTCATAAACAGGTCGCTTGATTTTTGAGCTTCGGTTTGGGCAATGCCGCCGACATTCCGCATTTTCGTGTAGAGATACAAGTTCTTGTAAAAATGGCTCTCGTCAATGAAAATCCTGTCAATGCCGAGCTGTTCAAAGTCGATTACCGTATCCTTGCGCTTGGTATCGTTGAGCTTGTCGAGCTTTGCTTTTATCCCTTTTCGGGTTTTCATAAGCTGCTTGACCGTGAACTGTTCTCCTTTGCTTGCCTGCACATCATCAATACCACGCTCAATATCATCGAGCTGTTGTTCAAGCTGTTCCCGTTGCCGTTCAATGCTCATCGGGATTTTTTCAAACTGACTATGCCCGATAATGACCGCATCGTAATCGCCTGTGGCAATACGGGAACAGAACTTTTTGCGGTTTCCCGTTTCAAAATCCTGCTTTCGTGTCACAAGGATATTGGCACTTGGATACAGCCGCAGATACTCAGAAGCCCATTGACCGACAAGGTGGTTGGGGACAACGAACATCGATTTATTGCAAAGTCCGAGCCGCTTGCTTTCCTGTGCGGCGGCTACCATTTCAAAGGTCTTTCCCGCACCCACCTTATGGGCAAGGAGAGTATTGCCGCCATAGAGGATATGAGCGATAGCGTTTACTTGGTGCGGTCTTAGGGTGATTTCTGGGCTGATGCCGCCGAAAGTAATATGACTTCCATCGTACTCACGGGGACGGACGGAATTAAAAGTGTCATTGTAATACCTGACAAGGCGGTTTCTCCGTTCTGGGTCTTTCCATATCCAATCCTGAAACGCCTGTTTGATTGCTTCCTGTTTTGCCTGTGCCGCCGTGGTTTCCTTTGCGTTGAATACAGCTTTTTTGTTTCCGTTCTCGTCATACACATAATCAAAAATACGGGTATCACGGAGATTTAGAGTATCCTCAATAATACGATAGGCGGAAGCCCTCTTTGTACCGTAGGTGCTGTCCGCCTTTACATTCCCGTAATCGGAACTCTTATTCTCAATAAACCAATCGCCGTTAATCGGGGTATATCTTACCCTGATACGGCTTTGTGCATAGCTTGACGGAGTTAAAAGCTCCATTACAAACCTTTGAATATCCTCCTGCGGTATCCAAGTCGTACCCAAACGGACAGAGATTTCAGCCGCCGACAGGTCTTGCGGTATGACCTGCTTTAAGGCTTGTGCGTTGACCGCAAACTCTGGATTTTCCTTTGCTGCGGCTTCGGCGGTTATGAGTTTGGCTCTTACATTGCCAGACAAATACTCATCGGCAGTTACATACTGAGCAGGCTCGGTTGCGGGGATACGGAAGATAACGCACTGCAAGTCCTTAATGATTTCTTCTTTTGGTTTGCCTGTAAGCTGTTCCATATAGGGCAGGTCAACACGGGCTTTTTCACCGATAGACAGGGCAAGAGCTTCGCTTGCGGTTTCAACGGAAGTGATTTCACGGTGAGGCTTTATCGTCCTTTTCGTGAACATATCCGCTTTTCTTTTGAAATTACCCTCATCGTCAAGCACCTCCAGAGAACACAAAAGGAAGTAACTCTCGTCCGATGCAAAAGCAAGGTAATTCCCTCGGCTGTTGATGAGTCCGTACTGCTGCGTAAAGCTGTCATACAAACGGTTTAGATTTTCCTGTTCGGTGTGTATCAAATCATCTGGGTAATCCTCGGTCTGATACTCTATGAGCTTTCTCACGCAATCACGGATTTGGATTAGTCCCTTGATACGGTTTTCTGCGGTAACAGACGCCGCCGCAGGGGTCATACGGTCATCTTCTCTGAAATAAACCTTGCCGTCCACCAACGCATATGAGAAGTTTCGCACATTCGGGTCGGCGGGAATAGAAGCGTCCTGCCCGTCAGAGATTTCATCAAGCTCGTTTTCGTACTCTGGGATTTCTCCCTGAATGTTCTGAACAGCGTTATGAAGCAGCTCCGACAGAGGTATATCCTGATATGCTTTGCAGGCAGAGTCAAAACCAAAGCGTGTGCTTTCCATTTTCATCTCGCCTAAAATCATCTCTGGGTGCTGCACAAAATAGCTGTTCATCGTAATACCGTTCTCATCGGTATCAAGGTGTACCCAATCTGGCTCTGTGTCAATCACTCGGTCACGCTTCTGCAAAAAGAGAATGTCGCTCGTAACCTCTGTGCCTGCGTTTGCTCGGAAAGTGTTATCAGGCAGTCGGATAGCTCCGAGCAGCTCGGCTCTCTGAGCAATATACTTGCGTATTTCGGGGCTTGCCTTATCCATTGTTCCCTTAGAGGTAATGAACGCAACGACACCGCCTGCACGAACTTTATCAAGAGCCTTTGCGAAAAAGTAGTCGTGAATGAGGAACTTCTGGGCGTTGTAACGGCTGTCATTGACCTTAAAATCACCAAACGGCACATTGCCGATAACCACATCAAAGTGGTCGTCTGGGAGCTTTGTTTCTTCAAAACCCTGCACGGCAATATTGGCTTTCTGATAGAGCTGCTTTGCGATTTTTCCCGTAAGAGGGTCGATTTCTACACCGTGGAGCTTTGAGCCTGCCATCGTATCGGGGAGCAGTCCGAAGAAATTGCCCGTTCCGCAGGACGGCTCTAAAATACTGCCCTCGGAAAATCCCAAACGCTCAAGAGCTTCATACATACCTTTGATTACAACAGGCGGCGTATAAAACGCTGTCAGGGTGGACTCCATTGCCGCACGGTATTCTTCTGGGGAAAGACTTGCATACAGCTCTTTGAACTCATCAGCCCACGCCGCATTGTTTTCATCAAACGCCATAGACAGACCGCCCCAACCGACATACTTTGAAAGGATTTCCTGTTCTTCGGGTGTGGCAAGTCGGTTTTCAAGCTCCAACTCGTGCAAGAGATTGATAGCCGCCATATTATTACGGAACTTTTCTTTTGCGCCGCCGACACCCAAAGTATCCTCAGTAATGCGGTAATTGTGCCGTGGCTCTGAGGGAGCAGGGACAGGAGATACAGCCTTTTCGGGTTGTTTTTCTTCCTGTGCCTTACTGAGCAGACTGCGGATATAGCCGACTTTCTCAACACGGTTTATGGGAAAGCCCACGGCGTTTGCAAAGGTCATATCCCGCATTGACACATCGCCGCTTATTTCGCTGATACTTTCAATGACATAGCGGCGGTTATCAATAAGGATTTCCTTGCCGATAAGGTCAGAGTTATCCTGTATATCGGGCTGTTCCTGTTGGCTTCGTTCCTCATCTTTCTGGGCGAACAGCTTGACGATGTTTTCGGCACTATTCAAGGTGTCGGCATATTCCTGTGCTTCTTCCTCGGTTTCAAAGGTCTGATAAATGCCGTCCACATCGTAATACTGCCCGTCCTCTCCGTATGGTACGGTGTTATCCCGTATGATAAACGGGTCGGCAAAGGCATCGGAAGTCAGTTCTACGGTATAATGCGGAACTTCCTCTATTGACAAGAACGGTGTCATCTCGTCTATGAGCTGACGGCAGACCTGCTTTTGCTCATCATCTTCTAATTCTTCTAACCACTCTGTAAGCTGTTCCACATAGCTTTGCACAAGCTCAGGGTTACTTAAATCATTGTTGATTTTCTGAATGGCATCTTCTTTTGTTTCTCCTACTTCAAGGGCGTCCATATACTCATAAGGAGAAACATCTTCCGCAAAATCTACCAGTCGCTCCGCAAGAGTGGCTTCCTTATCTTCTGGAACTCTAAACCAATCGCTTTCCGTTGCCATAATCTCCGCATAGAGCTTTTCGTCCTCTGGGGTGAGTGTTTTATGCTGCTCCAGATAAGGTACAAACACATCTCGTCCCCATTGCAGGCTTTCTATTTGTTCACGGTAATAATCCTCGCCCTGTTTCTTCCATTCGGGAATAAACGGGCAATTCGGGGACAGAGAGTATTCGTAAAAGTTTTTGATATGGGAGATAAGGTCGCCCTCGCCGTCGCCAATATCAAACCGTCCTTCATAATGGAAATCTTCGCCGCCGATAGTAGCGGTAATCTCAAAATCGGTCTTATGATACCAACCGACATTATCCTTGCTTTCACGCTCTCTATGCTGCTTTTCGTCCAGAACGCCGAGAAGATAGTTACCCAGAGCAAAGCTCAAATCGGTATATCGGTCATTAAACTGCCTGTCATAAAAGGCGGGGTGTTCCGAAAATCCGATAGAGAACTTTATGCCGTCTGGCTTTTCTTCGGACGGTGTCTGAACACTCTGCTTTTCGGTAACGACTACTTTCAAATGGTCGTTAGCAGGGTTTTCCTTTAACTTTTCCTCAAAATCAGCTCGGCTGAGTTCCTTGCCGAACAATGGAAAGTCAGGATTACGCAGGGAAACAGCATTTTCATCAAACGCCGCAATCTCATATTTGTCTGCCCCGATATATACAACATCGTCCTCGTGATAGACATAGCGGAGAGGATACAGCTCCATAAGCTCCTGTGAAAACCGCCACGCATTGCTGCGGCTGTAAACATCGGCGGTCTTTCCCTGTACCAAAGCAAGAAAATCAATGAGCTGCTGAACAGTAGCGGGGTCGCCTAAATGCTGTTCCATTTGTTCGGCGGTCACATCTGCAAGGTCGGTACGCTCCACATTTTCAAGCAGGTCTTTCTCATAATGGTCTAAATCACGGATAAAATCGGACAGCCGCAAAGCAAGGGTATCTCTCTTATCGGCAGGGGGAAGGTCACGGTTTGCGTCGATGAAACGCTGCCTTGCCATTTTCCTTTGCGTGTCGATTTCGTACTGCGGAGCTTCCTCGCTTTCGAGATAATCGGCGTAGTGGTCTTTTTCCTTTTCATTCAGGTAGCGGTCATTCTTTATCAGCTCACGCAGCCGTTTTTCGACCTTTGCCCAAGAAAGAACAAGGTCGAGGTTTGCAGATGAGCCGTACTTTTCAATCGCAATGCCTTTCCCGTCGTGCCAAGTGTGTCCCTGCGTACCGTCTGGGAAATAATGCGTACCGCCGCCTGTGCCGTACTCTTTTTTGAGAAAATCAATATTGCTTTTGCCGTCCTCATTCTTTTGAAACTGACGGTAGATACGGTATTTACCATTCTGAAAGCCGCTTCCTCTTTGGAGAACAGAGTCAATATCTTCCTGAGAAATAACAAAAGCAGAGGATTTTTCGTCCTCTGCTTCAGCTAACATTTCAATCTGTTCTTCTACGGTGGGGAGATTAACTGTGACCTGCTGTTCATCAGCGACATTTAGCTGTAAATCAGCTCGTTCAGTATCGTTTCCTCCGCTTGACTGCGGATATTGTTCATCAGTCCGACCCATTGCATCGGTGCTTTTTCTTTCAGTTCCTCCGTCACGCCCTGCTCCTTGCAAAGCTGTTTTGTCAGAAGCTCCAGCCTCGTGAGAGCCGTCTGTTCCACCTCGTAAAGATGTTTGTTCAGCTCGCCCGATGTCAGCAGGTTGAGGTAGGTCACTCGTTTGTGCTGCTCCAGATAATCCCTGTGCATCAAAGCGTATCTGCCAAGCTGAATTTCTGGCTCTGTCGGTAATGTCAGGTCGGGAATAAGATAATCCCCTTGTTTGGTGTATGTGATTTCGCTCATTATGATTACTCCTTTCGGCTTGTTCTCTGCCTACATCATAGCGTGTTTGAGATTGCGGCGCAAAGGTGCGATTTTGACTTTTCTCCGCAATTTGCACATCTCGGATAGTCTGAGAGATTTCCCTGAGTGCCATTTCAGAAATGTCGCTTGTAGCAATACCGAGGGCGTTGATAGTGGCGGGAGTATTAAAGTTAATGATTTCCGCAAAATCCTCACGCTCAAATACCGCTTCGGTATCAACACCGCAACGGCTCATCAGCATATATGCTACGCTGTTGACCGCAAGCTGTCGGTAAATGACCTCGATATTATATTCGTCAAGACCCTCTAACAAACTATCCTGCGTACAGGATTTGAGCTGCGGCATATAATCCTGCAAATTATCCTCAACTGCGTTTTTTGCCGTTTCCATCAGCACCGAAGCAAGGTCGGTGCTTTCCACATCGCCAAATCTGTCGGAAAGCCGTTCAATAACTGCCTGCTCGTATCGCTCACTCATCTGCCATATCGGAACAGGGCGGCTGCCGTAATAACCCTCGTGCGTATCGGATATATCAAAATAGTATTTCAGCGTGTTCCTACGACCTTTCGGGTCGAACACCGCAATGCCTTTGCTGTCTTTATTTACCCAACGCTTAAACTGCTTGTTCCAAGTTTCAAGCTGTGCTACCGCAACAGCGTCAGGGCGTTGAGCGTAAATCAGGAGCTGCTCATCAAATCGGCACTTATAGTTGCGGCAGGCAGAGGATAAAAAGCTCTGCCACGCCTGCGGATTTTTAGCAACCGCCACGCCTGTGCGCCGATACAGCTCTGTAATTAGCTGATACTTCGCAGCCAATCTTCGCACACCTCCTTATCGTTCTAAATCTCGGTTTTTGTGTTTACGGTCATATTCGCCGCATCGCTCGGCAATTTCAGAATACATTTTGTGACGCATTTCACGCTCAAAGGCTCGATATTCCTTTGCCTTTTCTGTCGGCTTGTACCATACGCTTTCTTTATCCGCTTTATCCATCTGTTCATATTTGTCGTCAATTTGGTCGGCATATTTTTTATAGATGGCGTGAGCAGCAGGACTTTCAATCGCATAGCGGTAACGGTCAAGGCTTTTATGAGAGCCACGGAGCTGTGCGTATTCATACAGCATACAGACGATTTCTCGGTCAAGTCCTGCCTGTCCCTCGGCGGCATAGATTTCCGAAAGGCTTTTACACCGCCAAGCGTGAAAAGGGGCGGTATCATTTGAACTGTGTGAGGACAGATATACACCGTCTTTCTTTACTGTAATACGGTTGATAAGCTCTGTACTCATTCAGCATTACCCCCGAAAAAGGAAATGACCTTGTTTGCTTTGATACTCTTTTGCAGCTCATTGATAATGCCGATGTCGGCTATGGTGATACCCTGTATCGCAAGAATATCGTCCATTGTCATAGCGGCAATCGACTTTTCATCAGTAAAGCCTGCTTCAAAGACCTTACCAAGTACCTTGATTGCCTTTTGGTTGAGTGCCATTTTCAAAACCTCCTATCGTTCTAAATCTTTATGCTTTGGGGCTTTTGTTACCGTCTGCGGCTCTGTGGGCTTTGGCTCATAGGTCGCTCCGTTTTGTTCCATACGCTCGGCAAACTCGCAGATATGGAAAATGTTATTTCCAATCTCGGTATGATACTCGTCAATAAAACGGCAGGGGCGTTGTTTTCGCCGGTTGACGGAAAGAGCGCCCGGAGACAAGGGAGGCATGTCCATGAAGCAGATACCGATTGGCGAAATGAATTACCAGGAAAAGGATTCCGTCGGCTGGCTGACGTTTCCGGCGTTTGAAAGGCTGTCCTTTCTGCACCATGCGTTTTCCACCCGTCTTGGCGGCGTCAGCAGCGGCGAATTTTCTTCCATGAATTTGAGTTTTGGACGCGGAGATCCACGGGAGACGGTGGAGGAAAACTACCGTCGCTTTTGTTCCGCGGCGGGCTTTCCGTTTGAGAGTCTGACGGCTTCCGCGCAGGATCATCACACGGTGGTACGGCGCGTCTCCGCGTCGGAGCGCGGCGTGGGCATTACCCGGCCAAGGGATCGGGAAAGCGTGGATGGTCTGATTACGAACGATCCGGCGGTCACGCTGGTGACGTATTATGCGGACTGCACGCCGCTGTTTTTCGCGGATCCCGTTCATCGGGCGGTTGGGTTGGGCCACTCCGGATGGCGCGGTACGGTGGCCGGAATGGGAGCCTGCATGGTGCGCCGCATGGCGGTCGAGTTCGGGACACGTCCCGAGGATTTGCTGGTGGCGATTGGCCCTTCGATCGGCGCATGCTGCTACGAGGTGGATGAAGCTGTCAAACAGGAGTTTGCACAGCAGGAGGAGCTGGATCCGGATTCCTTCTTCTATCGCGCTCCCGAAGGGAAATACAGGCTGGATTTGTGGGAGGCGAACCGCCGGATTCTGATGCAGGCGGGCGTTTTGCCGGAGCATATCAGCACAGCAAGGATCTGCACCCGGTGCAACAGCCGCCTTCTGTGGCGCGGCGGCTTGGCGGCGTTTCTCCGCGTGCGTTCCGAGGAGGAAGAACATGGAGATTAAAGCATGCCGCCTTTGTCCGCGTTTGTGCGGAGTTCCCCGCACCGCACAGGCGGGAGAGGGATTCTGCAAAATGGGCGCGGATGCCGTTGTGGCGCGTGCCGCGCTTCATTTTTGGGAGGAGCCGTGCCTGAGCGGGACGCGTGGCTCCGGAGCCGTATTCTTTACCGGATGCTCTCTGGGCTGTGTATTCTGTCAGAACGAGCAGATCAGCACGCGCCGGGAAGTGGGAAAACGACTGGAGCCGCAAGAGCTGTCGGAAGTGTTTCTCCGTTTGGAGGAACAGGGAGCCCACAATATCAATCTTGTCAACCCCACACATTTTGCCCCCGCCATCGCACAGGCCCTGCGGCTGCGCCGTCCGTCCGTGCCCGTTGTCTATAACTCGGGCGGCTACGATCGCGTGGAGACGCTGCGCAGTCTGGAAGGCCTGATCGATATTTATCTTCCCGATCTCAAATATGTGTCCCCCGCGCTTTCCCTTCGGTACTCCGGCGCGGAAAACTATCCGGAGGCGGCTAAGGCGGCAATCCTTGAAATGCTCCGCCAGACAGGCCCGCCGGTTTTTGACGAAGAGGGGATCCTGCAAAGGG